>Ga0179594_10000169_pt1 | contig 19523 bp, 15 predicted proteins | sample CZOMad1_1_08_16f_FD_148625 | JGI IMG/M metagenome (GOLD analysis project Ga0179594, IMG submission 148625) | Vadose zone soil fungal communities from Angelo Coast Range Reserve, California, USA - CZOMad1_1_08_16fungal (Illumina Assembly) | ecosystem: Environmental > Terrestrial > Soil > Vadose...
AAAACTGCTGACGAAATCCTCGCAAGTGTTGCTAGATTTTGTCAGCGAACTTTAGAGACAGCACACTAGCAGGCTGCGGAAAAACTCCCTCTCCCTTTGGGAGAGGGCTGGGGAGAGGGAGTGAGACAAGCTAGTTTATTAGGTATTTTTCTCTTTCTGCACATCAACGCCCTCTCCCTAACCCTCTCCCATAGGGAGAGGGGACTTTTTCAGCAGCCGCCTATGGGCTAAGAGCAAAGGGCAAAGCACCAGGTAGAAAACCGCAGATTCCAACCTCCAAAGTGTCAACTGAGCGTTACAGTCGTCAAATCCTCTTCAATGGTATTGGTCGAGATGGCCAGGGCCGATTGCTTGAATCGCGGGCCGCGATTGTCGGCTGTGGGGCCCTCGGATCTGCACAAGCCGAGGCCCTGGCCCGTGCCGGTGTCGGCAAGCTGCGCCTCATCGATCGTGATTTCGTCGAGATTTCGAACCTGCAACGACAGACGATGTTCACGGAACGCGACGCGACCGAACGCATTCCCAAGGCCATCGCCGCCGCCAGGCACATTGGTGAGATCAATGGCGACGTTCATACCGAGCCGGAGATCCTCGACGCTAATCATACGAACATCGAACGGCTGATCCACGGGTGCGACGTCGTGCTTGACGGCACCGATAACTTCGCGACTCGTTACCTAGTCAACGATGCCTGCGTCAAACATCAGGTCAACTGGATCTACGGAGCGGCGGTAGGTTCCTACGGCGTGTCGATGACCATCCGTCCCGGACTGACGCCGTGTCTGCGCTGCGTTTTTGCGGAAGCACCACCGGCCGCCAGCGCTCCAACTTGCGACACGGCCGGCGTAATCATGCCAATCATCAACGTCGTAGCTGCGGTCCAGGTAACGGAAGCCTTAAAAATCCTGACCGGCCAACTGAACGCCCTCCATAACTCGCTAATGCAATTCGATGTCTGGCGCAACCAGTGGCGCAAGATCAATCCGGGCAGCCCGTCGCCTGACTGCGTTACCTGTGGCCTGGGCCGGTATGAGACACTCGAAGCCGCAGCAAGTGAGTTTGCCGCGATTCTGTGCGGGCGTAACGCCGTGCAGATTTCGCCATCGCGGCCCACTCAGGTTGATTTCAGCGTCTTAGCCGCAAGACTGCAAGGCTCCGGCGAAGTAAGATTCAACGACTATCTGTTGCGCTTTCGGGTGGGCGATTACGAGTTGACGACGTTTCGAGACGCGCGATCGATCATCCGGGGTACAGACGAAATAACCACCGCCCGCTCCCTCTACGCCAAATACATAGGAAACTGAATTTCAAAATATGCACAGACAAAATCTTCTCAATGCCTTCGCCGTGATTGCCGCAGTTCTTTTGTTACTGGTTCTCTCGACGCCGGCCGTGCTGGCCGGTCAACCGATCATCTGGGAGACAGGCAGTCGCGTCGAGCTGCTCAAGGGAGAATCGAAAGGCGTCTCGGTTTCGGATACAGGCGCGCTCATGCTGGCGCCGCGTTTTGCCCAGCTCTTCAATACCGAACAACCTTATATCTGGTCCAGTGCGATCGATGCTCAGGGCAACGTCTACCTCGGCACCGGCCACGATGGCCGAATCTTTCGCGTGTCGCCGGATGGTCACGGCGCGCTGCTTTACGACGCGGCGGAACTTGATGTGACCGCGCTGGCTGTGGGCCGTGATGGTGCGGTCTATGCAGGCACCTCGCCGGAAGGAAAAGTTTATCGCATTACCGCGGACGGCCACGCCGAAGTCTATTTCGCACCGCCAGACAAGTACATTTGGGCGCTCGCTTTCATGACTGATGGTTCGTTGGCCGTGGCCACGGGCGACAACGGCAAGCTGTATCGCGTGCGGACTGCCGGCGCCAAAGCAGAGTCGTCGCTGTTGATCAATACGAATCAAACACACGTTATTTCGCTGGCAGTTACCGCGCAGGGCGATCTGATTGCGGGCACAGATCCGGGCGGGTTGGTCCTCAGGATCTCGCCGGAAGGTAAAGTCTTTGGACTATTCGATGCGCAGTTGCGAGAGATTCACGCCCTCGCTCCCGCGTCAGATGGTTCGATCTACGTGCTGGCTCTGGGCGAGGCTGCCGCCACAACGCGCTCGGCGACGCCGACCTCCGGATCGCCGCCGGCGGAGTCCTCCTCTGTTTCCAGTGCGACGGCAAGTCCCTCTGAGGAAGGCGCCGCAAACATCCAGCAGTTGCAGACTCCTCCACGCAGCCGCAACGACACGGCGAACGCGCGCAGCGCTGTCTTCCGCATTCTGGCCGACGGCGGTATCGACACGGTTTGGTCCTCGACTTCCGTCACCGCCTTTGCGATTGCTCCAGCGTTGCAACCTGGCAGCGTACTGATCGGTACCGCGGAGAAGGGGCGAATTTATTCGGTGACCAATGACGGGCGAGACACTCTGCTATTGCAGTCAAGCGAGGGCCAGATCTCTTCGTTCGTCTTTCGGCAGGGCGATGTGTTGGCCGCCTCGAGTAATCAGGGCAAACTATTTCGCTTTGGCAAAGAGCTGGTGACTGAAGGGACGTACGAATCGCCGGTGCGCGACGCGCGGCTGATTGCGTCGTGGGGTCGCATTTGGTGGCGAGGGGAAGGCAATATCGGGTTGCAAACACGCAGCGGAAACGGCGAACGCCCCGACGCCACCTGGAGTGAATGGAGTCCGGTCTATCGTGATCCTACCGGAAACCAGATCGCCAGTCCGCGCGCGCGCTTTATTCAATGGCGCACAACGCTGCAAGCGCCGGCAACGGGAACTCAAACCTGGATGGAAGATGTGAGTGTTGCTTACCTGCAACGAAACGTCGCGCCTGAGGTACTGAGCATTACGCTGTTGCCGATCGGAGTGGGATTACAGGCCATGCCGCAACCACCCGCCGATCCGAATATCGAATCTTCGGGTCTGGATCCGGCGCTCTTTGGCGCGATTGCGCAGATTCCTCCTCGTCGTCTTTATCAAAGGGGCGCTCGCTCGCTGCAATGGCAAGCCGAGGATCGGAACGGCGACTCGCTTGAGTACGCCCTCTATTATCGCGCCGTGAACGATAAGACCTTTCGCTTGTTGAAGGACAAGCTGCGGGACAACTTCTTTACTATAGACGGAGCTACTCTCGCCGATGGCCGGTACGTGATCAAGGTAGTGGCCGCGGATGGTCCAGACAATCCTCCGGGCAAGGCTTTGACCGGAGAGCGACTGAGCGAGCCCATCGACATAGATAACACGCCACCTTCGGTGCGCGCGCTGGGCCAGCCGCAGAGTGGCCCCGATGGATTGCGTCTCGCCTTCGATGTCGACGATGCAACCGGCAGAGTCAAGCGGGCTGACGTAAGCATCGATGGATCATCGTGGAATGCGACTTTTCCGGACGACGGAATTGCCGACAGCGCGCATGAACGCTACTCGATTAATCTCGCGGGGCTCTCGCCCGGGGAACACACGATTTCCTTGCGAGCCTTTGACAACAGCGGCAATGTCGGCAGTGTGAGCGTTACGGTGCGACGCTGATTTTTACCGAGGCCGGAGACCGCGAGCCGTGTGAAACCCGCAAGACCGGGCGGCCGGCCCGTCAGCGGGGCATGCACGATAGCGTGCGCCGGACAACTTAAAGCGTGCGCAGCGACGGTGTTGCTGGTAGACTTCGACAGGCGAAGAGACCCGTACGCCGCCCTCAGCCTTGAGCGCATCCTGGCTCATCGAAATATGCCTTCCTGGCATTGATCTTGCTCCAGTACGGGTGGCGCGTCTCTGCTCTCCCTCCCATGCGCCTGATTTTCAAGGCATGAGGAGGCTATTAACGATGATTAGTTTGAGACAAAAGGTATTGGCGGTGGCTTTGCTTATTTTCGTGTCCGCCTGCGGCTTTTCGCAGGGCAATGACAATAAGCGTCCCCCCAAACCACAGGATCCGCCAAAGGTCGTGGTCAAGCCGAAGGATACGAAACCGCCACCGGCGAACAGCAATAGCAACCGGGGAAGAAACCACTGATCGCTATCCATCAACTCTGAAAAAATGGGCGTTCTGCTCTGATTGGGTTCAAAGGCAAAACCCGCGCAATTCAGTTTGCGCGGGTTTTGCTTTGAGTGATAATTCTTGCCTCAATCCACAAGTCAAAGGACTTCAAGATGAAACCGACGTCGGGGATTGTCCGAGCGGCAGGCGAGTCAGCGCGATTGGCTTGTTGGGCAACTCTGCGGGCGCGTGATCAGTGACGGAAGTAGCCACCGGCGCGAGAACGGCTTCGAGGAGAGGCCTCAACTGGGATAACTGTTTGATCCGGATGGCGAAGTCCCAGGCGCGCTCAAACTTTTTCCATCCCGCACTATAAAAGAAGTGTTTCAGTTGGTGTTTGATCGATCCGTGCGCCGACGCTGCTGCAAAGATATTGCCCCAGCGGTAAAACTGTTCGTACGCCCAGTCATATCCGCGCTTCAGCTCTTCCGGTGACATGCATGAAGGGCGATAGACGACGTTGCGCGTATCGTACAAATCCCAATTGCGCGTGACGACTCGATCTTGCGCGGCCATGTCGGTAAACAACTGAGTGCCAGGGTATGGCGTCAGAATGTGAAACGTGGCCGTGGTGATTCCAACCTCGACGGCCCAGTCTACGGTTCGCGAGAAGACGTCGCCGTCGTCGCCGTCCAGACCAAAGACAAAGCTGCCGTTGATCATGATGCCGAGGCTGTCGAGCCGGCGCACGACCTCGCGGTAGCTGCGGCCGAGATTCTGACGCTTGCCAGCGCCTTCGAGACTGCGATTGGAGAGCGTTTCGAAGCCCACGAACAGGCTTCGGAGTCCTGCGGCCGCTGCCTCTTCGACCAGATCATCGCGCAGGATCGAATCGACTGTTGCGGCTCCCTGAAAGACGCGGCCCATCCCTCTCATGCCGCGGAACAGATCTCGCGCGAACCTTGTATTTCCGAAGAGATGATCGTCCAGAAAGTAGAGATGCCGGCCGGGAAGGCGCGCAATTTCGGCCAGCGCGTCGTCCACCAGTTGCGTGTAGAACGAGCGCCCTCCCGCGAAAAAACCATCCTTGTAACAGAAGGTGCAATGGTGTGGACACCCTCTCGAGACAACAATCGAGTTCGGCACCAGGTACCGGTGTCGCTTAATCAGGTCGCGCCGTATCGGCGGCAGCCCTTCCAAAGTACGCACCGCCGACTCGTAACGACGCTGGGGCGCTCCGGCCGCCAGGTCTTGCAGGAACCGCGGGAAGGTGTGCTCTCCCGGTCCGAGGAAGATCGTGTCTGCGTGCGGCGCCGCTTCATCAGGGAGCGAGGTGACGTGGAGGCCGCCAAGCACTACGTATGACCCGCGCGCCCGATAGTGATCCGCAAGCTGGTACGCGCGATATGCATTGGTAATGTAGACCTGAATGATCACCAGGTCGGGTTGATCATCGAGGTCGAGCTTCTCGACGTGCTCGTCTTGCAGCGAGAGCCTGATGTCGGGATCGAGATACGCGGCCAGGGTTGCCAGTCCCAGCGGCGGAAAGAGCGAGTACTTGATCGGCCGCCAATAGGGACTGGTTGCCTCGGTCAACGCGGGCAGAATCAACTTCACGCTCTTGAGTGCCTTCCCCGGTGATGGTGATCCCTTCGCGTTCAAGCTGCCTCCTCTCTGGCTGCCCAGCGTCAGCTCTCAAGTTGCCGCGCGTTGTTGCGACGTCCTGAAAGAATAGAAATTAAATTAAGGAAGGCGGGCTCGCAAGATCGGCCGGTTTCGGCCGCTAGCCCAGTGCCTCGATTTCTCAAAGTCCCGTGCATCGTAAATGACTTTGTGATGCAAAGTCAAGAAAACAATATTTCCGATTTTGTTCGAGTCGAGTTCCCATTTGTCTGTCGCCTCACCGGGTGTATCAGTGCGGAAACCTTGAAGGAGAGGGACGATGGAATGTAGATCTTAAAGAGTGGCAATCGTTTTTTTGAACACAGATGGCACGAGCAACGAAACGGACGACACTGCTAATTGCAGCGTCGCCCGTAACGTTGAAGTCCTGGCGCCCGCTAGTAGACCGCGTACGGTCTTTTTCGCGCCCCAATTTGGTAAAGATCAGTGTGCCGGTCGCTTCAGGATTTCCGCCAGGGCCTGCAATCGGTTTGCGTCTGCTGTACTCTTCGTCATGGCAGCGCTCTGTTCCAACGATGGTGCGAGGCTTTTGAGTTTTGCGAGCTCCTCTTGATTCATGTGCGAAGCCTCTGCGCTTTGGATCGCCTTCCTTACGGTTGCGATTTGATCAGCGGGCAGACCTTGTGATCGCTCCAACTGATCCACGTACGCCTTCGCCACGACCAACTGTCGCGGCCATTCAATTTTTTGCTGGTTCTGCACATTGAACTCAGCCACGTGAACCGCTTTCGCGGCGTCGATCTCGTTCTGGGTTAGGAATTTCGTCGGCGTCAGCTCAAAGATATCCAGGCCGCGGGCTATTTCCGAAGCGTAAATATGACCGTTGTACCAGTAGGCGGACCAGTCGCCGCCGAGCACGAGCATCTTGGGATCAATCGCCCCGCGATCGAAATAGGCGATTTCAACTGGATGCTCTGCGTCGGTGAAGTCCATGATGGAGATGCCGCCCTGGTACCAGGCTTGCACCTCGAGGTCGCGCCCGGGAACTGGAACGAGCGACCCGTTGTGCGCCACACAGTTCTCGCTGTCGGTCTGGGCTGCCGGCAACTTGTAGTAGCTGGCAAAGCTCAGCTTGTTATCCTTCAGGCGGAAAACCGCATCAGCGCCCCATTTGTTCGGATCGTTTGCCCGGCAGCGCGCGCCCAGACCGCCGCCCCACTCATCTGTGAAAACGATTTTTGTCCCATCGTTTGAAAACGAGGCCGAGTGCCAATACGCATAGTTCGGATCGTTTACCGCGTCCAGACGCTTTGGATGCGCGGGGTCTTTGATGTCCAGCACGATTCCATTTCCAGAGCAGGCGCCGGCCGCCAACCCAAGCGCTGAGTACACGGTGATGTCATGGCACTGATTGGTGTCCGATGGTTTTTCCAGGCCTTCTTTGCCATGAGTCCCGCCGTTATTCAGGCCGTTCAGGGCGCCCGTCCTTGGATCGATAAATATGCGAGGACTGGACACCACCTGCGCATTCTGCGGCGCGGCCAGCGGCACCTTAATCACCTCAATGCGAAACAGCGCCGTATTCGGATCCTTGTCCGGCGCTTCACCCGAGCACCCGGCTAACTCTTCGTTTTGACGGACAAACGAGGTACCGGATACATAGATGTAGACGTTGTCCTTATCATTCGGATCGACCACCAGCGTGTGCGTGTGCGAGCCGCGGCAAGTCTGCACCGCGGCCACCTGCTTCGGATTCTTGACGTCGGCAATATCGAATATTCTCACGCCGCGGAAACGATCCTTTTGCGCTGCCGGTGGGCTCGGCTTTTCCTCTGCTCCCGCTGGTGTCGGAGGCCGTGGCGGAAACCCTTGTGTGCCGCAATCCAGGCGACCGTTCGGCATCTCGACCGACATAAACATCAGGTTCTTATAAACCGACACGTCTCCTTGCCCACCCGGACACACCATCGAAGTCAACAACGTGGTCTTTGCCGGATTCGAGATGTCATAAATACTGACGCCATAAAAGTTGCCCTGAAACAGGTGATTGCCCTGGAACGCTAGATCCGAATTCGCAAAAGCGAGCTGAGCAATGACCAGTTGCAACGGCTTTGGCATCTTCGAAGAGTCGCCAATGCCGAGCAGACCCAAGGCCTTTTGCACTTTCGGATTATCAGGATCGTCGGAGCCGAGTTGAAACGCGTCAGGCTTTTTGAGCAGCATCAGGTGCTTGATGCCCATCGCTGCTTCACCTGCGTCGTACAGTCCCGGCGTCAGCCCGGCGCGCGGGTCTGCTGGATCTGAGCCCGTCATTCCAGCCGGTAGGGGCGGCGCCGGTTCAGGAGCAAATGGATTCGCTTGGCCGTTCTCCCTGGCCGGTTTGGTTTCTGGCGCCTTCGTGGAGGGCGGCGACGACGAAGGCGTTTGCGCCTGCGTCACGATTGCTAAACACGAACAGAAAACAAGGGAAGCTACGAGCAAACGGAAAGCCATGGTCTGTACTCGATTCATCGGTTTCTCCTCTAAAGGTAACTCTATTAGTTCTAAAATCCTGTCCACGCCGATCAGACAAACTTTGCGTGCTTTGCGTCTTTGCATGAAAAGTCTTCCCTGGTTGTAAGAGTCATAACTGGGGACGGAACTTCTTACGCAAGGGCGCTAAGCACGCAAAGTAGCCAACGCCGCAGAAACTTGACTCATTCGCATCAAGTTTTATTCGACAAGTAGGCTAGAGGGGTTTTTCCTGCAGCATGGCTTGCATAATCCTGATCTCAGCTCGTTGGCCACTGTCGACGTCCGTCGCGAAATTGAACAGTTCGGCATCCTGCCCGGAACCCGCAGTGTCGAACAAATCTTTTACCATAATCAAGGCGCCGTTGTGGTGCTGAATCATCCCTGTCAAAAACAGTTGGTCGAACTCCGCGCCCTTTGCTTTTTTGAGCGCCTCCATCTGCTTTGGCGTAAGCATGCCGGGCATAAGCATCGGTTGCGACATATCCATGCCTGGCATTTCCGGCATCGGCAGCAAAGTCAACTCTCCCCTGGTCTCGAGCCACCGTTTCATGAATTTTATTTCCTCAGACTGCGAGTGGCTGATTCGCGCCCCCAGCAATCGGAGATCCTTGTTCTCAGTGTGTGACAGGATGAGCGCGGTCATCTCAACCGCTTGCGCGTGATGCATGATCATACCCTGCATGAACTGAACATCTGCCGACGAACGTGGCGGCAGTGTCGCCCTCGTTGATGGCGGCAGTGTTCGGGTCGGCTGGCCCGGCGCACCAGGCTGCACCACGACCGGCGTCGCCTGAACAGCCTGCTGCTGCTCCGCCTGCTGTGCGCAGACTGGCAGGGATAACAAGCTCGCGAGCGTACTGGCGGCCACCAGCCCGCTTCGCCACGCTCCGCCTCTAATTACTGACTGGAGCTTACGGTGGTCCTTAAAACAAAAAGACTTCATCGGCGCGAATGGTTAAGCATTGAAGGTTTCACCTTATCACAGAGCGCCGCTATGGGTCAGGCCTCGGGATTCGATCGAAAATTCCGGGAGACTAAACCGTCCCCTGCGATGGCTAGTTAAATAGATCCCGTTGCCTGGCCGTCCCAGAATGACGCCAGTCGTTAAAGACTGTTAGATTTTGGCAATCGTGTGTGCAGGCAAAAACGGGCGGCTGGTCTCCGCCCGTAATCTTGAAATCTTGGTGCCCGCTAGTAGATTCGAACTACTGACCCCTCGCGTGTGAAGCGAGTGCTCTACCACTGAGCCAAGCGGGCGTCGTCCACCGATGAGCACCCATATTACAGCAACTGACTTTTTCGTCAACGCGTTAGCAAGGCCGTCTTCGCCCCTCTGGCGTCCCTTTGTTTCCTGTTTCTCAAGACAAGCGTCAACAAGTCGTCAATGTGAATCAAGATTTTTGAGCGGTTTCCAAGATAGTGAAAACCAGCTCTGGCTAATTGTTGATTCTCGAAATTCATCGCAGCAGTGCGGGCAGCCCGGGAGCTGGCCGGCGAAGTGAGTCGATCATCTTCGGCTACAATTGCGAATCAATCCCGAGTATCCTCTACTGTAGTGTTTCTAAAGTTCGCGTAACAAATGGTTGTTCGGTTCTCAGTCCCAGAGGGACGAAATATTTATAGAGCCGAGTTCAAGAAGAACTCTGAAGCTCCGGAGGAGCGAGATAAATTGTTCCGAGAAAGGCATATTTCGCTCCTCCGGAGCTGAGATTGGTTCGGTTCGAATTCTGGTTCTATAAATATTTCGTCCCTCTAGGACTGAAAGCAGGAGCCCGGATTGACGGATTCATTTTTAAGCGAACTTTAGAAACAACACACTAGGGATGGGCGTGAATTGCTGCGCGACCGCCGCAGTCTCAGTTCGTCGCGTTAACGGAGACGTTCTACCGGCGGATATTTGACCGGCTAATGTCGAGGAGCTGGCAGAGACGATCGCTAGAGATACTGAGGGAGTTCGAGAAAGTCATGAGTTCCGTCATTCATTCTTTACCGCCTGATACTACTTTGCCGCCTGAAATTGGCGACGCCTCGGCCTGGTACGGTCCTGACCTCAGGGGACGCACTGATTGGATAGCGCACTTGTCCGAGGCCGAGATTGCCGAAGTGGAGAGCGCCTCCAGCGAATTAGCAAAATCATCTGTCGACCTCACGTCGATTGATGCGCGCGACTTCCCACTTCCTACGCTGGGGCCGCGTCTTCAGTCGTTACTCGAAGAGGTGCTCAGCGGCCGCGGCTTCGTGCTGATCAGGGCCCTGCCGATCGAGCGTTGGACCACGCGCGAAGCGGCCATTGCTTTTCTCGGGATTGGAGTTCACCTTGGCCGCCTGCGCATGCAAAACGCCGCCGGGCACTTGCTTGGGCATGTCAAAGATCTGGGACGCTCCAGCACGGATCCTCATGCGCGGATCTACCAAACGCGTGAACGCCAAACCCATCACACCGACTCCTGTGACGTCGTGGCGCTGCTGTGTCTGCGGGCGGCGAAGTCGGGCGGCTTATCGAACCTGGTATCGTCCGCCACGATCTTCAATGAGTTGCACCGTCGCCGGCCGGACCTCCTCAGAGCCTTGCTCGACAGAATTGAAACTGACCGGCGTGGTGAAGTTCCCGAGGGCGGCAAGCCCTATTTCTCAATTCCGGTTTTCAACTGGCACGAAGGCCTGCTTTCGGCGATTTACCAGAGGCAATACATCGAGTCGGCCCGACGCTTTCCCGGGGTGGCGCCGCTAAGCGCGCTTCAGATCGAAGCACTGAATCTATTCGACGAACTCGCGAACGATCCGTCCCTGAACTTGATGATGGAGCTTCAACCCGGCGATATGCAGTTCGTGCACAATCACACCATTCTGCACGATCGAACCGCGTTCGAAGATTTCGTTGAGCCTGAGCGCAAGCGCCACCTGCTGCGCCTGTGGGTGGCGCCGCCCAACGCGCGTCCACTGCCTGAAATTTACGCGGAGCGTTTCGGGTCGATTACGCCAGGCGATCGAGGAGGCATCACGGTTGAAGGCTCGAGGGCCACGATATTGTTTGACGCCACGAGCTAACACAACCAGACTCTGACATCGCTTTGCACAAGAAGTTCATCGACTCCAGTCACCAGCGCCAAAAGCGCGAAACGGCGAGTGCGCAAATCAAACGGTGGGAATTAACCGCGCGTTCAAATCAATTTCGCGCCTTCAGCGCTCGGGAACCCTCCGGTTTGTAACCTGGGCCGATGGCCCAGGCTATTACATTTCGCGCCTTTGGCGCTGTAATGCATAGTCCTGTGACAGACTCTGGAGTACCGGGATATTTTCAGTCGTCCACCGTGCGGACGCAAGGCAGACGCCCTCGCGCATTTGCACGACTGCGCTTCTAATGAACGAGACAGACGAAGGCCTAAGTCGGGAAATCCGCAAGTGGGATCTGGTTGCCCTGCTGGTCAATGTTACGGTGGGCGCCGGCATCCTTCGACTTCCGTCGGACGTGCAGAGGAGCGTGGGAAACTACAGTCTGGCGGCGTTCGTCGTGTGTGCGGTGATTGTCGGCCTGATCGCACTCTGCTTTGCCGAAGTGGGCAGCCGGTTCAGCGGCACGGGCGGCCCTTATCTCTATGCCAGAGAGACGTTCGGGCCAACTCTCGGTTTCCTGGTTGGATGGTTGATGTGGTTGACGAGGCTGGCGGGATTCGCAACGCTCGCACACGTATTTGTTGCTTACCTTGGTTACTTTTGGCCGCCAGCCGAATCAGGACTCCCACGAGCGGTAATCATCACGGGGCTCGCGGTCACACTCACTGTCATCAATCTGATAGGCGTCAGGGAGTCGGTTCGCGCGAGCAACATCTTCACAGTCAGTAAGCTGATCCCGCTGGTTGCATTCGTTGTGGTGGGATTGTTTTTTATCAGCGGAGCACATTTCACGTTTGCAGCCAAACCAAGCCTGGGATCGTTCTCAGCAGCAGTGTTGATGCTGGTCTATCTGTTCTCCGGCTTTGAGGCGGTGCTGGTAAACTCGGGCGAGGTTCGCGAACCTCAACGAGTCATACCCTTTGCGCTGATGGTGGCGTTGAGCGTTGCGGTCGTGCTGTTCCTTTTGATTCAAGTTGTGTGCATCGGTACATTGCCGCAATTAGCCAGTTCGGAACGGCCAATTGCTGATGCCAGCCGCAGTTTTCTCGGCGCTTTAGGCCCGGCGATCATTTCGGCCGGCGCGCTTATCTCAATCTTCGGGACGCTGAATGTCATCATGCTGGCCTGTCCACGCCTGCCATTCGCAATGGCAGCGCAGGGCCAACTTCCTCGTCCGCTGGCTCGCATTCACCGGCGATTTCGCACTCCGCATGTGTCCATCCTGGTTTCCGCGGCAGCCGTCGTGTTACTCGCGCTGCCGGGCACTTTTATCTCTGCTTTGAAATTCACCGTGATCACCAGGGTAATCGTCTACGCCAGCACCTGCGCCGCATTGCCGGTGCTACGTCGGCGCGCCAGGACTGCCGTGGCGACCCGGACTCCAGGAGAGGCGCCGGCTTCATTTGAGGCGCCGGCCGGGATGTTGCTTTCGATTGTTTGCGTAATTCTGTGTCTTTGGCTGTTGGCAAATAGTGGCTGGCGCGACGCACGCGACGTATCCATCGCGATAGCCATCGGCTTAGCCTTTCACGCGACCACTCGAATCAGCCAAAGAACACTCCACGCATGAGGTCTATGTTTGTGTCAGACGAGCATCGTGTCGTAATCGTCACGGGAGCGGGCGGTACCGGTTGCGGTCGGGCGATTGCGGTGCGCTTGCCAGCGCTGGCGCCCAGGTCGTCGTCTCGGACATCAACGAGGAGGGCGGCAACGAGACTGTCCGATCGATCATACTCGGCGGCGGTCGCGCGGCGTTCTGTCGGACTGATATGCGCGATCAGTCGCAGGTGCGCAATCTCATTTCGTTTGCTGAAGCGACCTTTGGCGGTGTCAACTTATTGGTCAACAACGCGTCGGCGCCGCCCGGTGGCGAAGGCATCGAAAACTGGCTCGAGTCCCTGGAGACGGATCTTCTTGGGGCGATCTATGCCACGCGTTGGGCGATCGAAGCAATGAGGCGCGCAGGCGGTGGCGCCATCGTGAACATCGCGTCGATCTCGGCGCTGTGGCACGGGCGAAACTCGCCGGGAGGCTTTCCCGGATATGACATCGCGAAGATAGGCATGATTCGGATGACGACGCGACTAGCCTCTCTGGCAGAGAGTGACGGCATTCACGTGAATTGTCTGGCGCCAGGCTGGATCGAGACAGACGGCGTGCGGCAATATTGGGAGTCGCTGACACCAGCCGAGCGTATCGAACGCGGCGTGCCATCCAAGTTGTTGACCGTCGATCAGATCTCAGAAGTCGTGATGCGGCTCGCCACCGATCGTTCTCTGGCCGGACGCATCCTGGTGTGGTGGTCTGAGGACCAGCCACGACTTATTGAGTGGGGAGATCGAGGCTATCAAGAGTTCGGCGACTTCTGACAGGGAAGCATCGGGTTAAGTCGTCCAGGTCTCTTCGGTCAAGTAAGAAATTTCCAAAACTGACGCGCCGCCGACCGATAGAGTTTATCTCCCGCATTGAGCGTTGCTGGTTGTGACTAATGTGCCAAAGCGCCTCTGATATTCAGCGGAAGTGATGAACGAACAGACCATGCCGCGATAGTTCCCGGCATCACCATCGTTCAGTACGTTCAGCCAGAAGGCATAACCATCGCCGTCTATATCGCGTCGCAAGTAGCCGAAGTACTCCATCTGCACGAACGACGGATTGTAAATAGCGGCGGCAGAAGCTGCAGTCTCAGCCATGTCATTTACTACTCGACCACGACTTTCATTTAGCGTGCTGCCGGAGTTGTAAAGAGTAATCAATTCCGCGCGCTCATTCGAAAGATCCACACTCGTCGCATTGCGCAGCGTCGCCAGTAACGCATCCACAAACGACTCGGCTGACAGGTTTATCTGGTACTTCTGAACAAACTCTGGTCGGGCTATGAACTCACTGGCAAATGCCGCCTTCTCCGCATCGAGGTTGGCGCCGCCGACAACTCGCCGCCGGTCGGCTGTGAACTCGAGGTAACTTGCTGTTCGGCCCAAAGCGCCTCCGTACAGGCTATAGAGGTACAAACCCGTCTTCTGAAATTCCAGCGACTTGAAGAAGGCAGCGGAAACATCAATGCGACGCTGGCGCAAACAATCAGCGTCCGCGTTGCACTGATTCAGCCGGCCGCTCCAGTATGCGAGCCCTTGCTCGTCGGGCTCGCGATCAAGAAAGTCGAGAAAATGCTGGCGCACAAAGTATTCATTCGAATCGATCGCATTCGTTGACGGAACAGCATCGGGTTCAGCGGTGAAGACAGCCTCGGTCTCGTTGCCAACCAGCGAGAAGGAACGACTCGCCGGCAGGAAGTGATAGTTAGCCAGCTCGGGCGTGATAGTGAAGAAATTATCCGCGTCGAGATTCTCGAACCGACATTTGCCGTCCGCACCAGTGAGCACTGTCGACGATGTTGCACCCGCTAAACGCAAAGCCACACCGGGGAGCGCGGCCCCGTTCGCATCTTTGACCTGAATGCTGATGGTCGCGGCAGCGGCGGTTGGCGAGGCCGTGGTGAAGCGTGTTCGCAGGCCAAAGCCGTCGGCAAAAGCACCCGCTGCAACGCCAGCCGGATTGGCGGCTCGGCTTGTACCAGGATCGAACCCCGCGCGAAAGTAAAGCACCGGACCACCCGTGAATTGCGTGGCTGAATTAACGGTGACCTCCAACAGCAGATTGCCATTAGCAGGATCATAAGTGAAAGGAGTGATGTCGATGATCAAGTCAAACTGATCGCTGGCTGTTAGCGTGACAGTAAGCGGAGCTGAGAAGACTTGAGCAAAATCAGCGCCTCGGTTTGCAGGGAGATTGGTGCTTAGACCGTTTGGCCCAGCCGCTGTTGTGCTAAGCGCGACGTTGAAGTTGTATGTACCAATACCTGGACCAGACGAGACTTGTGCGCTTGAAGCAAAAGCAATTTGGTTGATGGTAACCGGGCCTGGGAAGCCACTCTTGGCATAGACCTGTTGGTAAGTACCGCCCGCTGCGAAGTCTGGGAATGCGCTGGATGCGCCTGTGGGGTCCAACCCGAACGCGTATCTACTTATGTCATTGTTATTCCCAATAATGAGAGTGGCGGCATCGACAGCGGCGGCTGTGAAACCAAGAAAGACCAAGGTAGTTAACGCAAAAATAAATTTAGGTATTCGGGACATTTCTTTCTCCTCACATTACGTCTGATCAGCCTGAACGCTCGGCGGCCTTTACCATCCACTCCCGATCACTTCCCCGGTATGTCTACCCGCGGCGGGCTCTACCGCCAGGCTACTGCCCTACCCAACGCATGTCCGACGAACTTAAGTTTGTCGCTGCAGCGAAGAAGAAGTAACTGAACGAGAATCAACGACAAACTGAAGTTGTCGGATAACCCGGGCAATAGCCTTCTAAAGGGTTCGAACTATCACTCCGCCGTTGTCGGATCGATGATCGTTTTGATCTCGGAAACGCGACTGGCCGGAAAGCCGCTCTCTTGTGCATGCGCGTGGATCATCTCTTCGTTCGGCGCGATGTAGACACAATAGAGCTTGTCGCCGGTCACATAGCTGTGCTGCCACTGAATCTTTGGGCCAAGATTCTCCAAAACACAAACGGACTTCCGGGACGCGGCCTGGAGCCCTTCCGGAGACATACTGCCCACCCTTGGAATCTCGCGTTCAATTAAGTATTTCGGCATTTTCTCTCTCCCTCGGTTTTCGTCTCTGTAACGCAAGCTGTTAGCTTGCGCGCGCGTTGAATGCCATCCATGAACCGCAAACTAACAGTTTGCGTTACAAATCAGGGCAATCCCTTAAAGCCTATGGTCTGGCTTCAAAGACAAGATTGAACGGTGTCTCGGTCGCGCGACGGAATCGCTTGAAACCTCCGGTCGTCACCACGTCCCGAATGCGAGCCTCACCCGCTTGCGCACCAAGGCCCAACCCGACTTCCTGAGAGCGCGATCCCGGCGTGCAGAGCATTGTCGAGGCTGAGTAATAAATCCGGCCTATCGGATTCAAATTATCCTCGAGGTTGTCGTTGGCGAACGGCTCGACAATCATCCACGTTCCATCACTCTTCAAACTGCCAAGCACGTGATTCGCCGCGCCTACGGGATCGCCCATGTCGTGCAAGGCGTCAAAGAATGCGACCAGGTCATATTCGCTTCCCGAGTAGTCTTTCGCTTTCGCAACCCCAAAGCAGACCCGGTCCGAGACGCCTGCTTCCTCCGCCTTGTGGCGCGCGTAGTCGACCGAACCCTGGTGGTAGTCGAAGCCAAAGAACGTCGACTTGGGATACGCCTGGGCCATGAGGATGGTCGAAGCGCCGTGTCCGCAACCGACATCAGCGACTCTGGCTCCAGCCTTCAGCTTTTGTTCGAGGTCTTCGAGAGCAGGTATCCACGAGCTGACAAGATTTGCGGCGTAGCCCGGTCTGAAGAACCGTTCGGTGCCGCCGAACAAACCTGCATCGTGCTCGTGCCAGCCGACGCCTTCGCCGGTTTGAAAAGCCCTGGCAATACGTGGCTCGGACTTCACCGTCGCCAGCGCCATTTGGAACGCGCCCGGCAGGAAGACCGGTCCGGTCTCGTCGGTGAGGGCAAACGCCTGCTCTGCGGTCAGGAAGAATCGGCGCGTCGCCGCATCGTAGCTCGCATATCCGCCGGCCGCTTGTGATGCAAGCCACTCGCGGACATAGCGCTCGGTTGTACCGGTGTGTTTGGCAAGCTCTTCTGACGTCAGCGGGCCGGCTTCCGCCAGCGCCTTGTACAAGCCCAATTTGTCTCCGATCACCGCCATCGCGGAATGAAACGTCCCACCAAAATCGTTGAGAAACCTTCCCAAAAGTTCGTTCAGTTTTTGTTCATTGACAGACATCATTACCTCTCCATTTTCCTTGATCGTTAGTTAACCTGCTGGGGACTCGTTGCCGGCGTTAACAAAACGCCGGCGAAATGCTTTCTACTCGCTGCCTCGCTTTGGGCGTCAGGTTTCCGAGTGTCTCGAGAACTTTATCGTGCGTCATTCCTGTGCCCAGGTATGTCCAGCGATTTGCCTGTCGCTGAACGAGACGAAACTCTTCCTGCTCGTAGCCCGTCAGTTGGCGTCCGGTAGCTCGGACGAAGCTCTCCATATCGAATTCAACCTGTTGAGCGAGTCCGCCGTCGATGAAGGATCCGATCGCGAGATATTCTTCAACGCCCTGCATGATCTCCGCCTCGCTCCGTCCGGCGGCGAGCGACTCGACCATCAACGTGTCGAGCCTGGCGTGCTGCACTTCTTCAATCCAGTGGTGTTTCAATAAACTCTTGAATTGCGGATCGAGTTCCTGATCGTCCTTGATACTGTCCACGTAGTGACGCTGAACCATCCACTCAATGTGCAGAGTTGTCAGCGCCACACCCAGTGGGTCGTGTGCCAGGATGGCGGCGGCAATCGCTTCGGGTGGACCAATCACGGAGCACTCGGAGCCGAAGCCATCCTCAAATTCCTGTCGGAAGCGTTTGAAAAGCTGGATGTGTTTTGCTTCCTCACTGGCAAACTGAAGCAGCGCGCGCACGCGGTAGTCGTCTCCCTGAAGCTGCTGACGGACATGGTCCAACACGAACGGCAGAATGAACTCTTCGACGAGCCCGAAGATGCACAGATAGGCGTTGCCGCGGATCTGGTTGAGAATTCGCCTCTCGTCACGGGTTAAGAACTTGAGTGGCTCCACCCACGCAAATGATTCGGGCATAAACGGCTTGCCAAAGTCGAGCCGGTTTTGGCCGCCGATAATGTCTTCAATGCGCCAGTGAATTGCCTCAGACGCTGTCAGCGTCGATTGATACGAATATCCGTGGTTCATTGTGGATGCCTCCTTATTGCTCCAATCAAAGTGGCTCAAGCGCCTTCACTCTACTAATGCGTCATCCGCAGAAAGACTCCATCAGCGTGGCGAAAGTTTTTTATTGCTTGCCTGGGATTGGGGCAGAAGGCAGTGGGCAGAAGGCAGAAAGCACTAGAGACCTTGTCGCGCAAGACTTGATGCAAATGAGTCAAGTCTCGCATCAAGCTCTCCTTTTGCGGGCTTGCGCCTCTGCGTGAAATTCTTTGTCGCCATTGAGTAGCTCACGCAAAGACGCAAAGCCCGCAAAGTTCTTGTCTGCCGGGTCCGAGGTTGAACCTCGCTACTGTAGTGTCTCTAACGTTCTCTTAAGAATGAAAAGCCGGATTGGGAAATCAGTACGGAAGAAAATCCGTCAATCTGGGCGGCTGCTTTCAGTCCCGGACGGGCGGAATATTTATAGAGCCAGAATTCGGACCGAACCATCTCAGCTCCAGGGGAGCGGAATATGCCTTTCTCGGAACAATTTATTTCGCTCCTTCCGAGCTTCAGAGTTCTTCTTCATTTCGGCTCTATGAATATTCCGTCCTTCTGGGACTGGGCTGATTTTTACTGTGTTACTTCGTGCTCGTTCGTGTGACTTCGTGGATCGCGCGGAATTCTTTGATCTATGTACCTTGTTTTTCAGCAGCCTGCGATGCGCCTGTACCCGCAGCAGTCACTTCAATTTCTCGTATTCTCTCCTGGCCTCGATCAAGACGGGCAAGTCAACATCCGCTTCCTTCCATACCAGGAAGAAATCTTCGTAAGCCTTGCGCGCCTTGGCTCGGTCACGTTGCAAAACGGCGGCTCGGGCCAGGCCAAGATGCGCCATCGGCCATAGCGGTGAGAGAACATCCCAGCCTCGATGGTCGATGATTCTTTGAAACTCCGCCGCTGCAAGAGCGCCATTCTTTGCCTGCAGATACGCAAGGCCTCGCACCCAGGTGGGCCTGAAGTTGAGGGCGGGTTCGTACTGCCGCGATGGCGGCAGGAGTTTGATGGCGCGATCGGTCACGACCGAACCACGTCGTGATTCGCCAAGTTTCAGTTCGAGAGTTGCTTTTACCAGCGGCGCCCAGACAGAGTTGTGTACTGTGTCCAGTGGAGACTTTCTCGCGAAATCTTCGGCCACAGATTTCGCTTGACTCGCATCGCCGCAAAACGCCAGCGTCCAGTCGAGCGGCTGTGAATCCAATTGCCCGATCAAAGAAGGCTGCACTTCTTCGGCGCTGATACCCTCTTTTTGCAGTAGCGCCAAAAGGCTGCCGGCTTGTTTCTCGGCCAAATCGGTCATTCCGAAACTCGCGTTCAAACTGGCTTCGTTGAAGAGGATCCTGGCCTTCTCGGCCGTCAAACCTCGCGCTTGGGCCATGGCAGCCGCCTGCTCGAAGCTCTTGATCGCTTCTCGGCGCCGCCCGGCAAAGGCGAATGAACGCGCTTGAAATTCACGAATCTGATATTCCTCCGGCCTTCC
>Ga0179594_10000170_pt1 | contig 19460 bp, 13 predicted proteins | sample CZOMad1_1_08_16f_FD_148625 | JGI IMG/M metagenome (GOLD analysis project Ga0179594, IMG submission 148625) | Vadose zone soil fungal communities from Angelo Coast Range Reserve, California, USA - CZOMad1_1_08_16fungal (Illumina Assembly) | ecosystem: Environmental > Terrestrial > Soil > Vadose...
CCATTCGTCTGTTGTGGTGTAGTGGGAACGCCGGTCATTGCTTCCGGCGGAGCCGCTGTGATCACCGCAGAAAGCATTGCGCCGGCGAACAACGCGCCTGATCCGGGTGAGACGGTTACAGCTAATTTCCCACTCATTAACACGGGTGACGGCAACACTACAAACCTGGTCGCCACGTTGCAAAACAGCGGCGGCGTCACACCGGTGACTACTTCGGCCAATTACGGTGTCGTGGTCGCGTCGGGTCCGGCTGTCACGAAGCCGTTCACGTTCGTGGCCAGTGGCACTTGCGGCAACAACATCACCGCTACCTTGCTACTGCAGGATGGGGCTATCAACCTGGGCATGGTCACGTATACCTTCCAGTTGGGCACCACCAGTACGTCTACGACGACGTTCTCTAACGCGACTGCGATCGTAATTCCGGCAACGGGCACGGGAGCCACTACGGGCGCTCCCGCAACTCCATATCCATCGAATATCACGGTGGCCGGAATCACGGCGCCGGTAACCAAAGTTACCGTCACTCTCAAACAGATCAGCCACACGTTCCCGTCCGACGTGGACGTTCTGCTGGTCGGACCAACCGGTGTGAAGTTTATCGTGATGTCTGATGTGATCGGGGGCACTGATTGGACCGGACAGACTTACACGTTAGACGACACTGCCGCAGCACTGCTGCCAAGCAGCGGCACGCCACCGGCTTCGGGCTCGTTCAAGCCGACCAACTATGGTACCGGCGATGTATTCCCGGCGCCTGCGCCTGCCAGTCCGTATCTGAATCCCGCTACCGCAGGCACAGATACGTTCGCTTCAGCATTCAACGGGCTGAACCCGAACGGCACCTGGAGCCTCTACGTGGTCGACGATGCGGGCACCGACATTGGCACCTTTGCCGGTGGCTGGGACCTGTCGATCACCAGTTCGCAGGCAGTTTGCAACACGCAAACCTGCTCGCTGGTCTGCCCGGCCAACATTAGTGTGCCGGCAGACGGCGGCGGGGTCAGTGCGGTGGTCAACTATCCACCGGCTCAGACGACCGGCGCCTGCGGTGTGTTGGGCTACGACGTACCGTCGGGCTCAACCTTCCCGGTGGGCACAACGACCGTGCACGTCACCGGAGCCAACTCCGCCACCTGTCAGTTTACGGTTACGGTAACTGCTCCGACCGGAGCCGCGCCGGCCAATGACGATTGCGCCAACGCAATCAACGTCACGTCGGTCAACTGCAACTTTACCGACACGCAGGACACGACCGGCTCCACCGATCAGGCTGGTGAGCCGCAGTCGACTTGCACATCGCAGACCAACTCTGTCTGGTACAGCTATACCAACAGCACGGCCGGTGATGTGCGGGTAACCGTAGCTACCTGCACCAGTGATTTCGATACTGCTGTTATGGTCTGGGAACAGACGGGCGCGGCCTGTGACTTTGCCAATTTCGTCCCCGTGGCTTGCAATGACGATGCCTGCGGCGACGGCTTCCAATCAAACTTGAGCTTCATCGCCAGCCCGGGCAAGACTTACAAGATCCAGTCCGGCGGCTTTGACGGCGAGACCGGCAGCTTGACGACAACGATCAATTGCCAGGTCTTTACCTGCCCGACCTCGACCATTCACGGCACGCTGGGCAGCGGCAGTCCGGACCATACATTTACTACCGGCAATCAGACGGGCCGGCTCAACCGCAACGGGATCGCGAGCGATTGTGCGGCTCCCAAGAGTTGTAACATTTTCACAGCCGTGGGCGCGCGCGCCTTTGACGCTTACACTTTCCCGAACAGCAGCGGCTCGGATGCCTGCACTCTGGCCCATCTCGATGTCACTGCGGTAACGGGTAACTATCAGGTGAACGCTTACCTGGATAGTTACGATCCGGCCAACATCTGCACCAACTACCTGGCCGATCCGGGTCTGAGCAGCGGTGGTGGACCACAGTCACCGACCGACATGGCGTTCGTCGTACCCAGCGGCCATAGCGTGGTGCTGGTGGTGCATACGACCAATCCGGGTGAGACGGGTGGCACCTACACGCTAACCGTGCGGGGCAACCTGTGTACCGCGTGCACGCTTACTTGTCCGGCCGACATATCTCGTCAGCCCGACCCGGGCCAGAATGGCGCAGTGGTCACTTACCCGGCGCCTACGACTACTGGTTCGTGCGGCACGGTCAACTGCAGTCCGGCCTCGGGCTCGTTCTTCCCGGTGGGCACGACCGCGGTCACTTGCACGAGCACGGCCGGTCCAAGCTGCGGCTTTAACGTGACGGTTCATCCGCCACGCTATTGGACCTCAGCGGGCTCAACCGGCACGCTGGACGAGGACAGTGTGGCGAAGATGTTGTTCGAGAACTTCTCCACCCGCTTGCGTGATGGCATTACGGGCACGGGCACGATTCGCTACAACATCACGGCGACTGAAGGCATCTCGGCGTTCTGTCCGGCGACGCAATCAATCGTCAACGTGCGCTTCCGCAACAGCGACAATACGGGTACGCATGCGCAGGTGAAGTTCGAGATTCACCGCACCAACATTGTCTCGGGCGGCAACGACGTCATCTTCAGTTTCAACAGCAATGGCCTGGGCGCCGGCAGCAGCTTTACCACTGCCAGTGTGGCTCCGAACATTGACTTTGACTTTAGCAATTACATCTACTGGATTGAGGGCACGGTCTTCCGCGATGATGCGGCCCAGTTTGCTGACCTCGGCGCGATTGAGATCTACGAGAGCGCCGGCACCCCCTGTCCATAACTAAACGCAGTACACTTGCAACCGCGGGCGAGAGAACTTCTTCAAGTTCTCTCGCCCTTTTCTTTTGGTGCTCAACCTGGCTCGCTGGCAGCTTGGCTACGAGTGCTGCTGAATGCCGTTAACCTGTTGACCACTAACGCAACGAGACGCTTCTCCAACAGAGAGTGTTCGAATTGGACGTAGGAATGTGAGTTAGGTAGAATGCAGCACGTTCTTCGCGATCAGGTAGAGCACGCTTGCGCGTGCTTTTCGGTTTGTGAGGATCTGGCGTTAGTTGGGCCGATAGCTCAGTTGGTAGAGCAACTGGCTTTTAACCAGTGGGTCGCAGGTTCGAGTCCTGCTCGGCTCACCACTTTTCCTGAAATGACAAAGCGAGTGGTTAACCCGCGACCACTCGCTTTTGTCTTCCCCGCACATTGAATGAAACACAGCTTTCCTGCCAAGCATGGATGGAAAGAGCGATGTAATCGGCTACGTCTTCGCGATCAACGACACGATCAATAGCGCGGAAGTCTATTACTCCAATGGGCAGTTTCGACGATTTTGGACCAAGCTCCTAAAGACGACGGCCATTGAGGCGGTGGCGGAACGATCCTTGAATCAGAAGCGAGAGGCTGTCTCTGCTGAAGCGCTCAAGGCCTTTTTCGCCGGCGCTGAGCGGGGAGAAGAGTCGACAAATAACGTGACTGAACGAACTCACCTGATCAAGCGCGATAGCGAACAAGCTCTGTTCTTCGAGACGCGCGACCAGGAACAGAACGGCGTTTGGATACACCGAAGCTACTTAGCCAAGTGAGCCGTATCGTTAGGAAAGGATCAGACCTGTCCCAAATAGGGTCCAGAAATGATTTAAAAGTTATCCTGGACAGCACCAGGAGAGGACCAAACTCGCGGATTCGTCTTTTGTAACGCAAGCTGTAAGACCGCGGCAGCGGGGCTGCCCCGCTCAGGACCCCGGGCTTGCGCGCTCCTTGCTGCCATCTACAAATCGAAACCAACAGTTTGCGGCACAGGTTAGAGCACCCCTCTTCCCTTTGTATAGACGAACAAAGCGAAGTAGAGAATAATGCGTCGGCGAGCTGAGACGGATGGTTGTCGGGCTTGCTGAGCCAGGGCGCGCGCTTCCACAAATTCACATTCGATAAGCAGTCGCTGGGCGTTCCCCTCGGGATGGCCAGGAAGGAAACTTTATGAAAACCAGGACCGCACTTCTACTCTTAATCAGTCTGGCCGCCAGTTCTTTCGCGCAGGGACCTTCGTCTGAGCGCCAACAGTTCATCCGAGTCGACGCGCCGGTGACGGCACTGGTCCATGTGCGCGTGATCGACGGAACCGGCGCTGCGCCACTCGAAGATCAAACCATCGTGATCAGCGGGAGCAAGATCCAGTCGATTGAACCGAGCGCCAGTGCGAAAGTGGCCAGCGGCGCTCAGATTCTGGACCTGCAGGGTTACACGGTGCTCCCGGGACTGGTGGGCATGCACAACCACATGTTTTTTCCTGAAGGCGGCGCGCCGCCAATGTACTCGGACATGGGGATCAGTTTTCCTCGGCTTTACCTGGCCCTCGGCGTGACCACAATTCGCACTACCGGCAGCGTGACTCCCTACACTGATCTGGAAGTCAAGCGGCTGATTGACGCTGGCCGCATGATTGGACCGAAGATGCACATCACCGCTCCCTATCTCGAGGGACGCGGTTCATTCACGCCGGTGATGCACGAGCTGACCGGCCCCGACGATGCCCGGCGGATGGTGAACTTCTGGGCCGATCAGGGCGCCACCTCTTTCAAGGCCTACATGAACATCACGCGCGACGAATTGCGCGCGGCAGTGGAAGAAGCACACAAACGCGGATTGAAAGTCACCGGTCACTTGTGCTCGATCGGTTTTCGCGAAGCAGCGGAGCTTGGCATTGATAACCTGGAGCACGGACTGTTTGTCGATTCGGAATTTGTTCCCGACAAGAAGGCCGATCAATGCCCGGCGGGTGGAAGCGTCAACGCCAGCCTGCGCCAACTGGATCTGAACAGCGCAGCAGCGCAGGAAACAATCCGCACGCTGGTCGCGAAGAACGTGGCGATCACCTCTACGCTCCCGGTCTTTGAGGCCGGCGGCGCACCGCTCGCGCAAAACGGAATCGGGGCGTCGAGCGCACTGTTGAATCCACGCGTTCTCAACGTGATGTCGCCCGATGCGCGCGTGCGCTACCTGACGGCCCGGGCGCGCGTTTCTGCCGACACAGGTTTCGTCGCGCTGCTGCGTAAGGCAATGGATTTTGAACGTGCTTTTGTCAAAGCCGGCGGCCTGCTGATCGCCGGTCTTGATCCAACCGGCAACGGCGGAGTCGTCGCCGGCTTTGGCGATCTGCGCGAGGTCGAGCTGTTGGTCGAAGCAGGCTTCACGCCGGTGGAAGCAATCAAAATTGCCAGCCTCAACGGGGCGAAGTTTCTGGGCGAGGACGCGCACATCGGTTCCCTCGCCGCCGGTAAACAGGCAGACTTGATGGTGGTGAAAGGAAACCCAGCCGCCAACATCGGCGACATCGAAAAGGTAGAGATCGTTTTCAAGGACGGGATCGGTTACGACTCAGAGAAATTGATCCAGTCGGTGCAAGGGTTGGTGGGAACTCGTTGATGGGTAGTGCCCTGGTTTGGTTTTTGTAACGCAAACTGTAAGACCATCCCCGCTGGGGACCACGGGTTTGCGCGTGCGTTGAATGCCATTCACTGATCGCAAACTAACAGTTTGCGTGACATAAGGCTGATCACTGGCTCGCCTTCAGCGAGTAATCAATTACTCGTTGACAGGGTTTCAACTCAACGATCGTGTTTGCCGTCTCCGCCTCACGCCGCAGCTTCAATCGGGCCGTTGGATCCCACGCCAAAGGGCGCGGCGCTTCGCTCTCGGTTGGCGGCTCGATGCGCGCGATAATCAAGTAGCGACCGGGAGCGAGGTTCCTCAGCGCAAAGGTTCCATCGCGATCGACCAGCGTCTCACCGTAGCGAAGAATGTTATTAGCGGCCTCGCGTTCTGCCGGAACCAGATGCACTCGCAACCCCACGGGAATCGCGGTCCCTTCCCCGGGCATGTCGACGCGTCCGCGCAAGCCGGCGGCATCCTGGCCAACCATGATGGAAACGGGACTGAGGCGCTCGCCAGACTTAAGCGCCACGACACCTTGCCACGTGCTCCCGGTGCGCGGACTTGTAGCGGTTGTTGGTGTTGCCGGCGCAGTAGCGCCAGGCAGGCTGACAGCGCGAACATACCAGGCTTCAGTCGGCAGCGCGATTCCCAATCGATACTTGCCGGCTTCGAGGTTGCGCACAGTGAAATCGCCCTTGGCATTCAGCGTCGAGCCAAAGCCGCCAAGAAAGGGAGTCATCGCCTGACCGCCGGTTTTCTTCGGCTCATCACGGGGCGCCGAGAGAACAATTTCGATTAGCTGCGAGGCCCGCTTGTCGCACTTCTCCTCTGCTTTGATCGGATCAAGCGCGATTGTTCCGGCAACGGCGGCCAGGGGCGCCAACTTCAGCTCGACTCCGGTCACATCAGCGCCACGCATTACAATCCGCTTCATTCCGACCAGCGGCTGATCGTTTGAGAGTGACTGAAAGCTGGCAAACAGATCATATTCGCCGTCAGCCACACCATTGAAGCTGAAGGCGCGGCGCTGGTCCGTAGCACTGGCAAACGCCAACGACAAAATTGCAGTCGTGCCCGCGTGCGAAAGAAGAATCGTAACTGAGCCGCTCGCGGCGCCCTCGGTCACCACACCGGTGGCGATGCCGCTGATCGAATGACCTTCCGTGCCTCGATACCTGATGTCGACGCCCGTGGTTTCGTCTCCGCCTCTGACGGCGACGGGAACGGCCGTGTCGCGTGTGGCGGATGGATAGTACGTCGGTACATCGAGATCAAACCCACTCGCATTAAACTGACCAAATGGTCCGCCGCCACCGGCAGTGACGGAGTATTGGCCCGGCATTAAACCGTAGATTCTGTAGATGCCGCGGTCATCTGTTTCCGAGGCGCTTTGCAAACCCATTAAGTTCGACATCGAAGCGGAAAGTTCGTTTGCCAGCGAAGCGTTCACCGGCACGCCGACGACTGGCTCGCCTTTCGCATTCGTTACGGCGCCCGTGATCACGCCACCCTTGATCATGGTGATCTTCAACTGCGCACCGATTAAATGACGTGGCCACTGGCTGGGATCGCCCAGCGACATCGATTGATCGATATAGCCAGGAGCAGTCGCGACGACGATGTAGGCGGCCGTCGCCAAATCTTCGAAGGCAAACTTTCCCTCAGCATCTACACGCGTCGGTTTTGCGGCGGGCGCACCAGTCGCGGCCTGAGCCACAACCGTCGCATTAGTAACCGGCCGCCCATCGTCAGAGACAACCCGGCCTTTGATCGTTCCGGTGATTGGCGGCGGTGTTGGGGTTTCGGCGGCTCCCGGCTGCTGGACTTCCACTCGTATGGGAGTCGCCGCAGGTTTGGCCACGGTCTGCGATTGGGCCAGGGAATCAACTGCGCCGGCAGCCGCGAACAACGTCGCGAGTGAAAACAAAGCACCGCAAAAAAAGCGCGCCAGCTAATCGTATTGCGTAAGGCGAGTTTCGCGACGCGCATTGACTTGAGAAACGTCATCACTATGGCCCTACTTTCCCCGGGGTTACCACAAGGCTCACCTGAGTTTCCGCGCCGTTTGCGACCGTCACAGTGCGCATTACGGGTTCGAATGCCGCAGTGTCGCCGCGGGATTTGAGCGTTAGTTCATAGGTACCCGGCGGAACCTCCTCGGCGAGAAAGTGTCCGCGCGCGTCGATCTCGATGTTGTGACTGGTCTTGCCTGATCCACCCGCGACGTCGTGAAAAGACAGCGAGAGTGTCTTCACGTCGGGTAACGCTCCGCCTTCGAACCTTACTTCGCCGCGAATCTTCCCGGTGCCGTAAGCAAACACGAGCCGCACGCCGGAAAGGTGCGCACCCGCGGTTACCTCGACTCCCTCAGGCTGCTCCTGACCGTCCAGTTCGGTGCGCAGCAGTTGCACGCCTTTGGTCGGCGTACCGAATGCCATGATGCTGATGCGGACTTTTCCGGGCGAGAGACCGGCAAATCGAAAACTGCCGTCCGCGCTGATGCTCCCTCGACTGTATGAAGGAGCAGTCGTACTCTTCTCATCATTGACGTAGGCAATCAAAGATATCGATTGCAACAGCGCCGCAGCCGCAGGGTCGACATTGTTCTCAATTACCGCAACTCCCTCGATGGTCGCACCGCGCCGAACCTTGATCTCGATTCCCGTGACGTCGCCTTCGGAAACATCGAACGGCGTGGGGTCGCTGTAAGACGAATTCTCCTGGCCGATCGACATTACGAACACGGCGTAGTGCCCCGGCTGGATTCCCTCCAGGCGAAATTTGCCATTGGCGTCGGTCTGGATGCCGGTAAAGTTCATCGAGCTGAGTTGCTGATTAGCAGCATTGACAGTCGAATAGCCGATCAGCGAACTGACCACCGGCTTGCCTGACTCGGCATCAGTCACCCGACCTGATACTGAAAAGCCGGTCGCCGATTTGCCTGGGGTAATGTCGATGTTGGTGGCTTCGCTTCCCTCGGTGATTTCGACGAGCGTTGCTTTTGCCTCTTCGGTGACGCCCGGATAGAACGTCTTCGCATATTGGCTGCCGCCTATCCCTGCGAGGTTTACCCCACCGGCGCCGGCTGCTGCCTGGCCAACACTTACGCGATAACTGCCGGGGCCGAGACCGTAGATACGATAAACTCCACGGTCGTCTGTTTGATTCCTGGACGTGGGCAGGAAAGAGAGTGGGTTGCTATTTCCGGAATCACCTTTGGCCACTACGTTCACTTTCTCTCGGATTATCGGGTGGCCCTCCAGGTCGGTGACGCGGCCCGTGATCACGCCGCCTCGCACCAGAGCAAAGTCGATCTTATTGATCGCCTCATTCTCAGCGACGTTCACCGTTTGTCCCGGCTGCTTGTAGGTTTCGTTGGCGGCTACGACGTAAGCCTTGGCGACCGGCGTGATCGTGAAGCGCCCGGCTGCAAGGCCGCCCAACCGATAGTTGCCCTCGTCGTCGGTCGTGGTCTTGGCGACGGTCCGGTTCTCAAAGGGCGAGCTGCTTATCTCCGCCACGACGCTGATTCCTGCCGCACCCTTGCCGGCGATCGTCACCCGGCCTGAGACTGAAGCGGTCGTCGGATTTGTGGCAGGTGTTTGCGCGAGGCAGATGGAACATAAAAAGAGCACGCTGAAAAGACCGGGTAATTTCATGCTCATCCTCTTTCTGGAAGGGTCCGATTGCATCTCGAACTCATTCTAAACCGTGCGGCTATCAAAATCGATACGGCGCCGGTTATTAGTTGATTAGCGCGACAGATGTGGAGTGCGGCGGCAGCGACGCCGCTTTGGATCCATGTGTGTATCCCGGGTCTTCTGAATGTAACGATTGATAATCCAAAGCGGCGTCGGTGCCGCCGCACTCCAAATTTGGTTTTTCCGCAACCAGCTAGAACGATTTCCGTTTAGAGAACGGACTTGTCCGCAACCCCCGGGGCACAAGTGCCCTGTCTAAACGAACGGACGGGCGAACTTCTGACGGACGAGTTCCTAAGAAGTCGCGGACAGACGCGAAGATCGCGCAGAGAAGAATTTGTCGCGCCCTATTTTGATTTGTATTGAAAGCTGATCTTCGTCTCCTCCTCCAGTACCAGCGGGCGAACGAATCGATACGACTTGCCGCTGCGAGGAACTTCTACGTGCACCGGCAGGATTCCGGCCACGCGACGTTGCAGGTTGAAGACGTTCTGCGACGGCGCATTGAGTTGCGCGGCCTGCCTCTTACTCACCTGATCCTCGATCCTTCGTGCTGAAGTAACGTCAACTGCGCCGCTGGTAACCGTAACTGTCTCCTGCACGGCGCCGACTTCAAGTGTGGTCCCCAACCTTGCCGGCCGGGATCCCTGGAACTCAAGATCCTGGCGCGCTGCCTTAAAACCACTGGCATCAACACTGATCCTGACTGGACCAGGTTGCACGCCTGAGACTACCCACCGCCCATCTCCATCGGACCTGGTGGTTTGACTTGCGCCCGTTTGCGTATTGACCACGGTGACCACCGCATTGGGGACTATAGCGCCCATGGGATCCGCTACGATCCCGCCGATCTGTCCCGGCTCCAGCTTGCCAATGTCGACTCCAGTTTGCGAGAACACGTACCCTTCGTTCTCGCTTAGATCATCCGCATTATTTGCCAGAACGTTTTGCGCTGCCGCCGGAAACAGCTCGGCAGCAAATGCATTCCCGCCAAATTGTTTCACCTCCAGCCGATCCGGCAGCGAGACTTCCCAGGTCAATAAGTTCACCGGAATATCCAGCTTTGGCAGGGCCATCTCGTATGTGCCACTCTTTGCGAAGCGCGCGCCCGAGGTCAGATAGACAAACGACACCGTGTAAGCGCCCTGCGGATTCAAACCGCTGCGGAGGAGCGGAACACGACTACCATCCGCGCCCTGAACCGGCTTCACCCTTTCACCTTCAACCTCAGCAGAGAGGAGCTGCGAGCCCGGCGGCAATTCCACCTTGGCAAAAGGCTGCGAGTGATTCCGCACGCGCAGCGTAACTTCAGTGAGCGACTTCCCTTCCACGTTGGTTAACGTCGTAATCGTGGCTCGCTCAGCTACAGCCGAAAGCACCTGGCTATCCGGAAACTGAGTCCAGGCAAGCTGTAGTTTCGGTGTATCACCCGGGCGGCGGTTGTAACGAAATGCCGCCTGAAGGGGAAAGCGAGCAAGCGATCTGGCGATGGCTCCGACTTCGCGTACATCCATGCGTCGCAACCCACCACTTTCGGTCGGAGTCATCTCCATCGCGCCCATGCCCTCAACCAACAGCTCGCCGGTTTCGTGCTGCGCCCCTGTCAACTCAAGCAATGGCGCGTCCACTTTGTTCTCGCGGTTTGCGCGTTCAATTGCCACCAAAAACTGATGGTTGCGGCGAGCGGGCTCGCGGACTTTCAAAATCAGCACACCGGCCTCAGTCTCGCTGGACTCGAGCGTGCTCCCGGTCGCCTCGATCAATTCAAAGCCGGGCGGCAAGGGCATCTTGAACTCCACGGCTTCACCTTGAATCACCGCTACATCGCATAAGGCTGTGACGCGCAACTGAGAATCGCCTACCGACACCACGGTCTTGATGTCCGAGAGAAAACGCACTTCGCGCTGCGCAACGGGAGCGGCAATTTCTCTCGTGGTCCACCAGACGCGCGCGGTCTTACCTGGCTCGAGCGTGGCCTCGACGATCGTGTGCCCGTTTTCCGTTGTCCGACTGGTAATCAAGCCGGGTTCGATGCGCACATTCGCGTGGTTGCCCGGGAGATCAAGACTGAGCAGTGAACTGCTGGCCGCCGGTACAGCGACGGAAAAAGAAGCGCGCCCGGCCTCTACCGTGATGGTAGAAGCAACGTTCAGGGAAACTGAGAACAGACCGGGACCGTTAAGAATTGCCTGGTGAGTCTGTCCTTCCTGTAGTAACGGCAGCGGACTGCCGGACCGCTGCGCCTGAAGAACCGTCAGACCGGTCGTCAGTGGAACCTTGGTCGGCCCCTGCTCTAACACGGCGCCGTCGATCCCGACGCTGCCAATCAGTGTCTGATCTTCGACGCGCAGTTTGAACGCCGCTCGCGACAAGACAAAAGGCAGTGGAGGTGCGTCGGGAGTCGTGGGCTTACGCGCGGCGAGCTCAACCAGATGATTGTACTCTGCGAGTGACAGAGTGACGGTTCCCGACGAGCCTGCAGGTAACGTCACGTCGCCGATGGGAAATGAAGCAGAAATCTTCTGCTGGCCAAAAACCGTCGTTGTGCACATCAATAGCAAAATTATTGTTCTTTTCATTACTCACCTCGCTTTTTGTCGCGTTGGAAATCGAGGTCCACCGCCGGAACCTGGTTCTCACTAGTCAGTTCCGACACCAGAAAAATCGAAGGACCAAAGTGTGGGAAAGCAACGCGCAGAGGCAGATTGCGCGCCGGCTTGGAAGCCCGTTTCGCCTCATGCAAGTGTGAAACAAGTTGCTTCGTCGCCTCACCGCTCGGATCCTGTTGGGCCATGCTTTCAGGCTCTTGTGTTTGCGGCGCAGCAGCAGGACGCGGTGCAGGAGCTTCGTAAGGCGCAACGCGGAAGCTGCCTGAGACACCCGCCGGCGGGATCAAGCGAAAGAGCGGCGGATGATGCAGTAACAAACGCGACTTTGAAATTGGCAAGTCCACTGCGACGAAGGAAAGATGCGCGCGGCCTTTTTCGTTCCACGACTGAGTGTGATCGAGATACGAAACTTCGACCACGAACGTCGGCGCCTCGTCCCCCGATCTGGTCTTTTCCAGCGGCAGCAGCATTGAACCATCGGGCGCCCGTCCCGGCCTGATGGGACGGCCGGCTACTGAAGCGCTCCAGAGCACTGCTGTTGACGGCAGACTGAGTTTCAAAAAGTTTCGTTGATTATTGCGCACTGCGAAGCGCGCCTGGACCAACATCTTGCCGTCTGCCGTAATCAACGGCACGATTCGGGTCGAGGCCATCGAGCTGCGAGACGAGGTTCACCCGACGACTCGTGCGTTGGGTGTCGGCGTGACGCTTAGGGAAACGACTCACCAGGAAGCGGAACCCGCGCCGGCCGAGACCCGGGCCTTCATGGATTACGACGAGATCGATCCGCTGATCAGGGGATTCGACAGTGTGGCCAAGACTGACGATACAGTTACCAAATTGGCAAACTTCGAATCTCACTACACCACCAAAGACTATCTGGAAATCGCCGGGTTCCGGCAGACGCCGGGCGGCGCTATCGGTGCAGCAGTTTCTGGCGGAGAGTGCGAACGAGTCAGGATTCTTCTCTCACTCGAAGAGCTGTCAAAGTTGAGATATATGATTCTACAGGCGAAGGCGAGACTAGATGAGATAACGCGTGAACCGTGAATAGTGAATAGTAAATAGTGAATCTTGAATAGTAAATCGTAAATCGTGAATCTTGAATAGTGAATCTTGAATAGTGAATCGTCACGAGTAGTGGGTCAGCACTCGGCTCGGCTCTACTATTAATAGTTCACGGAGGGCATGGCTCACAATCCACTATTCACTGTTCACGATTCACTATTCACGATTCACGTTCTTCTCAGGTAGTCATCGGTTTTATCCAACCAATCCTGGCGCGGTGGGCTGAATACGTCGACGTCGAGAGTATCTTCCAGAGCTTCGGCTTTATGAAAGACCATCGACGGGATGTGCAGCACTTCTCCTGCCAACACCTCTATCACCTGGGACTCATCCTCGCCGATCCAGAAGCGCAAACCACCTTCAAGAATGTACGTGAGTTGTTCGTTCTCGTGCTGATGACGCGGCACAATCGCACCCTTCTTGATGTAAACGTGACTAAGCATCATGCGATCGCCTGTCACCAGGCGTCGTTCGATCGTGTCCGACAGTTTTTCCCTGGGTATATCTTCCCAACGATAGAAAGTTACGTTGCGTTGGTCCATCGGCTCTTCTCCCTACTGAGTTTCTTTACCCTTTGTTTAGAAAGGGCACTTGTGCCCCTCCGCAGGCGGACAAGTCCACTCTCTAAACGGAACAAATAATAGCGAAACGTGCAGCATCTCACCTCTGATCCGGTGGAACGGCGCTCGGGTTGCCGTTCACGAATCGATCGAACCAGTAAAGCTGCCAGTGCAAACTTTCAATCAGGTGTTTAGGCTCGCCGGTGCGCGTCAGATTGTGATTCTCGCGCGGGAACATCACGATCTCAGTTGTCACGCCAAAGTGTTTCAGTGCTCGGAACCACTGCTCTCCCTGTTCGATGGGCACGCGAAAGTCATTGTCAGAGTGCAAAATCAAGGTCGGCGTCTTAACGTTCTTCGCGTACTTGAGCGGCGAACGATCCCAGTAGAGATCCAGCTTCTGAAAAATGTCGCCGCCAAAATCCGCCGAGTGTCCATAGGCGCCATCGCGTGTGCCATCGTCTGAAATGAAATTGGAAAGACTGCGCAGGGTTACCGCTGCCTTAAAGCGGTCCGTGTGGCCCACGATCCAGTTCGTCATGTAGCCGCCATAGCTGCCACCGGTGACGCCCATGTGATCGGCATCGAGCCAGGCGTATTTTTTCAGCGCTGCATCCAGACCATTCATGATGTCCTGGTAATCTTTGCCGCCCCATTCGCCGGCGATGCCGCGCTCAAACTTCTGCCCATAGCCCGTTGAACCGCGCGGGTTTGTAAACACAACCGCGTAGCCGCGAGCCGCGTACACCTGGAACTCGTGATACCAATCGACTCCATATTGGCCCGCCGGTCCGCCGTGGACGCTGAGAATGACCGGATACTTCTTTCCAGCTTCCCAATTAATCGGCTTGACCAGAAAGCCGTCTACGTCCCAATCGTCAGCACTCTTGTAAGTGAAGCGTTCGACATCCGCCAGTTGCAGTTGCTTCCATAAACTCTCGTTGAGATTCGTCAACCTGCGTTCATTGCGGCCATTCAGATCAGCAGCGTACACGTCGTCGAGATGCTTGAAGTCGTTGCTCAGGTAAACAATCGTCTTACTGCGACCGTTAAAATCCACGGTGCGCACTGCTCGTGGTCCAGACGTGACCTGATTGATAGACTTGTTGTCGAGGTCGACTCGGAAGAGATGATTCTCGCCCTTCACTCCGGTTTCGAAGTAGAGAGATTTGCCGTCGTCAGACCATTCGAGCCCGCCGGGAATCAAATCCAGACCGTTGGCTGCCTGGACGGAAGCAACGCCGCCGGCAGCAGGCGCTAACCAGATCTTTGGGTGATCGCGATCGTGCAGCTCGCCCAGGAACGCGATGGTCTTGCCGTCTGGCGACCAGCGAGGACTGTTGTCCGCTTCGTCATGATCGGAGATCTTCTTCAGCTCTTTGCCCTCGGCCGTGATCACCCAAACATCGGTGTTGCGATTCTCATCGTACTCTTTGCCGGTGCGATTGGAAACGAAAGCAAGCTGAGTCCCGTCCGGCGACCATTGGGGATCGCTGTCATTCCAATCGTTGCCCTCCGTGATCGGCCGGGCGTTGCCGGATTTCACCTCGACCACCCAAAGGTGCGCGCGTCGATCGTCAAACCAACCGGTATCGTTGAACTTGTAAGAAGTGTTCTTGTAGTGCCGCACATCGCTGCGGTCTTTGCTGTCCGGGCGACTGTCGCTGGGGCCAAGGCGACTGACGACAGCCAGTCGAGTCCCATCCGGCGACCAGCGAAATACGCTGACGCCGTTCTTGAGATTCGTCAGCCGCCGCGCTTCACCTCCACTCATGGAAAGCAGAAAGACCTGATTGCGCTGCGGCTCAGCCGCGGAACTGCCCGCTGCTGGCGGCGCCGCGAGTTGGGTGGTCCCACTCGCGGATTCCGCGGAAGTTCGGGCCGAAAGAAAGGCGAGCGACTTGCCGTCCGGACTCCAACGTGGCGCAGTCGATGATTGCGGACTGGTTGTGAATTGCCACGGCGCCCGGCTTTGATCTACTGCGGCCATCCAGATTGATGATTGCCTTCTGTTCTGCGCCCGATCGATCTTTGTGACGACGTATGCGACCAACTTTCCATCCGGAGAGATGTTTGGATCACTGACAAATTCGAAGGCGTAGTAATCTTCCGGCGTGATGCCGCGCGCGCCGGCGGCAGTTTGTGCCAGAGCACAAGTTGACAACGAGAAAAGCAGTGCGGCAACGCACAACGACTTAGACATAGATTTCACTCCGCGCCTCAGATTTGAATTTGAGATGACTGCTTCGGCAGACTGCTGAGAAAGCGATTACGATCCACGAAATTACACGAACCAACCCGAAATCACACAAAAAAATGCGGTCCTCTTGTTTTGATGTTCGTTCGTGTGATTTCGTGGATCGTATGGATTGTTGATCGATACCCTTTGTTTTTTCAGCAGCCTTTTAGGATATCCATGCACGATTCACGGTTCACGGTTTGCTGCGTGACTGTTCTCAATTCTTCACGGCCGCAGACCTGCACGCGTCAGCAGATCATTGAAGCGCCGGTCAGAGCGCAGCTTAGTGAACACGGGATCGACCTTCAGATTCATCAGCCAGATATCGCGCTCGTCGTTGGCTTTCTCCAGCCACTTGAACGACTGATCCTTGTCGCCCAGCCCGGCGTAGATCGCCGCAACCGTGTACGGCGAAACGTACTGGCGGCCCTGCAAATCCTGCAACTCGCTGAGCACGTGTTGCGCTTCGGCCTTTTTGCCCGACGCCGCGTAGGCATGGCCCAGCAACGCCAGCATCAGCGGGCTGCCGGAAAGCTTAACGCCTTTCTGAAAGTCCGCGATCGCCTCCGGATACATCCCCTTTGACTCGTAAGCAAGGCCGCGATACCTGAGCGCCGGAAAGAGGTTCGCATCCAGCGCCAAAATCCGGGTGCACTGATCGATCGCGCGATCGTTCTGGCCCGCAAGATAGTAAATCCAGCCCAGGTGAGAGCTCGCTACAAAGGATAGCGGTTCCAGCTCCTGGGTTCGCTTTGCTTCCGCGATGGCTTCGTCAAAACGTTCAAGCGCCACCAGGTACGAGCTGTACCATTGATGCGCCGGCGCGTACGACGGTTTGAGTTTGATGGCTTGTTGAAATTCTGTTTCGGTCTCGACCCGGTCGCGATCCCAGCGAAATTTTATGAAGGCCAAAGAGGTATGCGCTTCGGCTAACGTCTCGTCGATCTCCAGAGCTTTGACGGCTGCGTCCTTGGCTTTCGGAAACCCGTCTTTCGGCTGGCTCACGCCGTAGACCACCAGCATGTTGTAACAGTCCGCCAATCCGGCATAGGCCGGCGCATAGTTTGGATCGGTGTCAATCGCCTGCTGGAAGTAATCAATGCCTTGCTGCAAGCCTTCCGCGGTGCGCTTGTTCCAGGCGTTGCGCCCTTTCAAATAAAAGCGATAAGCCTCAAGGTGCTTCTTCTCTTCAACGTTCAGCTTCAGGCGCAGGTTTTCGAATATGTCCCGCGAGATGTCATCCTGCGCTACCAGAATGTCAGCCAACTTGCGGTCATACTGTTGTCCCCAGATCTGTGCGACGTTGTCGACATCAATCAGATCCGCCTGAATACTAATGGTGTCGCCGTAACGCCGCAGTCGACCCGTGACCACGGCCCTGACCTTCAGATCGAGCCCGATCTGGCGCGGGTCCATATCCTTGCCTTTGTAGTTTGCGACAACGCTGCGCGGGACCACTCGCAGTTTGGGAAGTTTGGAAAGACTGTTGATGAGACTCTCGGCAATTTTGTCATTGAGGTATTCAGCGTCCGGGTCAGCCGCGTTATCGACAAATGGCAACACTGCAATCGATTCGATCGGGCTCTCAACAGTACCTCCGGCCTTTCCGCGTCCGGTGAAATAAACAACACCGGCGACAACAATCACAACTGCCGCCAGAACGAGTGCGAAGGTCTGCCGCTTCAGTCCGAGGATTGAGAAAGGCAGTCGGCCAACGCTTTCTACTGGTCTTACCTGACCTCCGTTTTCGACGTGGTTCAGATCAGGTATGAGAGGCGGCGCCTCGGCGGCGAGATCTGGGCTCGCCGCGACGCCGACCACTGCAGCGGAAGGGGTGTGACCGTTGCCTTCATCGCGCGCTTCTTTAATCGTGGCCACGAACCGGTAGCCGCGCCTGGCAACAGTCTCGATGAACTGGGAGCCGCCGGAATTTTCTCCCAGAGCCTTCCTGAGTAGCGAAACATTCTGAGTGAGATTCCCTTCCTCCACGAACGAATCCGGCCAGACCCTTTTCATCAAGTCGTCTTTTTCGACTATGTGACCGCCCTGCTCAACCAACGCGAGCAGGATGTCGAACACTTTGGGGGTCAGGGGTACGGGTTCGCGGTCGCGCAGCAGCACACGCTCGCCCGCGTCTAAACGGAAGCGGCCAAATTCGTAAAAATGACTCTCTTGCTCGCCCATTTATGGCCTTGAGAAAACTCTTTGAGGAATTTTTGAGCGCTTCCTGAGGACTTGCTGCCGCAAAACGCCTAAGGTCTCGCTCGTCATCTTTAAGTTTCAGAAAATTGATCCAATCAAGTCCGGAGCGGGGCTCATTGTAATCCAAGCAGGAACTTGCGGGCAACGGACCTGAGTCTCACGCAAAGCGTCTTGATTCATAACGCAAGCCGTCAGCTTGCGCGGTCGCACACGAAAAGGGGGCTTATGACAGGAAAATCGATCCGCGCGGTGGCTTTCATTGCAATGGCATTCCTCGCAGGGTCGTGGGCTTTCGGCCGCAGTTCTCAGACCCAGGCAACCAATCCCGCCGGCTACGACTACAAGGTGGAGATCGTCAAACACAAGACAGACCTGGAAGAGCGCTTGAAGGTCGATAGCCGTAGTGGCTGGCGTGTGCAGCAGGTTGTAGCGACGCCCGACGACAACCAGATTGTTGTGATTTTGGAAAGACCCGCGAGTACCCCTTAACGAGGGCCGTTGACACAAAAGAAAACGCGGCCTAAGCAATGCGAGGAAGCCCCCAAGATTGAGAGTTGCGTTAATCGGATTCTGCGCTGTCAGAGCCACGAACAATATGCTAAAGAAACTCATCTCCGCATTATTGGTTTGGGCAGTCGCATTACTAACAGTTACTCCGCCAAGCGTGAGCGCCCAAACCCTGAAACGATCCCTGGCTCAAAGCGGAACCGAGCTTATCGAGCCAAACCCGAAGCCCCCAGCTCCAAAACCAAAACCCGAGTTGCGAAAATCTTTCGCCGCTGAGATGGCCGGGATCAAAGCCGGCACTTTGAGCGACGCGGACCTTCAGCGACTTGAAAAAGAACAGCAGGACCAACAATCCAGCAAGCCGTCCGGGGCAAAGTGGACGCGCAGAAACACGATCTTTATGACGCTTTTCGTAGTGGTCTTGACGGGGGTGGTATGGGTCGCAATCAAACATCGTTGTCGGGATTCGGCAGCAAAGCCGTGCCCGGAGATCGACAACTCCAGCAACACCGACTACTGAGGATCGGTTGAGGCTAATTCAAGACTGCGAAGGTTCATCAACCAGCAAACCAAAACGTACAAGTTCACACAGGTGTCTCCCATGACTGAACAAAAAAAGAATCTCGTCACCGAAACGTCGTTGGCCTATTTCCTGAGCGCGCTCGCGGCCCTACTTTCATTCCTGGTCGGCTGGTTAATCTGCGCCGCGGCGGGTTTGTGCCGAGTCTAAAACCGGCTCGGCTTCCAGGCGAAAGCAATCCCCGCCCCAACATCGGGCCGGCAAACCGTGCGAAGTCTGCCCTCCAATGGCGACGGCAAGCCGGCCTACCTCACTTCAATGCCGCAAGGCTGTTTCTGATCTGAGCAGCCAACTCGTCGCCGTCCAATGGGTGTCCACGATCCAACCCAAGTTGGTCCATGACGTAGTCCGCCTGTGGTGGCTGGTCACCCCATTCCTTTTCTGGACCATAGACCAGATAAACATCCCAGGCCCGCGTTCCCGGATCCATTTGCAACACCCGCGCATAATCGTTCGACAATTGACCAGCACGATCCCAAAAGTGAAGGGCGCGCGCATCCGGCACATAAGTGGTCGCTCTTTTGACAGAGAAGCCAAAATCAGATGCCAGCATTGGTGTCCAGATCACGTAGACCTTCAAGTTCGGATCCTTAACGGC
>Ga0179594_10000171_pt1 | contig 19430 bp, 16 predicted proteins | sample CZOMad1_1_08_16f_FD_148625 | JGI IMG/M metagenome (GOLD analysis project Ga0179594, IMG submission 148625) | Vadose zone soil fungal communities from Angelo Coast Range Reserve, California, USA - CZOMad1_1_08_16fungal (Illumina Assembly) | ecosystem: Environmental > Terrestrial > Soil > Vadose...
AGTCGAAAGTATTCACTACGGCCTTCGGCCTGCCGCAGAATCAGGTTCCGCCCACCGGTCTGGGAACTGTGTCAGCCTCGCAGACTTTTCCTGACAGCGAGAGAGTGGACTACACGTACGATGCCGGCGGCGCGCAGCAATCGATCAAGACGACACCTTCCGGCGGTGGGCAGCAGACGATCATCAGCAGCATTCTTCGCAACTCGCGTGGGCAGACCACCCGCGCCGTCTACGGAAATAACGCGGTCACGACCTATATCTACAACGACGCGACGAACCTTCGGCTGAATCAGATCAAAACCATGGTCGGGAATCAAACGCTGCAAGACTACACCTACACCTTCGACAACAATGGCAACGTCACTGGGATCGCGGACGCCGTCACGCCCTCGTTGAATGCGACTTATGGATACGACTCGCTCGATCAACTGACTTCGATGACCTGGGGTGTGACGCGCAGCTACGTGTACGACCGTCTGGGAAATCTGACAAACAAGGAAGGGGTGATTCAGACCTACTACACCGGGGGAGTTGGTCGCGGTCCGCACGCGCTGGCGAGTGCGGGCGGCGTGACCTACAACTACGATCCGAATGGCAACCTGTTCTCGACTTCCAACGGCACGCAGATCACGTGGAATTCAGAGAATATGCCGACCAAAATCGTGCAGAGCGGTCTCACCATGTACCAGAAGTTCTTCGTGGGTGAAAGTATCTGGAAGAAAGTTGAGCCGGGCGTCACGACCAACTACCTCCCCTCGATGCGAATCGAGAATGGGTTGGTCCGTAAATTTTTTGGCGGCTTTGCCGAGCGCTCTCCTGACGGCAGCTTGAAGTTTTATCACGGCGATCATCTGGGCAGCGCCTCGTTGGTTACCAATCCGGCAGGCGCAATGATCCGCCGGCAAGCCTACATGCCTTACGGCGAGGATCGGTTCATTGATCCTTCGGGAACCTTCACCGACGCGCGATATCAGTTCAACTTCAAGGAGAAGGAGCCGACTGGCTTCTATGACTATGGCGCCCGACTATATAACCCGGCGACGGGCAGATGGCTGTCGCCAGATACAAGCGCGGCAGACGGCCTCAACCGTTATGCCTATGTTCGCAATAATCCCCTCCGATACGTAGATCCGACGGGCCATGACAGCAAGTATCCGGTTTGGGTTACGACTCCTGAGCAACGTCGACAGTGGGATCGAGAGGAAGCAGCGTGGGCAAAATATCGCTCTGATTACCAAAAGTGGATCGCATCATTACCCCCAATACCGCAGATTGGTCCTCCTGCTCCCGAGCCACCGAAGTTCGGCTCAACTCCGTTGCACGATCTGTTCTGGAAGCTACAGCCAAAAGACAACGGGCCCACCATTTCTGCATGGTCGCCCAGAAGCTCGCGCAAGGGCGACGGAAGTTTCGGGGCCAGAATAGGTCCCATCGGAGCAGTGATCGACGCCGAGGGCCGCGTTTACCTCGAGATAGCATACTCAAAGGAACTCAAGCTGGGCGAAAAGGGTGTGGCCCACCATTTCGAGGGAAAGAATGGCAAGTATGCCGAGGGGCAGGTTGTCACTGGTCCCTTCGCGGACCTCGACATCGATTTTCTCGGCTTGACGGTGCCGGTCCACATCACCATTGACAGCGAAGGCCTTCACTCGGACCCATTCCAAGTTTCATTGCTGCCCACCGTCGGAGGGTCGCTTGGCCTTCGGTTCCTGGTTTACGACCCGACGGCGCTTAAGCCGTACAGCTTGCCATGCAAGTCCGCCGATTGCGGTATCACCTTTCGTCCTCCAAATAAGTAAGGGCGGAGAAAGGGCGGTCGGAGTCGTGGAAAAAATATTGACTCGCCATTATGAACGGGCGGTCAAAGAGGCTGGTGAAGAGACCGAGTTAGAACCCAAGCTCTGACGAAACTCGTGCCGAAGCGAGAATCTTACAACCGGCGTGTTTCGATCCCAACGCGGTTCGCTGGAAAGGGAGAATACCCGTGATAAATAAGACGCGGCCCTCGGGCACAAACAGAAAGTCAAGACTCTCGTTGATTATTGCTCGAACAGAGTGGCGGTTGATGGCGCTTGCTCTCATAGTCTGCGGCGGCCTGATCGTAACAGCTATCGGTTATGCCCAGGGAGTTGATGACCACGGTGTGTCAGAAGCCGCGTACAAAGAGTACCTAAGGGCAAAGGCGGCCCGAGAGAGTCTGGAGAGGTATCAGCAATGGGTACGTGACGCAGCAGTGATGCGGCACGATCAGGAAGCGTTTATCAACGAAGCTCAGTTAGAGAAGGCGTTGCGAAAGTTCAATATCCATATCCCGGTGGGCGAAGAGACTGGCAAGCGGTACAGCACTAATAATTACGGCGCGACTTACAACGTGCCCAATGGTTCTTACCGAGGAGATGGGTTGGTTGGACTCGAAGAAAACTGGGTCCTTGACTTCAGGGGCAATCCTCAGACCCAGGACCGAACAATTACTCAAGGGCGGGCAGGTGACCGCAGCATTGGCAATGGCTGGAGCTTTGAGCCCGGCGGCTTTCTTAAAGAGTACTACCAGACGGTTAATATCAGCTTCGATCCCGGCATCACTCACTGCTCGGTAGTTCGCCGTTATACCTATGCCAGCGCCAACGGCGGCAGCAATTTTCAAGAGCGTGGCGTTGAACAGGCACGCAACTTTGATCTACAGGGAGAGGTTGGCTCTTATTTTTGTGCCAGCGCCGGACACGATAACTTCGTCCTTTCGCCCCCAACTCAGTATTGGTCCAACGATGGCCAAATAGCACTCGACATATCGAATCCGAACCAGCCGGTCATCCGCTATCCGGACGGCACGTTCATCACGCTCGCGATGCAGGCCAGTACTGCTTACATACCGCATAACGTGGGGCTCTTCGACTACCAACCGAGCGGTGAATCAATCGACAGGCTATGGTTCATTTCGCAGAGCATTTCCCGAAATGGCCAGATCACCACCTATTCCTACGATGGGCCCACTGGTGGGAACACCGGCTGGCTTAAGTATGTTACAGATTTCAGGGGCAGAGTCACACAGTACTATCGCGACACAGCGGGGCGCGTGATAACGATCACCTCGCCAGGTCCCGGCGGAACATTACTAACATGGCATATGACCTGGGAGAATTTTACCTGGAACCCCTCGAGCGTCTTTAGTGAGATCCCGTGCCTCTCTCTTGGCGGGCCGTCGTCGTGTCCAACCAGCCTTTCATACACTACTCTGACGCACCTCCAACTTCCGGACTTGCGGAGCTATGGGTTCACATATGGCGACTTTGGCAATCTTGCCGAAGTGGTGGAACCCGACGGGGCAGTTAGAGATTTCCTGTACGGAGATGCGAGTACTTCTGCTTTCATGCCTCCGGGCGCGCTTCTGGGAGTTCGCGGAAATGTTCCTGCCTTTACGCTGAATCTGCAACGTCGCCGGGTTACTGCCACGACGATTTTTCCTCAGGGTCCGAATGGCCCGCCTAACACTACGACATTCCGCCATGATAATACGCAAGACCTAAACCAATACGGTCAGTGCAGCAAACTAAACTGGATCAAGCGGACCTATCCCAACGGAGACATCGGCCGTGAAGCTTTATGTACTAACCTTCCGGGGAGCAACCCAAGTTTAGAAGGGAAGACGTTTGTCCAGGAGCAATGGCGAGGCGGGGTGATGATAAGCGCCTCGTACTACGGGAATCTCGGGACATTCGGAGATACGAGTGTTGCGGTCGGAGATATGTACGTCGACGCCGAGACTTCACATGACGTCATTCAATCCGACGGTGTCTTTCCCTTTCTCGATGTCAGACCAAACAAGGTAGTGCATTTCAAAGACGGAGTAATGTGGACGGAGGAGTTCAAGTATGAACAGAGCGCCATTCCCGCGGACGGGGGCCTGCGCACCACGGGAAATGTGACGATAAAAAGAATCCGCGATGGTTCAGGCACTCTGTTCTCTAAGTTGGTGACTACATATTTCCACAACGGCCGCAGCGAATACATCAACCATAACTTATTGAGACTACCGTCGAGTGTGGTCTTAAAGGATGCGTCGGACGTTGACCAGACCAGGGCAGAGTACAATTACGACCAATACTCCCTGGCGGCGAGTGGAGCACCCAACCTTGTCACCGACCCGGCAATCATTGGCGCCGCCAGGGGAAACCTGACGACGGCCACGTCTTACCTTAATGCTGCGAACGCGACTGGGCCAATCTCTTCCGAAACGCATTACTTCGACACAGGCGACGTCCAGTTGGCGCTGGAACCACTAAGAAGAAACCCCACCACCAGCACCTACACCTTCGGTCTGTGCTCAACCAATCCATTCTTGACGAGTACGGTGTCGAACGTCCTGGGCCAACAACCACAGGCTGTTAGTGACTGCTTCAGTGGTCTGGTAGTAAGCACCAGGGATCCAAACCACCAGACCGTTTACTCACAGTATGACACCCTGGGCCGTCTCTTTGAGACCGCCGGTCCCGGCGACACCCTGACTCCGATCGCCGGCCTCATCCGTGATCCGAACATCCCTCCAGACAGGCTGGCTGGTTCTACCCTGGGTAACTATGGCCAGGGACCAACAACTTGGAATAATTACTATCGGCTTGGTATCGAAGTATCAAACATCAATCAGCAGCGCACGGTTACCCACAGCAAGGACGGAACCATCGACGGGCGGTACATCAAGACTTTCGTTGACGGCCTCGGGCGGACGATGCAGACGCGGGCGGAAGTGGATCCGGCGACCTCGGGCGGAAATCCTGAGAACGTAGCGACGACCGAATACGACGACATGGGGCGAGTAAGCAAAGCGTATGTTCCGTGTTTTTCGTCCGTAAGCGACGTGGTCACTGGTCCATGCACATCACTATTCACAACCAGTGAATACGATGCGCTCGGGAGGGTGATTAGCATCACTCCACCAGGTGTGCCCGCCACCACGACCAGCTACGACGGATTCGGGACGCAATGGCTGACCACAACGACGGATGCGAAGGGCAATCTATCAACGGTTTTCAGTGACGTGCTGGGCCGAACCGTCAAGTCCTCGCGACGCTGGACTGAAGGAGCGGCGGCGTGCTCAGATCCGGATCCATCTCTCGGACCTAATTGGTGCAGCACGACGATGACTTATGACGCAGCCGGGCGCCCGATCAGCACCACAGACCCAAGCGGGAACGTGATCTCCTTCATCTATGACAGTCTTGGTCGCAAGAAGGATATGACCGATCCGGACATGGGACACTGGCACTATGAGTATGACGATAATGGGAATCTGATTTCACAAACGGATGCGAAGGGGCAGCTCATTAGCATGCAGTACGATGTGCTGAATCGCCTTACACTCAAAGATCTGCCGCCTGCTGGTCCAGGCGAGGAAGACGTCACTTACTTTTACGATGGCAGTCAGCCGGTCACTTGCTATAGCTGCGATGACCACTGTGCAGGAACCACGGATACTTGCGATGCGGCCACGGGCACGTGTGTTCATACCGGACCTCCTTGTGACGCACCGCCAACGCCCACTCCCTCGCCAACGCCCCCGCCGTCCCCGTCGCCAACGCCAAGTCCAACTCCGACGCCATCACCTACGCCCAGTGCGTCTCCGATAGGGTATTGGAAGTTTGATGAAGGCAGCGGAGGTTTCGCAAACGATTCATCCGGCAATAACAATACCGGCGCGCTGCTGAACATGAGCGGCAATCCATGGATTCCCGGAGTGGCCAGTAATGCCTTGAACTTCGACGGCGTGGATGATTATGTGCAGGTCGGCGTGCGGCCGAGTTTGGAAGTGCTTTCCAACACGATCACGATGAGCGCGTGGGTCAACCCCGGCAATTTCATGGGCGGCCCGAGGACGATCTTTTGCCGCGAGGGCGAATACAACCTCGCCCTCGACAACCGTGAAATCATCTGGGCCATCTCCAACAGCAATCCGGGCTGGTACTGGGTTTTCACCGGCTATGTCGTTCCCGCCAACACCTGGACGCATGTAGCAGTTGTTTACGACGGCTCGAGTGCGACCGTCAAGACCTATGTTAACGGCTCTCTGGTTCGTACATATTATGGCGCGACGGGTGTGATTGTTGATGCGGATCCAAACCTGGATGAGTTCAGGATCGGAAACCGGCAATGCCCCTTCTGTAACGAATATTTCGGTGGTGGAATAGATGAAGTGCGGGTTTACAACCGAGCCCTGAGCGATCTGGAGATTCAAACCATTTTCGGAATGCCGCCGCCGCCGCCCAGTCCATCTCCAAGTCCGATAACCCCTCCCATTCCCGCCAATCTCAGAGTCACGGGTGCGGTAACAAACACCAGTATCAGTGTGGCGTGGGATGACACGCCGAATGAGACCAGCTACAACTTGAAATACCAGGATTTTCTTGGCGGACCGGTAACGACAATTACCCGGGCTCAGAATGTCGTGACCTACACTGCTACATCACTTCAACCAAACACCACTTACTTGTTTCAGATTCAGGCTTGCAATGCCAACGGCTGCTCAAGCTATTCAGCCGCGCTGAGCGTGCGCACCGATGGTCCGCCTGATGCTCCTTGTTGCCTGACTGATACCGCCGCAACCACATCCAGCATCAGCCTTTCATGGTCCAATGTTAGTAATGAGACCGGCTATACATTGGAGCGCAGTGCGGATGTGAGTCCGAGGAACTATGCGGCTTTGCCGAACCTGGGACCCAATGTAACTTCGTATACCGATATGGGGCTACCGTCGAATACCAGCTTCTGGTATCGAATCAAAGCGTTCAATAATTACGGCTCTTCGCCTTACTCTGCCGAACGCCTGGCGGGAACCGTTGGCCTGCCGGCTATTCCCGGCAATCTTCGCTTCACCAGTGTTGCGCCCAATTCCATCGGCGTCGCCTGGAATGACGTAAGCAATGAGACGTCCTACACTTTAGAGCGTACCGTCAACGGCGTGGCGACGACCATCAATCTGGGACAGAACGTGACCAGCTACCCGGACACCACGACTTCCAACACCACCTACAGCTATCGAATTCTGGCGAGTAACGGCAATGGGAGTTCGCCGTATTCCGCGGCCATCACTACGACGACCCCGTTCAGTTACTATTCCCTGTCGCTCAGCGGCAGCAGCCAGTGGTTCCAGGTGCCGTACAATTCGAGCCTCGACCCCATAATCTCGCCAGCCAATGTTTCGTTTACGGTGGAGGCCTGGATCAAGACGACGGTGGATTACCAGAATGGCGCCTGCGCCGGCTGTCCCACGCAGGCGGTGGTCTCGCATTTCAATCCGAATGCTCCCGGTGGAGCCAATAATGATGGTGGGTACGAGCTTTGGGTTACCAATAAAGGAAAGGTGAGGTTCGCGAGTATAAAAAATTCGGTGGGGAATACCACGGTGTCAAGCTCCGACAGCATCCTGCCTAACCGGTGGTATCACTGTGCCGGAGTCTATAACGCAGCCGACCCGGACAATAGCAACCAGCCAACACTCAGCCTGTATGTTCAGGGCCAGCGTGTCGAGATGAACACCAGTCCGATTAATCCTCGCACATCACTCTCTGGCCAACCGTTGATGATTGGCCGGGAGAGTGTGGGCAGCACCAACCCTGCATATTTCTTCTCGGGGAAAATCGATGAGGTGCGTTTCTCCAGAGAGGCTGTCTATGTCGGCTCAGGGTACGTGTTCGCGAACGGCATTGAGCAGGCTTGGGGCCATCTTGGGATTTTGGGCAGTACTACCGGACTCTGGAAGTTTGATAATCAAGATGGGCGTGATGCTTCAGCGAACGGCGACCATAACAACCAAGGCACTCTCCAAGGTTCGCCTCTGCCGGTTTTTGCATCGGATGTACCAAATGGTCAGGCCACTGCATGGTTGGATATTTGGCAGCCGAAGAGTTTTGCTTATTGGGTATTAACCTGGCCCATGCCGAGGCGTCTCGATCGTTGGTCGGCTGACCTGAGGAGTGAAGCACACAAGGTCTCGTCGACGAGTGAAAATCGGGTTCGTGGCCCGTCCTGAGGCAGGCAACAGCATTTACGCGATCAGCTAGATAATCATCTCGCGCAACTTCGTCGGCAAGGCGTGATTACGGGCTCGCATGATCGACGAATAGCTTTAGACTCTTAGCGAGCCGCGGAACGCCCTGGCAGCGTAGTAAGATTCGGCACCGTTGTGATAGACGAAGACACGACCGAAGCGGTAATCAGCAAAGATGGCGCCGCCGAGTTTTCTGATCTCAGAAGGTGTTGTAATCCAGCTCGACGTTTTCGTATCGAAATTTCCAAGTTTCTGCAATTCTCGATATTCCTCTTCCGTTAAAAGCTCAATGCCCATGGCGGTTGCCATATCAATAGCGCTGTTTGCCGGTTTATGTTCTTTCCTTGACTCCCACGCTTGACGGTCGTAACAAAGGCTTCGGCGGCCTTTGGGGCTTTCCGCTGAACAATCATAAAAAATGTATTCGCTCGTCTTTTTATCAAACCCGACAACATCCGGTTCCCCGCCGGTCCTTTCCATTTCACTGAGCGACCACAACTTTTTAGCATCAGCCTCCAGCTTTGCCTGCACTTTGGCCCAGTCAACACCTTTATGGCGGTTCATGTTTTTCTCAAAACGGTCTTTTAATTCCGCGAGGAATTCTTCACGGTCTTCTGGTGACATCTCTTTGTTTTTGCTATTGGTCTTGTTCATTTGCGTATAGCCCTTCTTGGCAGCATAGACTTTTTCTGTCGCCTGTTTACCTTCAAAACATATTTATTGATCAACCGAAATGATCTTTCTATTCTCAGGTCTGAAATACCATGACACCACGGTCAAGATCAGAAGCAGCAACGAGGGAACTATTTCTTTCACTGGATCACCCACTGCGAAATGTGAAAATATCGCTCCCGACATGGCAAAGAAAAAACCTGCATAAGCCCATTCCTTCAGTCGTGGAAATTTAGGAACAAGCAATGCTACAACTCCCAAAAATTTCCAGACACCTAGTATTGTTAGAAAATAGATGGGATAGCCCAAATGTGTAATACCAAAAACGCCGGGCGGCGCCAGAGCTCCTTCCGCTTTTGCTCTGAATAACTGCACTGCTCCAGTTGACAGCATTCCTAATGAAAGCCAGAGAGTAGAGATCCAATAGATAATTTTGTTTCTCTTTGTCATGACGCGTTATCTCAATTTGCTTACGATGTCTTGCAATCGGTTATGGGCCATGTTTATGCCTTGAGCAAAGGGTAGCTGCAGCAGTTGGTCTCTGAGTGCGACTGATCGATAGACGACATGCATGTTGAGTTTGCTGGTGTCGTCACCGAGTTTTTCAAATTCCAAGAACTCAAGCTGGACGCCAAAAGGCGCATTCTCCATTTCAAATGTCCGAGTGATTCTCCGGTTCGGGCTAAACTCGTGGATGACCCCATTGGCCCGAAATAACACGTTTCCCTGGGCATCGGCTGTTTCAAACTGGTAACCGCCGTGCGTTTTACTTTCGAGTTTCAGCACTTTCGTTCCCATCCATTGCTCAACGATTTCGGACTCTACATAAGCTCTGAAAAGTAATTCCAACGGCAGATCAAATTCCCTTGTGATCACTATTTCCTGTTTGCCGTCTTCGGCATTGATTTTAGTTTTGTGCTCCATATTTATTCCTATTTTTTTGCTTTGTGCTTTTTCATTATGGTCTCGAGTTTATTAAACCTCTCATCCCACAATTTTCGAAATGGTTCAATAAAGTCGGCTATTTCTTTGATCTTTTGTGGATCTAAGTGATAGTAAATTTCCCTGCCGTTTTGCTCTTGCTCAAGCAATTCGCACTCGGTGAGTATTTGCAGGTGTTTGGAAATTGTCGGTCTAGCTGTGTCAAAGTTTGAGGCTATTGCACCTGCTGTCATGGTTTGTGAAGCCACCAACAGAAGGATCGCCCTTCTAGTCGGGTCCGCTATGGCTTGGAAAACATCTCTTCTTAGAAGCATTGTGTAGTCACCTGACTACAAGTATACATGAAGCCATTTAACTACGCAACAAAATGTTCTGTGATTTTCTAACACATGTCTTTCCTGGCCCAGTTTGGTTTGTTCTCTGAGTGAATTCTGCGTGCTCGGCGTCGCTGCGGTGGACAAGATGCGGAAAATATTCACCGCCGAGGCGCCGAGAACGCTGAGGACGCGCGGAGAATTCAAACTGAGCCACTCACTCATCAGAGTGATGGTTAATCCAGGGATTCGTCTCATGCAGAAATATGCTTACCGAGACGAAGAACAAACCGCTAGTTAACCCGGTTCATTGTGTGATCGGCCCCACCATCATCGATGAAAGCGTAAGCATCATCGGCGAATCTAACGGAACCGAAGACGATGGTCCAAAATGGTGCCGCAACTCTCGTTCGGCCCGAAACCAGTCTTGTTCAGATGAGCCCAAAGGTCTCCCCCTCTCCTCCCAGAACTGATAAGAGAGCCTCTCAATTTGAGCGTGGAAAATATCTGATACCTTTCTTTGCATGCTTCATTTCTCCCGTTGTTTTGTTCGTTAATGCCAAACGCCGATTTCCTCTCAGTAGATGTCGAAATTAAGCACCTTGATCAAGATCTCGCTTGCGCGAGCAGTCGAACGATCTCCGCGTAACGGTGCCTGATTGCCACAGAAGTGCCGCTAGTGGGCACACTCTCGCAGCTCCCCGACGCTATTAAATTTGCAGACTCTATTCAAACTCCTCGCGGCACGCTTCGCTAAAACTACTCAATATGTCTATGCTCCCGTTGCTAATCATTCCCTTTATCTCTTCAGGAGTTTTGTTTGGCTGGTTGTAGGTGTCGGTTATCACCTTGACGACTTTGATTGCGCTTTCAGTAACGGGTTCGGATGAAATGATCCGCATTCGGCTGACGAGCGCGTGCAGGTCAATCAAACCAGTTGCTTCGAGCTTGTTATGAATCAACGCGTCACCATAAGTCCTGGCAGCGTCATCGATAAACGCTTTGTAGAGTTTTTGTCGTTTGGATTTACTGCTGGCACTTCGCTGCGCCTTCATTTGTGTGCGCAGGGTGGTCCACGAGGTTGCGAACGACGTAAGCCCGCCTAGTGCTGCGCCACCGAGGGCGGCAAGAGCGGTTATGTATCCAGAGTCCATCACTGCTACGCTCAGCAACTTGCGTCATCAGGTGTTGGCGGTGATTGATTCAGTCGCCAAAACCTTCGACTCAGGAATCGCGCCGCTCTCCATTGCCACAGCAGGAATCAACCTCTGCCAATTGCTGCTCTGCCAGCTATCCGGTATGACGTTGAGCTGGAACCATGGCGGCAGTGAAATCAATAAGTACCTGCTCAGAACCTGAATATATGGTTCATACATTTGGCGCAACTCCCACAGCTTCTGGTCAGTGGCTAATCCCTCTCGAACCGTGACTCCGGTTTCCGCAAGCGTTTTCCGCAACGCCTTCAAACTGGAAGGTGGCAGACGATCAGGCTGCGACGCCGGCGGTGAGCACACGAGAACCTGGGCTAGCTCGGCGGCGACGTGACGTGCTTTGGCGAAAGTCAGGTGCGCCTGCCGCGCAGGACCGCCATCGATGCCGGCTATTAGCAGGGCACACACATCCAAGATGGCGGTCAGCGCGGCCAACCACGATTGGTTCGCGTGCTGTGAGCGGAAGTAGACCAGAACAGGATAAGAAAGATGGCTCTCGAGCAGTTCTGCCGACCACCTCTCCCAGTCTCCAAGCAATTGGCCCAGTCCTGACATATCGCCGTCGTTTCGACGTAACAGCTCCGCAGCGGTTGGCGGCGAGCCAGCACGGGCGTCGAGCAGTGAAATACTCACCTCGCGACGCGAAAACGCCTGGTAGATGATCGGCAGGTACGAGATCAGGCCTGCCAGGAAGCCGAAGCCTAAGCCAGCTTCGACTACGACGAGCGACCGGCCCACCCGGCCCAATGGAATCACATCCCCGAGGCCCAGGGTGAAGAACGTGGTACCGCTCAGGTATAGATACGTTCCGAAAGTAACCCCTTTTTGCGCCACATACAGCCTGTCTTGAAGCCCCCATTGCAGCATGGCAAAGCCGGCAACCAGTCCCGTCGCCCATACGCCCAGCAGTAGAAGCAGAGAGAGCGGACCAAAAGTGCTCAGATAAGTCTCGCGTCGCTCATGATCGCGGATCCATTGCGCGGCCGACGACAGCCTCCAAGTGAAACGATAGAAGAACCGAGCGAACCGAAGTCGATGACTGACGTGCCGCGGCAAGATGATTACCTCAAACGCATCCCACAGCATCATTGCCACGACTAAGAAACCAACAATCGCGATCATGTACCTCATTCAGTTTCGAAGTTTAAGGACGTGGTGGGCATTCAGTCTTTCTTCATTCGCCGAAAATGTCGGGAATTTGTCGCTTTATTGGCCGTTTAGGACCCAGGTGACTTAGACCACTCGTATTGATCGTCTGTAGTCAGTCTTTCTTGAACCTCGCCGCGGGCTTAGCAGTTCGATAGTGATTAGCCCCACCGGAACCAAAAAGAAAACTGAGCCTGCGACCCACATCATCGCGCCTGCAGCCGCCTGGTCCGCGAGCGGGGTTAGATTACTGATGCGCGGCACTGTCGCGTAAGTCGGATAGACCACGCGCTCGCAGAAGACGAGAAAAGCTGAGAGTGCGGTGTTTTGAAAATCCGCCAGAAAGAGGTAAGGGAGGATCATCCAGCGCGGCGTGCGCGCGACCCAGGGGTAAGGTTGAATGATGGGCCACCAGAAGAGTAGCGCAGTGCTCAGAAACGAGGCGTGTTCCACCTCATGCCAAAACGGAAATCGCAGCGCGAGCTCGTACATCGCAGGAAGATGCCAGCCGATATTGATCGAGACAAAAGCTGACCAGCAGAAGATAGGGTGTGACACGAAACGAGCCACGCTTCGCAGACCAGGAGACGATAGCAACGGCCCGACTCCGTAGATCGAAAGATCACGAGGGAGCCCTGAAAGAAGTGGCAGGTAAGGAGCGCCCAACAGGATGAGTGGAGGCGCGACCATCATCAACAACAGGTGTTGCATCATGTGAACCGTCAGCAGCCATCCCGCAAATGTATGCACGGGTGAGCAGAGTGCGAAGACAACAGTGATTAGTCCGGCGAAGAACGCCGTGAGCTGTGAGAAGCCGAACCGATCCGGTGCACGTCGATGAAGTTGCAACCACCCACGCGCATAGAGAGCACCGAAGGTAACGGTCGGCATCAGCACTCCGGGATTGAACTCCCAGGAACTAAAAATCGCGTTTGAGATCGTCTCCATCGCTGCGCTTGATCGCTTGACGCGTCATCGGTTGACCCTGTCAAGGATCATGAAGAGATAGAGCAGCGGCAGGTAGATCACCGACGCGTGCAGGAGCCGTTTAGCGGCGGCTTTCGACCGAGACTGAGCAGCGTGATAGGCGAAGTAGTAAAAGGAAATGCCGAGAATCATCGCCGACGCGAAGTACAGTTTTCCGGCATGTGCAATAAAGACCGGCAAGAGACTGGCGACAAATAAAAATTGTGTGGAGACCAGGATGTGTTCAAACACGGTTCTTTCGTCATTCTCATCCAATGATGGGAGCATGAGCATTCCGGCTCGTGCGTAGTCTTCGCGGTACAGCCAACCGATCGCATAGAAGTGTGGAAACTGCCAGAGGAAGAGAATGGCATAGAGCACCCACGCTTCTGGCGAGAGATTGTTATTGGCTCCGGCCCAACCCATCAAGATTGGCGCGGCGCCGGGGAATGCTCCGATCAGCGTACATAGCCTGGTCTTACGTTTGAGCGGTGTATAGACGAACAGGTAACTGATCAGCGTGAAGAGACCCAGCAGCGCTGTTAACGTGTTGAGAAATTGAATCAGATAGATCGTTCCTGCGGCCGAGAGCGAAATACCAAACGCGAGTGCCGCTTGTGCGGTAAGTTTTCCCGCAGGCAACGGACGTTTAGAAGTGCGCCGCATGTTCCCATCCAGCGCGCGCTCTATAAATTGGTTAAGCGTTGCCGCTCCCGCGGCGACTAGGCCGGTGCCCAATACGGTGTGTGTGAGGACGGCGAGGTTTAAGGAGTCTGACGCCATCAGGCACGAGACACCGGCGGAGATCATGACCATCAGCGTGATCTCCGGCTTTGCCAGGGTAAGAAATTCTCTTGCCGTGCGAGTTATGGTCTTGACTTGAAGCGAAGGCCGCAGTTCAGGCTGAAACGCGATTTCAGTCTTGAGTGCCTCTTGCAAAACCGGCGAAACACCTATCCGCAGATTACGCAGATTACACTGATTGTTAAGAGACTGGTTTCGCAGTTGAGCAGAGTTCCCGGCAAATGATGCTCTTAACATCTGTGGAATCTGCGTAATCTGTGGATAGGGGTTTTGCATGGTTGGATCTTGCTCGCGCTCATAGTCACGGCTTCGTATTGGCCATTTGTGCGGTTGCGTTCGTTTGCGTGTCCCCGGCTGCTGCTTGTTGGGGCCGAGTTGCATCGCGCGCTGGCGCTTCCATTGGCTTATGCAGAGTGCTCATGAAGGCCACCAGCGCAGCTACCTCCGATGGGTTCAAGTTCTTGCCGTAGGCGGGCATGTTGCCACTGCCCTGAATCACCTGGCGCACGAGCTGATCCCCGGTCAAGCGCGTGGCCACATTGTCGAGCGCCGGTCCGCGCAAGCCTCCTTCGCCGCCGACGCTGTGGCAGTTGATGCATTGCTTGCTATGGAAAACCAGGGCGCCTTGTCGTTCGAGTGGCGAACGTCCTTCCAAATAATTTGTGGGCGTCGCCGCGCTGGTCCACGCTTCCATCTTTGGTGACCAAGGCGCGAAAGTGCCGAGATAATTGAACGCACCCAGCACTATTAATATAAGGAGCACGCTCAACACGGCGACCGGCCGGCGGCGCGGACTTTTCTCGCCTGTGTTTGAAATGAAAGGCACGGCGAACAAAATGCCGATGGCGATGAACGGAGCGGTCAGCATTACGACTGTTTCCATGTAGTCCGGCATTAATGACAACACACCATAGAGCCACAGGAAAAAGAAGTCTGGTTTTGGAGCTGTATTAATCTGCGTGGGATCAGGGATGCCATGCGGGCCTTCCGGACCGAAGTAGGCCGCGCAGCAAACGATACCCAACAGCACGAGACCGCTGAAAATCAAATCCTTGCTAATCGCTTTCGGGAAGAAGGGAACGCCGCTCTTCTTGAGTTCCGCTTCATACTCCTCCGCGTAGGTTTCTTTCTTAACCGGCTTGCCGGGAACCGGGTATTCGTTGATCCCTTTCGTCAGCACCAAACGGAGGTGCAGGCTGACGATGGCCAGGATGCTTCCTGGGATGACGAAGACATGCAGAGTGAAGAAGCGCGAAAGAGTCTCGCCCGCGATGATCGGTCCGCCGAGCATCATGTGAACAATTGCCGGTCCCATCAGGGGCACGCGGCCCGCCATCGCCGCGCCAATGCCCAGGCCCCAATAGGCATCCTGATCGAAACGCAGCACCTGGCCGGTGAACGCCATGCCGAGTGTGCAGAGCAGCAATACGACTCCGGAGATCCAAGTCATCTCGCGCGGGTATTTGAAGGCGCCGAAAAGAAAGACCTGGATGAGATGGGCCAACATGATTGCGACCATGAAATTTGAACCCCAGTTGTGCATGGCGCGCAGAAACCAACCCAACTGCTGTTGATAGTTCAAGTATTCCAGGCTGGTGTAAGCCTGGCCCGCGGAAGGCACGTAGACCAAAGCGAGACAGATGCCGGTCACGATCTGGATCATGAAGCACAGCAAAGTGCCGCTGCCGAAGACGTAGAACCAACTGCCCGAGGTGCGCGGGACCGTGTGGCCCGCGGTCGCCGCGAAGATCTTGCTGATATAGACTCGATCGTCAATCCAGATCGCGAGTTGTCTCAATCTCTTAATCATTTCATCCTCATCACCCGGTCGCTACCACCACCCCACGTGGGCTGCCCGCATGGGGACCCCAGTCCGCTCCCGGTTCTGACTTCATGCCGGCTGGTTCAGGGTCGGAAGCTGGCCGCCGTGTATCCACAGTTGTCCGTTCTCGATTTTGTATTTGTATTCATAGAGACCCTGCGGCGGCGGCCCGGATGCATGCGAACCGTCTTCGTAGAAAGCGCCGCCATGACACGGACACATGAATAGGTGCGACTCTTGAAACCAGCGCACCGGGCAACCGAGATGGGTACAGTTGATGGCAAAGATTTGAAACTTTCCGCCCTCCATCCTCCGCACCCAACAGGGAATGTCGGCGGTCTGGCCATCCCACGGTCGCGTGTAAGGATTGCGAAATTTCGCCATGCGTGTCTGGTTCTCAGGGAACGTTGCGAGCGAGCCGAGCGCAATCCATGATGTGAACCCGCCATCGTTACGGAAGGCTGAAAGCAGGTAGCCGAGCAAGGGTACTGACACCATCGTTGCCGCGATTCCGTTGAGAAGAAACCCGAGCTTGAGCATAAACGCGCGCCGCGGCATTTCAATGCGTAGTCTCTCCGGTGCTTTCTCGCTTATCACTTCAAGCTCTTTGACTGCCATGTTTTTGCGCCTCCGTTATCTGTTTCCATCCATCCTGTTAGGGTCTTAGTTGATTTATTCTTCTTCGAAACACGTCTTTGAAATTCTTCCGTTTAGACAGGGCACTTGTGCCCCGGTGAGACGGCGGACAAGTCCGTTATCTAAACGGAGAGCCGTTACATTCGTCGTAAGCCGGTGCGCTGAGAGCCACGCGACGACATCACTTATTTCCTGAGCTGACATGGGATGGCCCGGCACATTTCCGCGCCAGTCGGGTTTTCCCATGTCAGCGCGCCCGACAACGACAGTCGTGCGCAGGCCTTGATCGCTGACCATGTTCAGAAAATTAGGATCAACGATCGAGCCTGCCGATCCGCCCTCGCCATTTGCGCCGTGACAACTCGCACAGAAGGTTTTGTAAGTTCCGGCGCCCCGCGATGCATCGCCAGTCTGGGAAGTCTTCGCCGAGATATCGTTGCTGACTGCGGCGGATGGACCACTCTTTGTCGCCGGTGTCGCCGGTGTCGCCGTTTCGTCGACGCTGTAGCGAGGAAGGTCGACACCTTTGAAGTCATCGGGCTTGGACCAGTGCGCTCGCATACCGTTAACGATCAATTCGATCTGCGGATCCGTGAGATGGCCGCCAGCCCGTTCAGAAAACGCGGGCATATTCGTCCCGGCCCGGCCTTTCGCGATCACCTGGCGCATTGTGTCGTCCGTGACGAAGGCCAGATAGAGCGGCTCGTTAAGGGAACGCGCTGCGCCAAGTTTTCCGCCCACGCCGTGACAGCCGGTGCAGTTCTGGGCGTAGAGTTGGTTGAAATCAGTAATTTCATTGGGCGCGCGCCAACGTTCAGCTTCGTTTGGTTGACCGGGCAGACGGGCGCTGCAGCCTGCCAACAGAGCGATGGCAAGGCCGACTGAAGCAGCGAGTCCGATTTGCAATCTCGCAATCATCGCTCTTCCTCCTGCTCGGGTATCAGACCCGGCGCCTCTACTCCGGCTCTCGCTGCTAACGGCCACGACTGTGCGGTCTCGACCTCTTTTGAGTGAGCGACGACGAAACCGGTAATCAATCCGAACGCGACCTGCGATGCGATGAACCAACCCCAGGCGATTCGTTGGTTAAGCGTAGGGTTGATTAGGCTGAGAGTTGACGCGACGAGGGCAGTCCACAAAACCGGAGCCAGAAAACTTCCCCAGAACGCCGTGAAGCGCGACGGCATCATCGGCAGGATCGCCGCAAACAGTAACCCCACGAACAACGAGATGATGATGTGACTTAGGAGCGCTACGACAAATCCCGATATTTGAAAAGCCTTCAATACCTCCGGTCCGGCCTCTGCTAACGACGGCAGCGCGGCAGCGGCCAACAGGTTGACCGGATACCAAATGCTTCCGTGAGCCAGCAGCCCGTAGAGACAGGCGATGATGGCCATTCCCGCGCCACCCACAGCACCTCCAAACAGTCCAGCCCAATACGGAGGAACCTTCAAGGGAAGGTAGGTGCGATGACCTTCCACACCGGGTTCGAGATGGTCCACCCTGCGCATAGATCGTGTAACTGCTGCGCCGCTCGGAATCAGGACTGCTTTCACTGTTTCCTCCTGCTGCACCGGCATCACATTGCGAAACCAACCCACGGCCCCGCGCAACAAGATAACCAGCCCGACCACACTTACGGACAGACTCGTTACCAGGCCGGCTAAGACCAGAGCGAGACCGAAGGCAGTAACAAAGGGCCATGGCGTTGGCGCTGGGACGTTGATCAAGTCGTCCGATTTAGTCGCTCTTTCCGATTCAGACAGCATCCTTCCTCCATACCAGGGCAGACCAGTCAGCGCCCGATGACATACACGACGGTAAACACGACGACCCACACTGCGTCGACGAAGTGCCAATACCAGGAGATCATCTGGATGCGCTCGCTATGCATCTTCGGCAGATGTCCTGTCAGGCTGAAGATAAAGACCAGCAGCAAAAGGCTCAGTCCAACGATGACGTGGCTGGCGTGCAGCCCGACAAGTGAATAGAACGTGGTGCCGAAGAGGTTTGTACTAATGCTGAGACCCTTCTCGTAGATCAGCCTGTGCCACTCGAGAGCAGTCAGGCTCAGAAAAATGGCGGCGAGCCCGACGGTCAACAGCCACAAGAACTTGAAAAGTCTCTCTCGTTCATTTTTGAAAGCACTCTCCGCCAATTTGATCGTGACGCTGCTTGAAAGCAGGCAGATCGTGGAAAGCACTGGCAGTTCCAACACCTCGCGCGGCGTCGGGCCAGTCAAGCTCTTGCCAAGATAGAAAAGGTACGCGACTACGAAGATCGAGAAGAGGCAAGTCTCGGTGAGGATAAGACAGACAACCGCGACCTTACGGCTCGAGGGCAGTTTCCACGCGGTCCCTGCTGACGCCAGAGGCAAAGTGGCTTCGTTCGTCATCGAATCGATTCTCCTTGTTCTCCGCTTTCCTCATATTTCCAATCGGGGTCTTCCGGGTGCTTCAGGTCCCACAGCGGCCGGCGGCTGCGGACGACGGGCATGTTCTCGAAGTTATACACGGGCGGCGGCGAAGTCGTGCCCCATTCAAGCGTCCACGCATCCCACGGATCATTGCCCGCCCTTTGACCATTCCTGAGTGAGCGAATGAGGTTGACAACAAGACAGAGAACCCCGAGCGCCTGAATGACCGCTCCCAACGAGCCGATAAGGTTGAACATTTCCCATCCACGCCCCACGTCGTAGGTGAAGATGCGTCGTGGCATCCCGAGCAGACCGGAGAAGTGCATCGTGTCAAAGGTCAGATGAAAACCAATCGTGAAGAGCCAGAAATGCCAGAGCCCCAATTTACGGTTGAGCAATCGACCGAACGCTTTCGGGTACCAATAGTAGAGGCCGGCGAAGATCGCGTAGAGGAGCCCGC
>Ga0179594_10000172_pt1 | contig 19305 bp, 22 predicted proteins | sample CZOMad1_1_08_16f_FD_148625 | JGI IMG/M metagenome (GOLD analysis project Ga0179594, IMG submission 148625) | Vadose zone soil fungal communities from Angelo Coast Range Reserve, California, USA - CZOMad1_1_08_16fungal (Illumina Assembly) | ecosystem: Environmental > Terrestrial > Soil > Vadose...
ACCGTCTTGTTAACAGTCGGCGGCAGAGTGCTTGGCGTCACCGCAACGGGCCCGAGGCTTGATGAAGCACTGGGTCTTTGTTACCGAGCCATCGCGGATATTCATTGGGAAGGGATGCAGTACCGGCGAGACATCGGGAGGTTTGAAACCGCCTCAGGCAGCAGCCAGGCAGCGGCAGCGCCAGTCGATTAAGCCCGGCAAACTGAGCCGCTCAAGCTGCAACTGCGCGCGTTGTTTTTCACTCCGGACATCAGCCTTGACCGTTCTTCTGGATGCCCACCCGGTAGTACTGCTATACTTCAAATTCACTTAGGGTTATGCAACTGCCTGACGAAAACTGTCGTACAGACAAGGGCGGAACGCGAAAGTGATTGGGCAAGCGGGTCGTCGTCAAAGTTCGACTCACTTTAGATAGTCGGAGGATGAAATCAAAATGGGACTTTGGAGCAGAGTGAAGCGCTCAATGCGGGCGTTGTTCGGCGGCATTATCGAGAAGACCGAAGACCCTGAATTGATCCTGCAGCAAACCATTCGCGATATGCGCGATCGCGTGCCCGAACTTAATAACTCCGTCGCTCAGGTGATGGCCACAGAAAAGCTCCTGTCCAAAAGCAAAGAGCGACTGGAGACTCAGGTAGTCGAACTCGACTCGAAAATTCGGGCGTCTGTAAAAATGAATCGTGACGACATCGCCACGGCGTACATCGGGCAGTTGCAACAGGCGCAGATGGATTTGCAGAAGACCGGCCAGCAACTGGAACACGCAAGCCTGGCATCCAAGCAGGCGCTCAAGGCGCGCGACAATTATGTTTTGCAAATGCAGCGTCGCACGGCTGAGGCGATGCAGCTCATTAACCAGTCGAAGCAGGCCAAGCTCCAGGAGCAACTGGCGCAGACAATGGCCAGCTTCCAGTTGGGCGACGATGCTTCGACCTTTAATGAGATGCGCGACAAGATTGATCGTCGCGCAGCGGCCGCCGAAGCAAAGTTGCAACTGGGCTCAGCCTCGGTTGACAACCATATGCAGGAGATTGAGCACGAAGCCCTGAATATGCAATTGCAGGACAAGTTGCTGGCTTACAAGCAGGAGATGGGATTGCTGCCCGGGGCAAGTGCTGCACCGCAGGCGTTGCCCGCCGAGGGCGAGACTGGAACTAATCATGCCCCCGCCGTCATTAGCGAGGGTAGCAGCAACAACTGAATTGATAACAGCCTGATAGGTTCACGTTCGTCAAGGTCATGCCGCAGTTTCCGAAGATCGATCTCAAGTACTTGAAAGAGGCTTTTAAAGAACCCGTCAACTTTTGGGGGATGGCGGGCTTTGCAGTGGCCGCTGCCTATGTCCAGGATGTGACGCCACTGATTGCGGCTCTGGCCGCCGAAACACTTTACTTAGCAACCGTGCCGGCTACTACTTACTATCGTCGCCTGGTTGATCGCCGCGAGAAGCAACGTCTGCTAAAGCTGCGCGAGCAGCGCCGCGAAAATCAGATCAAGGGTTTTGACCCGCGTGAACGTGAAGCAGTCGAATACCTGAAGTGGATGAAGAATCAGATCTATTCGAATTACAGCAAGTTCACCGGCACTAAAGAGATCCCGACAAACATCCAAAGTTTGGATCAACGTTGGGAAGACTTCGTCGATCTGCTCGACGTCTATCGACGGCGCAAGCATCACTTGCGATCGATCAATCGGCAGGCGGTTCAAAATCAGTTAGTCCAGGCCGAGCGTGCTGTGGAAGCCTCGAGGGACGATCGCGAGAAGCGTGTGCAGCAAGCTAACGCAGAAATACTCAAACGAAGAGTAGCGGCTTTCAATGATATCGAACGCTCGGTCAAACTCGTCGAAGGGCAACTCCAATCAATCGAGAACTTTTTTGGCCTGGTCAACGATCAGGTAGTCACACTTCCCACTCCCGAGAGAGTTTCTTCACTCGACTTTGAGCAACTTAGCGACTCCATCGCCCTGACCAAGCAGATGCTCGAGGAAACCTCAGATACCTTTGCCGCGCTCGACACTCATAACCGCGATATTGGCAACTACGAGTTGCTCCTCTCTGGCGGAACGTCGTCAAAATAATTCCGCGAGCGCAGGCTTTCTCAGATCACTCAATCCCCGCACTGCTTTGACTCTTCTTGGTGTCTTGCGTTCAGTCTTTGCGCCTTTGCCTGAGGTTTTTTCTGTTGCACGATTAGGGTCACGCAAAGACCGAAAAGAAGCGAAGCCGCAAAGGAAATCGGGACACCGCCAATCCCCTACTGAACTTCGTCAGACACCTGATTGGAGGTATAATCTTACGTCGATCTCCTCGCTCCCCCGACGTGCTTTTTGTCCCCGTAGCGGCCGGAAAACTGACCGCCAGTCAGCAACTTAGTTGTTAACGTGGAGTCTCAAGAAACACACTGTATAGCACTGAAAAAAAAGATGACCACAATATGTTGACATCGCTAATCCAAAGATGTATATTGCGCTCCGCTTGGACGGTAGTCGGTAACTGGAGCAGCGGCAGGGCCCCCCTGAGCCGCTCTCTGGAGGGATTTTTATCCCTTCACGTAAGCCACCTGACCTATCCGCTACACATTTGATCACGACCCTCTGCGTTGCTTGGAGGTGTCGCAGTTTTTTTGAAACTCCCAACTACTTGTGCCGCCCCGAGGTGCGAGAAAGGCCGAAGAAGATGAGCGCAGCTTCCCCACGCAAGGTCGCCGACATGAACGTAACCACGCAACCAGCAACGCAGCGAAAATCCCCGGCCTTGGGGTTGAACGCCAAGCGTGTGATCAATAAGCGCTACTCTTTGAAAGATGCCAAAGGGAGACCCATCGAAGAGTGGCAGGATATCGTCAGGCGGGTGGTTGGTCATGTTTCGGCGGCGGAGAAAGATCCGCAGCAGCGTGACGAGTTCTTTGCCACCATGTCCGAGGTGATGCTGGCTCGCGAGTTCGTACCGAATACGCCGTGCCTGGTTAATGCCGGTCGCGCCAACGGTCAGTTGGCGGCTTGCTTTGTGCTCGAAGTGCCGGACTCAATCACCGGAATCATGGATCATGCCAAGGCAGCGGCGACGATCCATCAGACTGGCGGCGGTACGGGAATGACTTACGAGTTTCTGCGGCCCGCCGGCGCGATGGTCAGTTCGACGCGCGGTGTTGCCTCGGGACCGGTCTCCTTCATGAACATCGTCAATCAGGTGACTGACGTGGTGAAGCAGGGCGGTGTTCGTCGCGGGGCGAACATGGGCATGATGCGCGTCACGCATCCGGACGTGCTGCGCTTTATTCACGCCAAGAATGATCAGCATTCGCTGACCAATTTTAATATCTCGGTCAACGTCACCGACGGGTTTCTGCGCGCGGTCGATAACAACGAATGGTTTCAGCTCGAGTTCCAGGGCGAGCAGTGGACCGATCCGATCTACGATCCCGTCCGTGACGGTGAATACTTCTTGTATCGCCGGCCGAACGGCGAGACCATGACCTTCTGTGATCGGCAGTCGTTTGTGAATGCAGATCTTTCGGATTGCACCATTGAAGAGCCGCCCCGGCCGGGCATGGTCTTCGCTCGGGACATCTGGAATCGCATCATTGCCAGCGCCCACAAATACGCCGAGCCGGGCATTGCTTTCATCGATGAAGTCAATCGTCATAATCACATGATGAAATCGATGGGGCCGATTTACTCGTGCAATCCGTGCGGCGAACAGTTTTTGCATTTCTCCAATTCGTGCAATCTCGGCTCGATCGATCTCGCCAAATTCTATGACGCGCAGAGCGATCGCATCGATTGGGATCGGCTGCGCGATGTCACTCATCTGAGCACGCGCTTTTTGGATAACGTGATCGACACTTGCGCCTGGCCGCTGCCCGAAATCAATGACGTCGTCCATCGAACCCGGCCCGTGGGCCTGGGCATCATGGGCTTCGCCGATCTTTGCCTGAATCTGAAGATCACCTACGGCTCGCCGGCTTCCATTGATTTGATGGACGAGGTGATGGGTTTTGTGCGACGCGAAGCGTGGATGGAAAGTCTCAGGCTCGGCGCCGAAAAAGGTGTGTTCAGCGAGCTCGAACCGAATCGCGAAGCGTACGCTGATTTTCTTTACAATCAGATCGGTATCTCCGGGGAAACGCCCCTGACTCCGCGCAACTATGAAGTGACCACGATCGCTCCGACCGGCACCATCTCGCTTGTCGCCGAGACCTCTTCGGGAATTGAGCCGAACTTCTCATGGGCCTACGTACGCAAAGACACGCTGGGCACGCGCACGTACGTGCACACGATCGCCGCAAACGCCCTGGGCATCGATGTCGATCAGACGGACCCGCAATCTATTGACGACGCCGCGGCTTATGTCGTCGAGCACGAGCACGACTTGCCGGATCACTTCATCTCGGCGATGAACATCAGCGCCGCCCAGCACGTCCATGTCCTGGCCGCCGCCCAGCGCAACGTTGACAACAGCGTCTCAAAGACCTGCAACGGAGCCATTGACGACACAGTCGAATCGGTCGACGCGCTCTATCGCCTGGGGCGGCAACTGGGCTGCAAGGCCGTCAGCTATTATCGCGACGGCTCGCGCGACAATCAGGTGCTGACTTCGATGAAGGCAGAAGAGAAGAGCGAGACCGCTTGCAATCCCGAAGCCCAGGTCGAAGCAATTGAGGACGCCGCCGCCATCTATGCGGCTGTCGATCCCGAAGCGGAAGCCCTGGCCAGAGTCGAGGCCGGCGCTTTGGTTCGCGAACAAGCAGAAGCAGAAGTAAAAGCCGAGGCGCAGGAGTCTGCCAGGCTCATGTCGGAAGCCGGCATCGGCGCGCCGGAATTGACGGCGATCCGGATTGAACGACCGAAGGAGCTCAAAGGGGCGACGTGGCAGATTCCCTTCGACGGCAAGAACCTCTACGTGACGGTCAATCATGATGGCAAAATAATTCAGGAGGTCTTTGCGACCGGACCAATCAGCGGCGGTGTGGGCTTGCTTGCCTCGAAGATGCTGCGCGGTGGCTTCGAGGCGGCTGAAGTAGCCTACAGCCTGAACAAGGTAATCGGGACACACGCCGTCTGGTTCAATCAGCGTCTGCTGACTTCTCCGGAACAAGGTGTTGCTGAGTGCATCATGATCACCAACCGGCGACTCCAGGAGCTCCCGGATTCGGCCCGCGCGCTCGGTAAACTACAAGCACAAGCCCACTCCGAAGCACCCGGCTCAACCGGCACCGCCGGCGCGGCGCCTCATGGTTCTTCAATAGGCGCAGCGAACATCACCGGCGCCATCATGTCCTCCATGATCGCCATCTGCCCGGAATGCAAAGGCCAACTCGAACATGCTAGCGGCTGCGACTTCTGTAGGGACTGTGGGTATAGCAAGTGTAAGTGAAAGCAAGGTAATCTCAGTTTTTCGGCAGCGGAATTTGAAGAATTAACGAAAGGAACAAAGGCAAGAGACTTTTACAACGAGCAAGCAAGGGCGAGTGTAACAATCTCCGGTTTATTCGTTACCTGTTTTGCGAACACTGCGCGAGAAGTTCGCGCGGATCCTAAGCACTGATAGTTTTTCCAAGACTTAGCTAACCTCAGCAGAAAGCCTTTCAAAAACCAACTTGGCCGTCGCGGATGACTAAAACCGCAGACGGCCATTTACTTTGGAGGTGCACAGGTGGGAAGACGCCAGAAAGGAACCGCACAAAGGATTCTGGATCGCCAAATAGAACGATCCTTGTTAAAGGCAATGCCAGAACTTCCAAGATTGTTTCAGTCGTTGGCCGTACAAGTTGAGAACTTCGATGGCTCCGAGCCACGGACTTTCCTTGATCGGATGGAGGCCGACTTGAGACCTGTTGGGGAAAAGCTAAGAATCCGTGAGCCTCGTTTTCGTCGCCTCTTTGCGTCAATTTTCAGGAAGTTTACTGCAAAGATTCTGATCAAGGCGTTCGTATCCCAAATGATAACGATCGCGAAAGAGTCCGCAATATCTGATAATCGATACTCACTCTTGCTCAAGCTAATGCATGATAGTGACCAAAAGGTACCATTCATTTCGCTAGTTGCCGCCAACGCCTACGCGGCAGGGAAGGCGTTCTGTTACTACGCCGATCACAAAGCATTTTTCGTCGCACAATCAACTGCTATCAGCTACTACAAGCAGGCGGAATGTGCTTCGGGAGAGGCAAGGGCAGTGTTGGCACTTGAAGCTTTGGCGAAGACAGTTGAATTGGTTTATAAGCCCTATCTCGCGACACTTTGGTTCCTTTCCTACGTCAAAGTTGGTAAGCCGCTGCCTAAGCATGTTCCGGATTTGGGCTGTATGTTGGGAGTAATACTTGATCGCCTACCGGAGTATCGTGGATTAGTGGAGCTAGATTCAGTGTGGATGAGAAATTCCGCCGTACATAATGAGCCAGATTATGTCCTGGGCGAAGATTCTCTTTGGATGTGGGATAGGAGCCATTGTCGGAAAAAGGTTCGTGTCGAAGACATGATGTCGATGACTGCGAAGATGTACGTCATCTCAACTCAAACAGTCCAGTGGGTCAGCTGCCTTTATGTGTTTCGAGAAGTTCTTCAAGGGACCGGGTTGCTCGACATGGTGGCGGAATGCGTGGCCTTTGAAGTAGCAGGAAAGGCGAATGAGTTGACTGAAGCCGAATCTCGAATGAGAGCTTACGCAGAATTGTTGTTCGAGCCGCTGGAAAGATTCCTGCAACAATAGCCGCTGATTATGCGCCACACCCATACGCTTGAGGGCGGCATGGCCGCAGGACAAGGTTCAAGCCGCCGCCTGATGCGAACGTGAGATCTCTTGGGCTGGGCTGGCCTGTCGTGCTTGGAGCCAGTCGTTTGCATCAGCGGCGCTGCGAAACACTCCGACATTCTTTCTGGACGCGCCCGCCAGTACTGAGATCATGCAGGCGATGTGGTAGGTTTTTTGGCTGGCCAACAGGGCGATGCTACATCCGAACGATGGGATTTCGGCCAGGGCCAGAACTATTGGCGCCAGGCGCTCGCGCTTGAATTCAACATTGCGCATGTCGAGCAGCACAGTTGCGTGCGGCAATCCGTCAAAGTCGCCTTTGCCGCCCAGTGAGACTTGAACAGTCTGATCCCGAACAGCCTGAGCTCGAACAGCCTGATCCAGAACCGCCTGATCTTGAACAGCGTAATCCCGTTGACCCATACCCATTCCCACTCTCCTTCTAGTTCGTATTGCTGAAGATTTGCCCAGTCGGGTGAGGCAAATCCCTTTCGTGGCTTCTATTTCTTTTCCAGGTTCAGAGTCGGTAGCCAGCAATAGACGTTCCTGTCTCGGCCAAAGCAAGCATTTCCCTGTGACTACCGCGCTCAGAATCATTGACGGTCAGAGAGGATTTGTTTGGGGCGGTAATAATGCCGCGGCAAATCGCCGCAGGGATGGGGCGTTTTTGGACGCCAGGAGATCAATCAGGGCCAGTCAGATCGCGACAGAATAGACTCGTCGAGCCTGCCCTTGCTATTCAAGCTGAGATCGGCCTCACTTCAGTTGGAGCGAGAGGATCTGAGGCGTGGCTCAACGGATGCGGGCATTAGCGCACTACCGGAGTACGGTTCATTTTGTTCCAAGGTTTGAAGGACCGACAGTCAGTATCCCTTCCGTGAGGGTGGGGATCTGCGCGGCTCCTTTCCTGAGGCCCGAAGGGCCGGCACAAATAGTGGCGCACCTTCGGCGCTCCAGCCATCAATATCGAGTCTGCCCTCGCCCTCACGGACGGGGCTATTGACTATCGGTCCTTCGGACCTGGAGGACGCTGGTAATTTGAAACTGAACTGCTATCCGCCGCGAGGTATCGTGATACTAGCGCAAATTCCGAACATCCTCCGTGACAAGCCCCTTACGTGTCTCCTCAGTTCGATGTATAATCCCATCGCTTCGTTAACAGGTCTCTCCCTTGACCCGACATCAGGCTTGGCATCAAGCCGACACGGAGGCCCCCCATGAACGCAAATCATCCCAAGCGTAGAGTCGCAGCAGTAGTGCCGGCTACTTTGTTGTCTTTTGCTGTAGCGTCAGTGTCGTTGTCGACGGCATGGGCGCAAGGTCGGCATGGTGGCAGCGGGCGCAGCAGTAGCAGCAGTAGCAGCAGCAGTCGGAGTAGCAGTAGTAGCGGCAGCAGTCGAAGTAGCAGCAGCAGCGGCAGCAGTCGAAGTAGTAGCAGCAGCGGCAGCAGTCGAAGTAGTAACAGCAGCGGCAGCAGCCGGAGTAGTAGCAGCAGCGGAAGTGGCGGCAGCGGCCGAAGCAGCAGTAGTGGCAGCGCTGTTCGCAACGAGCGTCATCGGAATACTGACGATCGCAGTCGCGATAACGGTCGGCGCGTTGGCGATAACAATCGTAGCGCCGGCGACAACCGGAACCGCGATCGCTCCGGAAATAACAACACCTCCGGCAGTGGTAGCTCCCTGAGTGGCAATCGTGATCGAGACGGCGCCCGCGACGGCAACCGCGGTCGCGACCGAGAGAGAGACGGGGATCGGGATAGAGATCGAAATCGAGGACGGGACCACGATCGAGATCATGACCGAGACGGACATCATCGCCATCACGAGTGGCATCGACACTACAACAACAACTATCCTTTTTATCGCAGTCGCATCGTCTATCTCGTCTCTCGTCCTTACTATTACTCAAATTATAGCGGCTACTCGTATGCGTCTAACGCATACGAGCGAGGCTATGAGGACGGCCTCTACACGGGGTCAAAAGATGCGGACCGGGGGCAGAATTACGATCCGGAACGCTCACATTTTTATCGCGACGGCGGACACGGCTTTCTCTCGGTTTTCGGCCGCCGCGACAGCTACTCCCTGGCTTATCGTGACGGCTTCCTGCGTGGTTACAACGAAGGCTACGAGCACTATGACAACTACTTCTACGACGGAAGCTTTCATCGATAGCCTCCGGTAAGAAATACAAAGAATTGCCAGGAAATGCCGTGACGATGAAAGTCGCGGCATTTCTTTTTCTTAACCGTCAAAGATCAGCCAACTTTTCCCACACTCAAGGCTGCCGGCGCGTTGAAAATCACCCGCTCGCAAATGTAATAAACTCGCAAGGTCATCACACCTGAATATACAGCCTTAAAGATCGCACTTGTAACCACCTCCATGGCTCAGGTGTCATAAGATCCGGATGAGTACAAGGAGGTATATCATGAATACCAGATACAAAAGATTAGTACGCAGAATCAGCGGGTTGCTGCTGTCAGCCCTGTTGCTGGCGAGTGTCGGTGTAATGTCGGCGTCCAGCACGCAGGCACAGTGGCGACAACGCAGGGTGATTATTGTCCGGCCTTACCGACCGTTCCGCCCATTCGGCTACGGCTATCGATACGGTTATTACAACCGGTACAGCCAGTACGTCTTCAGCAGTTCTGAGGCTGCAGAAAACCAGGGCTATCAGGATGGCTACAAGACCGGTTCGGAAGACGGCCGAAAGAACAAGAGCTACGACCCTGAGAGATCGCATTACTTCCAGGAGGCCGGTTTCGGCAACTTCGCCGAGGCCTTCCGTGACGGTTTCTCGAGGGGTTATCGAGAAGGCTACGGACCCTCGTAATCAAACAGCGGTCTAGCCTGACTTCCCCCAAGCGCCCGCTTGGCGTTCCTTCAGGAATACCAGGCGGGCGCTTTTTTTAGGTTGTAACGGAAGCTGTTAGCTTGCGACGTCGCAGACTAACAGTTTGCATTACAAACGCCGCAGCCGCGCCTTTGCTTGAATCGCAGCCAAGCCAGATTCGCGGGACCGCTCTTCAATCCAGGTGGGAAATGATTATGAACAGTGCCGCGAGAAAGGCTCCCACGCCGATGCCGACACCTATTCCTACGTGCTTCGCGGTTGAGTGTCCTCGGTTGCTCTCGACCCTGGTCACGTCGGCATAGCGAATCGTCGTTGGGTTATCGGTTTTACGATCGCGCACCACAAAATCATCGTCGCCGGCGCGGGCAATGTAGCCTTTGATTTTCGCACCGCTCTTGAGTGTGATCGTTGCCTTGGCTTTCTCGCCCACACCCAATTTGCTGACTTTGATTTTTACTTCTTCGACGATGGGTGTTGATTGATTTTTTTGTTGACCGGCAGCCGCCAACTGGGCGGTAGGTCCAAACAAGAGCACGCTCGCGACAACGAACGGCAGATAGTTTTTCAACATAATATTTCCTCGATTGATGTTTCGTGAACTGAGGCACAACGATTACCCACTGACGCAATTTGAAATCAGCGCCACGCAGGGCAGTCTGTTGATTTGTAAACCGGAGAGGCTCAGGGCAAGTCGGATGCCAGCCAGGCGGAGCTCGGATTCCACAATGAAAGCACGAAAGTGTGCTCCGGTCGCTACCTGTCCTCTGCAAAAATCCGTCTAATGCGATCTGCCTCTGACACCTGAGCTATGAAAGATCTTTCGGAAGTGATTACCTGATTTCGTGTGTTGCCTTTGGTTGCGGGCGCCGGCTGGGTTTGCTGCGCGTCGTTGGCGTGTCCCAGTACCGAGCGTGAGTCTTAGGTGCGGTAACGTACACACCTGTGGTAAACTGCTTTTCAAGTTTAAAGCGGCTGTTCTTTTCAAACGTGCTCTGAACGGTGCGATTTGCGCGTGAAAGTTATGATCGCCCGTGAGAGCGCTCTAATACGACTCGCAGTCGAAACACCTCATCACGAACCAGCAGTTTAGAACTCGTATAAAGTCGTCACCAAAGAGGGATCTGAATCGCTAACGGCTCGCCGAGCTGCTCGCTACAAGCCGGCTCGATAGCCAGATTGGGTTATCGGGAAATTCGCAAGACTTACTGCCGAAGTAAGGAGACGTTATGAAGGTCTTACTAATCAATCCGGAATTCCCCGATACCTACTGGAGTTTTCGTCATGCCCTGCCGTTTGAGGGGAAACGATGTGCCTTCCCGCCTCTGGGGTTGATGACTGTTTCCGCGCTTCTGCCCAAGACCTGGGAGAAACGACTGGTCGATCTAAACGTGCGCCGTCTGAAAGCCTCGGACATCGAATGGGCGGACATGGTTTTTGCAACGGCTATGCTGGTCCAGGAGGAGTCGTTGCGCGAAGTTGTTGCCCTCTGTAAAGCGCGCGGCAAGCGCGTCGTACTGGGCGGTCCGTACGTGACCACTACGATCAAAGATCTGCCTGAGGCGGATCACATCTTTCTTGGCGAAGCCGAAACGACGTTGCCGCAGTTTGTGATTGACCTCGAACGCGGCGAGGCCAAGCGATCCTATAAAGCAGTTGAGCGGCCACCGCTTTCGGCAACGCCGCTCGCCGACTTCCACCTCGCGGACCTCAGGCATTACAGCGCGATGTCCGTGCAGTACTCGCGCGGTTGTCCATTCCAGTGCGAGTTTTGCGACATCATCGAAATCTACGGCCGGGTGCCGCGCACCAAGAGTAATGCACAGTTGCTGTCGGAACTGGATGCTCTGAAGGATCTGGGTTGGCGAGGCACGGTTTTCATCGTCGACGACAATTTCATCGGCAATAAGAAGAATGTCCGCGGGCTGCTGCCGGAACTGGCGGAGTGGCAAAAACGAAATGGTCATCCTTTCTCGCTGCTGACCGAAGCAAGCGCGAATCTCGCCGACGATGAAGACTTGCTCGACGACATGCGAACGGCGGGCTTCCGCCGGGTCTTTGTGGGCATTGAGACGCCGGATCCGGCGAGTCTGAAGGAGGCTCAGAAATCACAGAACCGCGGCAACCTGCTTGACGCAGTGAAGCGCATTCAGAGCTATGGTATGGAAGTGATGGCGGGATTTATTGTCGGCTTTGACAACGATCCGGAAGATATCTTTGAGCGCCAGATCAATTTTATTCGCGAGAGCGCGATTCCGCTGGCGATGGTCGGCCTGCTCAATGCGCTTCCGGAGACGCAGCTATGGAAGCGGCTCGAGCGAGAGGGCCGTCTGCTGGGGACCGACGCTTCGGGCAACAACACCGTCTGCACATTGAACTTCAAGACTGTGATGGATCCCGCGCGGCTGATTGCCGGCTACCAATCGATCATGCGCACGATTTACAGCCCGCGTGAATACTATCAACGGGCGCTCGATTCAATGAAGCGGACGCAGCAGATTGGACGAGAGCCGCAGCATTACAGCCTGCTGAGTAGCATCGCATCGCTGACGCGCATTGGGCTGAAGCTCGGAGTCCTGGATGGTGAGCGAAAAGAATTCTGGCGGTTTCTGATGCAGGCCGCCACCAAACATCACAAGCAGCTTGCCGAGTCGCTGCGTTTGGCTGCTATGGGTTATCACTTTCGCAAGCTGAGCGAGGTTTACGGCGAGGCTTGAGAAGTTCAATCAGGGGCTTTGCTTTCAGTGGCGCCGCCCAAAGGACATTACGTGATGATTGTTTGTGAGTTTTGTTTGCAGTACGTGCGTGATAGTGAGTGCAAGCTCGGATTGAAAATACCGAAAGGCATGAGCTGCCGCGAGTTTGCTCCGGGAATGGACAAGTTCTGCGCTAATCCAAAGGACTTTGTGAGCCCTAACCAAATTGTGCAGATGGCCCAGTACTTTGGGTTCAAGGGGACCGAGCTCAAGAAGGTCAAGGTTATGGCTGCTACCGAGGAGGTTATCCGTACGCAAACTGCCGCTGCCGCCGTCCCCGCCGTGAGCTAGTCGCCTCTGAAGTCCACGCCAGTTCATCGCGGCTCAATTACGTTTGTTTATGCGACTGCCGAACTATTGTCCGAGGGGAATGCGTTGAAAGCGCGTTCTGCCTTCCGGGTTTTGCCACGAGACATCCAAACTGTAAGGACTGCCTTCGCCGCTCGCCACTTGCAATCGTTTCAACTGATCCTGTTCGAGCGTGCCCGGCTTGCCATTGATCCAGGTTCGGTGACCGAGGATAGATCCCTGTTTTGGCGGGATGCGTTTGATGGTCTCGAACTTGATGTGCGCCTGCGAAGGACCGCTGCCTCCTGTCTCCTCGTCTCTCAGAAAAACCGTTAGCACTTCGACCGACTCGAGTACTTGATCGGTGGCGTTTGTCAGTTCCAGGCGAACGCTGTCTCCGACATCTACGAACCTGAATGTAAAGGGTTTGTCTGGCTTGCTGCTCATTGCCGTTACTCTTCTTTCTGATCAAGGCCGGGTACCGCGCTCATCGTTTTTTCTTGCTGCTCACCCGCGGGCTGATCTGGGTCTTTTGCCGCCTTTTGTGATTGGACAGGGCGAGGACATCGCCTGGATGGCACACGAGCGCCGTGCAGATCTTTTCCAGGGTGTCGAAATTGATTCCCAGCGCTTTGCCTTTCTTCAGTCGCCACAGCGTGGTGTGACTGATGCCGGTTTCCTTGGCCAGCCAATAAAACGTGCGTCCGTGATTGGCCAACAACTGATCAACTTGAATCTCAATCATAAGCAGGGTGCCTTTCTCGCATAAGCTATTTATCATATACGAGAGATATTGTCCATACGATATATCTCGTACTTGACACATACGGGCAGTGAGCGTAAGGTCAAGGAGAATAGAGTCCCGGCTCACTCTCTTCTCAGCTTCTCTGGAATCATCCAGACCACCTGAAGTCAAAGGCGTAAATTGACGAACCAAGTGTCGAGCAGCAACGGAGAACTCAAGTGATCAATCTCTATATCAATGAGCGGCGGGTTGGTGAGATTACTGTGCTGGACATGAAGGGCAGAGTCAGGCTGGGCGGGGGTACCATCGCTTTGCACAAGGCGATCTGCTGTCTGGTTGAAGAGGGCAAGCTGCAGATCCTTTTGAATCTCGCCAGCGTCACGCACATCGATTCGAGTGGTTTGGGTGAATTGATTTCGAGTCATATTACGCTCCATGCAAAGGGAGGCGAGATCAAACTACTGCATCTCACTGAGAGCCTCAGGGAGTTGATGACGATTACCAAGTTGTTGACCGTCTTTGATGTTTACGACGACGAGCCGGAAGCGCTTAACAGTTTTGCCGGCCAAAAGCTCGGGCTTAGGGAGCCACTGCCTTTCTTTGTGTAGTGGTGCTTCCGGCACTCCCGAGCGTTCACGCTTCGGGCGGGCGGGACGCCCGCAGTCCCAGTAATAATGACACTCATGGCCGATGGGTGAGCGAGGGGTTGATGCGAATAGTATTGTTGATTACGGTGCTCGAAGGGCTTGTGCTTACGTTTTGGCTTGTGATGCGGCGGCATTACCAGGGCCTGCCGACGATTGCCAGAGCTATTCGACTTCAGCGTTTGCCCATCGAGGCTGCCGAATTTGCGGGTCGACTTCGTTACGCGACACGTTGGGCGTTCATTAACGAATGGCAGTTGGAGGGTCAGTCAGACGATAGAAGCCCAATGCATAATCCGGTTGTTGAAAGCGACGGGTCTCCTGCGTCCCGTCGCTCGCGCTCGCGTCGCTCTCATCAATTGCAATACAAAAAGTGGTCGACGGAGAGACATGAGTAAGCACCCACCGGCTAGGCTTTCCACATATGTGGTAGACTTGCGATCAGTAATTTTGTAACGCTCTTTTGAAAATCCACTCTCGACATCAGGATTGGCGGGTAGCGTCCTTCTCCTTGTGCCGTCTGTTGCTTTTTTGAACGCGACTGTGACACGGAGAATCCTGATGCTCGCACCAAGTAATCACAACAGCTCGATCTATCTCAGCATCCGGTTCTTTGCCTGATGAAGTTGGGATTGTGTCTAACGTCAGGGTCTGCTGTGAAGCATCCAGAAGCCAGGCGAGCTAGTTGCGGGCTTAACAGTTCAAAGGTGCGAGGAGCGCGATATGAGTTATGTGAGAAAGAGTCTGGGTAACGTTTTGCTGTCAGTCGGAGGCGTGATGTTGTGCGCAGCACTCGCCGTTTGGCAGTTCTATGCGTTTGCCACATTCAAGGGGCCGAGTGGCGGCGTCGATTTACAGGGTGGCGCCACTCACTTGTGGCTGGCCATCGTCGCGGCCTTGGTAGCGTGTTCCCTGGGCTATTTTGTGTTTTCAGTTTTCCTTCGTTATGACCGGGACGACGAAATGCACATCACCTCTACGCCGACGCGGCAGCATAGTCTAATGGCCGACGTGAATGATAAGTGAGCGGTGCGTGAGACGATCCGCCGGATGGGAGATCCAATGAGTGGGTTCTATGCAATGCAACGCGCTAACGGCGACTGGTTCGCCCTCGACGAAGCGGGAGACTTTCGCGTGCCTCTGTTTCACAGTGCCGGCGAGGCCATGCAGGCGCGTGCATTCAAACACGAACTGCTGCTCTTTCATCCGGTCCTGCTCGACAATGTCAGGCTAAAAACTTTGGCAGGGGAAAACGGAAGCGCTACGCATTTCTGGCTGGTCGATCATGCATCCGTCAATCTGAAGCGTGGTCAACGAGTCGAGTCTGAGCAGCTTCTTCGCCTGGTCCAGGACGCAGATAGATCCGGGGATTAGGCCAATGTCGAAGATGATTTGGTATTGCCACGATTGTGGGATGGTCTTGCGACTCTGGGTAATCAAGTGTCCGAATTGTCGTCGCTCCGCAATCAGTTGGCTACAGCTTGCGGTGGTGGCGGCGGTGGCGTTGCCCACGATTTTCCTGTTACTCAGGTTCCTTTAGATTACTCGGCCCAAAGGGATCGTCGCCGGGCGATTGACGATTGGGCAAAACATTTGGCGCGTTGAGAGGAAAGAAGAAGAACACACTTTATGGGTCAAAAAAACAAAACTCAGGGCAATGGCGCCGGCCACGCCGTCGTGACCGAGCGCTGGCCGGGAATTGATTCCAGCTTTCGGCTAATCATCCTTGCCGCCAAGCGAAGCAAGCAACTCCTGAACGGCTCGCTGCCACGGATCGAGGCCGACCCGGGAAGGCGTCGAAACACCAGCATTGCGCTCGAAGAGACCAAGCGCGGACTGGTCCCGTTTAGGATCGTCGTGAAAGACCCCAACGGGGAAGGGATTGGCCATGACGGCTGAGAATTTGCTTTGCTCGGCATCGGGACTATTGACATGAACGGCCTTCGCGTTTACGTGAACTTGCTCGACGGCCAGACGCCCAGCGGCGAAGGAGTGTTCTATAGCCGCCGTGGCGATGGTCCATTTTATCTCTGGCGCTACGAAGAGAAGTTCAGGCAATGGCGCGGGTCGCGTGTGCTTGTGGCGGACTTTACTCCCGGCAAGTTGATCATGACCCGTTGGAAGATTGTGCCCCTGACATTGCAGGACCGGCTGAGCCAGCATTATCTGGAGTAACGGTTCTCGCCTAATTTGCGAAGCAGCAGCCCACAAGCCGATCCACGAACACACACCAAACGAGATTAGTGTTTATTCGTGCTGGTTCGTGTGATTTCGTGGTTCGTTCTTCCCTGTACGCAGAAAACAAAAAAGCAAAATAGTGCCGACTCCTGGCGAGGCGAAGCCTCAGACCGATCAGACAAACTCTGCGTGCTTTGCGCCTTTGCGTGAAATCCATGGGATTGACATCGCTCAACTTGCAAAAGCGTCTCACGCAAAGGCGCAAGCGCGCAGAGGAAGATGCCGCCGCAGAAACTTGACTCGTTCGCATAACGTTCAGCCGACAAGTAATCTAGTAGTGTCTTACTTTCCCGTGCGGCTTCGATTCTTTGTGGTCTTTCGTGAGCGTGCCGTGCAATACGAAACATTTCACGCAGAGACGCTAAGAAGCAAAGCCGCAAAGACTGAAACAAGCCACCATTGGATTTTTCGATCCCTGGCTCACTTTCTTGTCACCTGCGCTCCCTATGTTCGTTTTCTCTTTTCAGTAATTTGCGGTTATAAATAGACAGCCGCAAATGTCCCCCAGCAACTCTTCAATCGAACCAGGGAAGTCCCAACGCAAAGAGCGCTATTCAGCCTTCACGGCCCTCGGCTATCGCGACTTTCGCTTGCTGTGGCTGGGCCAGATAGTGTCTGTGACCGGCTCGCAAATGCAGTACGCGGCGGTTAATTGGCACGTTTGGCTGCTGTCGAAGTCGGCCCTGGCCCTGGGGATGGTCGGATTTTTTCGTGGTGCGCCAATTATCTTGTGTTCCCTGATCGGTGGCGTGTTCGCGGACGCCGTGGATCGCAAGCGACTGATGATCGTGACCCAGAGCGTGATGCTTGTCAGTGCCACTTGCCTGACAATCGTGACCATTGCCGGGTTGCAGCATGTCTGGCCCATCTATCTCTTGACGGCGATCGCTTCAGCGGCAACGGCATTCGACACGCCGGCCAGGCAGTCGCTGATGCCGACCCTGGTTCCGGCAAAGGATCTGCCAAACGCAGTCAGTCTTGGCGTGGTTGTTTTTTACTTCGCGATGATTGGTGGTCCAACGCTGGCGGGCCTGCTGCTGGCCAGCCACGGACCGGCGATCGTTTACGCGACTAATGCCGTTTCGTTTCTGGCCGTAATCGGGGCCCTGATTGCGATGCGCGTCACTGGACGAGCGGCGCTGCGCGAAGGCGCAGAGCCTTCGCGGGTAAGTCTCGGGGCTTTGAAAGAAGGGCTGAGATTTGTGCGGCAGACACCGATCATCGTACAGACCATGACCCTGGATTTCGCCGCCACGTTCTTTGCTTCGGCAAGCGCGCTGCTGCCGATTTTCGCCGACAAGGTTCTCAATGTGGGGGCGCGAGGTTTTGGGCTCCTCGGTGCGGCGCCGGCGGCGGGTGCGGTCATTACAGGCCTCGTGATGGCGCGCATGGGCACCTTTCGCAGACAGGGAAGACTGGTTATCTGGTCGGTTGGTGTTTTTGGATTGGCGACGGTTGGCTTTGGCGTGTCGCACAATTTTTGGCTCTCGCTGTTGATGTTGGGAGTGGCCGGCGCTGCCGATACAGTGAGCACCGTGCTGCGTCAGACAATTCGACAACTGGCTACGCCAGATTATCTGCGCGGGCGAATGACCTCGATCAATATGGTGTTTTTCATGGGCGGTCCGCAGCTTGGCGAAGTTGAAGCGGGCGCGGTGGCGGCGCTGATTGGCGCCCCGCTTTCCGTGATCACCGGTGGGCTGGGCTCGATAATTTCGGCGGTGATCGCGCTCGTGAAAGCGCGCAGTTTGCGAACGTACGATGGCGCGTGAAGGAGTTAATGTCCGACAAACTTCAGTTTGTCGACTTGAGTAGCATGGACCTTAGTCTGTGGCGCCTTACGAAATCACAGACTGAAGTCTATGCTACAACGCAGCGACAAACTGAAGTTTGTCGGACGGCCATGACAGATCAGTGGTCCACAAAAGAAACAACCTCGCATCAGGATCACGTTATTGCTCACGTGATCGGCGCGTCTGTGCTGGGCTATTTCGTACATGACGAGGCGGTGCACCTATTTCTCGACATGGGCTTTGTCTGGACTGTCTACCTGGATGGACAGATGGTGCTTTTGCCACAAGGCATGGCTGTCGGTGAATTGGAAGTTGACTCTTCGATTAAGGCTGAACTGAATCGAGAGGTAGAAAAGTTGCAGCGTGAACGAGACGCAGCGCCAAACTTACAATACATAACGGCGGTCACTGGCGAAGTTGAAATTAGTGAAGTCAGCTTTTCAGCAAGTGATGATCGCAGGCGATTGATCCTCAGCGGCGATCACATGAGTCTGACGATTGAGACTTCGATCAGCACGGCGGCCATTAAGGTCACCGCGGGTTAACTTTCAACTGATCACGACGATCTGGTTCTCAACTCGTTTCACTCCCTTTACGTTCCGTAACAGCTTTTCAATTTTCTCTTTAACTTCCTCAGATGGAACCGTGCCAACCACGGTTACTGTGCCACCACTGATGGTCACTGTGAGGCCATACGACGAGAAGTCGCCGCTCTCCTGAAACTTCCGGTCGATGGCTGCCTGGATTGTCGAATCATCGATGACTGCGGTCGCCGTCTCGCTTTCGGCGGCCGATGGTGTGGGTGAAGGTGACGCCGCAAAGCGACTCGGTTGTGGGCTTGGCGTTGGTGGGCCCAACAATGACTGTTCCGGAGAAGGCTGTGCAGCGCCGCTTGATGGAGACGGCGGCGCTGATCGAGCGATCAGGTTTCCTGCCGTCGTATCGTGAAGTTGGCCGCTGATCAGCAGCAGAACCAAAGTGGTGACCAAGGTGGCGCCAATCACGATCGCCGCATCGATCAGCGAGGGGGTCATCCACTCGGGCCTGCTTGAGCGCCGGTTGGTACTCGCACGGCGTTGCTTGTGCGCAGTGGGCACCACGATTCTGCTCTTAGGCGAAGTCCCCATGGCTGTCGTTTGGCTGACAGGTCAGTACCACCTGCGGTATCGGGTGGGTCGCTTCCACGCTGTCACCCGCCCGCTACCGCAGGCGGTACTGACTTGTGCGTCACTGATGT
>Ga0179594_10000173_pt1 | contig 19195 bp, 17 predicted proteins | sample CZOMad1_1_08_16f_FD_148625 | JGI IMG/M metagenome (GOLD analysis project Ga0179594, IMG submission 148625) | Vadose zone soil fungal communities from Angelo Coast Range Reserve, California, USA - CZOMad1_1_08_16fungal (Illumina Assembly) | ecosystem: Environmental > Terrestrial > Soil > Vadose...
ATTCCGTGCGGCCACTTCCTGATGCGCGCGTGTCGACACCTGTCTCGTGGGAGGAAGTGCCCGATTGCGACCCCGCGGACTTCAACGTGCTCACTTTGCCGGCGCGTTTTGCGGCGATTGGAGATTTGCACGCAGGGATAGATGACGCGCCGGGACGCCTGGAAAAACTGCTCGAGCTGGCGGCGCAGGATGAAGCGAGTGGTCTTCGCGATGCGCCCTGGCCGCCGCATTTTCGGAAGATGGAAGGTGAGCGCACGCGTGTCGCACCTTCGCGCGCGAAGGCAACAGGAAAGAGTGATCGAGTCAAAGCACCGCTGCTGGTAATCGCGAATTCTCCTGACAAGGAAGCCGCCCTCGCCGGTCTGCGGCGCTGGCAGAAAAAGTACCCCAAAGCTGTAAAGCTGCTGGCCCCGGAAGATGTGTTGACTGATTCAATGCGCGGGCGCTCGTCGACGTGGACCAGGATTCGAGTCAACTTACAGAATGTGCCCGAACGGTTGCGCCCGCCACAGGAAACTCCGGATCCGGATGACGACCCGACGCGCGAATGGCGCGCTGCGAAGCGAAGAACAAAAAAGGATTAGCCGCGGATTAACGCGTAGACACGTGGATCAGAAACGGGAGACTGGCCACAGGTTTTCACAGGTAAACACGGATTTGATAAGAAGAAAATGGGCCGCGGATTTCTGCAGATAAAACGCGGATCTGAAAAACAATAGGGGAGTCTTAGACACCGGAGAGTTTTAGAGCTTGCAACCATACGACTTGTTTTATTCTGATCCGCGTTTATCCGCGGAAATCCGCGGCCAATGCTTCCTACCGCGAACCTCGACTTAACTCATATCAGCGCTGACGGGCAAAGATCTCCGCCAGTTCCTGCGGCGGAATAACCTCCAGTTGCTCGTAGGTGCAAGCGCTCGGCTGCTTATCATTTCGCCATCTACGAAATTGTGCGGTGTGGCGAAAGCGATCTCCCTGCATGTGATCGTAAGCAACTTGCACAACCAGTTCAGGCCGCAAAGGCTCCCATGACAAATCCTTACCCTGGCTCCAACGGCTTTGGCCGCCGGGGATGCGATGCGTCGCACCGGTTGCCTCGGCCCATTCCTTCCAGGGGTGATTAGCCAAGGCGTTCTTCCGGTACGGCGAAAGAAACTCCACCAACTCCTGACGCTTCTGGTCCGTGAAGCTGGCGCAGACACCGACGTGTTGCAGGCCGCCGGAATCGTCGTAGAGGCCAAGCAGCAATGAGCCGACTGCCTGTCGCTCGCCTTTCTTATGCCAACGAAAACCGGCGACGACGCAGTCGCAATCGCGTTCGTGTTTGATCTTCAGCATCACGCGTTTGTTGGGTTCGTAAGTTCCGGAAATCGGCTTTGCGATTACGCCGTCGAGACCGGCGCCTTCAAAGCGGCGAAACCAATCTGCGGCTAACTCCAAATCTCTGGTTGCCGGTGTCACGTGAATTGGGGGCGCTGCGGATGCGAACAGCTCTTCCAACTGTTGGCGACGTTTCTCGAAAGCTGTGCCGCAAAGATCTTTGGCGCCGGAGCAAAGCAGATCGAATAACACGATTGACGCGGGAATCTGCCGCGAAAGCAACTGAACGCGCGACTCAGCCGGATGAAGGCGAAGTTGGAGGGCGTCGAAATCGAGCCCGCCATCCCTGGCGATAACGACTTCACTGTCGACAACGCAGCGAACTGGCAACTGGTCAAGCAGCACTGCGACCAGTTCGGGAAAGTAGCGATTCAGTGGCTTCGCGTCACGGCTTTGAATCAGAATTTCCTTGCCGTCACGAAATACAAGCGCGCGAAAACCGTCCCACTTCGGCTCGAATATCCAGTCTCCATCTCGTGGCAAGTCCGAGACGCGCTTGGCGAGCATAGGCAGAATTGGCGGATTCACGGGAAGCTGCACGCGCTGATCTTACACGCGGGACTCAGTGCGTGGGAAACGACCGAGGAAGATTGGCCACAGATTTGCCAACGGTCATGAGTCCGCAGCACGTTGGATCAGTTAAGTGTTCCGGTTCTTTCGTCTGCACCGACACAGGTGTTGGGGCAGATCCTGGCGGCCGAGATTTTGAAGCGGTACAGGCGAATGACTCGATCGCTCCGACAATGAGAGCAACGGAGAGAGCTGACTTGGTAAGTAAGCGTAACAAAATAAACTACCTAATATCTGTCAGATCCGCGGCATGATACTCCCGATGGCCCCGAAATGGATCGACGGCAGGAAACGCATCGGCTCTTGAGTCTCGCGAAAAGGTCTTTAGGATATGCCTTCGCCCCAACGGGGCAACGCACGAATCCCGCTCGCCGCGTCATTCTCAATCCGTTGCAATGGGAGATTGTTCCGAAAACACAGGCTCGCGTCCGCAGAGAGGGAAACAAACGCCCTCTGGGTAGCGTAAAGACTTCCATGTCCATCTCCCAGATCGATCAAACCGCAAACGTAGCGAGCACTACAGCAAATCCGATCCCGCGGAAGCCGCTCAGACTGTGGCCCGGCGTTGCCGCCGTGGTGTTGCAGTGGTTGTTCTGGCTCGTCCTGCCCATCATCTCTCGCGAGGCCATCCTGGTCTCGATGCTTGGCGCACTCGTTTGCGCGTTGCTGGTCGTCGTCTGGTGGCTGTTCTTTAGCCGGGCGCCGTGGGCCGAGCGCATAGGCGCCATCGTGCTGATGGTCGTCGCGGTCGTCGTGACAAAGCGTCTCGTTCATCCGTCCATTGCGGGCGCGGGAATGGGGATGCTGATCTACATCTTTGCCATCCCCGCGCTGAGTCTCGCGCTGGTCACCGGAGCAGTTGCCAGCCGTCGCTTTTCGAGCGGGCTGCGACGCGTATCGATCGTCGCCGCCATCCTGCTTGCGTGCGGAGTGTTCACGCTCCTCAGGACCGGCGGCATCACCGCGGATGCTTATTCGGATTTCCACTGGCGTTGGACCAAGACTCCCGAGGAACGGCTGTTGGCCCAGTCGGGCGACGAACCGGCAACTCCCGCACCGGCTCCAGCAGCCGCGGACACTCCCAACTCGCCGGCGGCACACGCTGCGACTAACGAAGGAACGGACTCAGGCTGGCCCGGCTTTCGCGGAGCAAAACGCGACGGCATCATTCGTGGCGTGCGCATCGAAACCGACTGGTCTCGGCAACCGCCCGTCGCGATGTGGCGCCAACCGATTGGACCGGGCTGGTCGTCCTTTGCAGTCCGCGAAAATCTGCTCTACACCCAGGAGCAACGCGGCGATAGCGAGGTCGTTTCCTGCTACAACTTGACCACAGGCAAACCGGTTTGGAGACATCGCGACGCGGCCCGCTTCTATGAGTCGAATGCGGGCGCCGGTCCGCGCGGAACGCCGACGCTCAGCAACGGTCGCGTGTACACATTTGGCGGGACCGGAATACTGAACGCGCTCGACGCACGCAATGGCTCGGTCGTTTGGTCACGCAATGCCGCGTCCGACACAAAAGCGAAGCTGCCGGGTTGGGGCTTTGCGAGCTCGCCGCTGGTGGTTGACGATCTTGTTGTTGTCGCTACCTCTGGGGCGCTCGCCGCCTACGACGTCGCCACCGGCAATCCACGCTGGTTCGGACCAAACAGCGGCCACGGCTACAGCTCGCCACAGTTGGCGACGATCGACAATGTGGCGCAGGTGCTGCTGCTGAACAACGAAGGCGCGATCAGCGTTGCCCCGGCCGACGGCAAGATACTCTGGAAGCACGCCTGGGACGGCGACGGTATCGTGCAGCCGGCAATCACCGCCGACGGCGACGTGCTGATTGGCAGCGGCTCCGGACTCGGCGCTGAAGTGGGCATGCGCCGTATCGCGGTCACACACGGACCCGGCGGATGGACCACCAAAGAACGCTGGACCTCGACCGAGCTGAATCCGTACTTCAATGATTTCGTCGTTCACAAGGACCATGCGTTTGGCTTTGAAGGCAGCAACCTCGCGTGTCTCGATCTCAAGAAAGGCGAGCTCAAGTGGAAGGGCGGACACTACGGTCACGGTCAACTCGTCCTGTTATCCGATCAAGACTTGTTGCTGGTGGTGTCTGAGGCGGGTGAGCTGGCGCTGGTCAAGGCGACCCCCGACCAGTTCACTGAGTTAGCGCGGTTCAAGGCGATCGAGGGCAAGACCTGGAACCACCCGGTGCTGGTACGCGACGTCCTGCTGGTGCGCAACGGCGAAGAGATGGTCGCGTTCCGGATGTCCCTCGCGAGCCGCTAAAGTTACAGAACCGGGAGCGGCAGCGACCGGATCATAGACTCACCTTGGATGCAGGATCCTGTCGCTACCGCTCCGGGTTCTGTAACGCGGGGTTTTCTCTGCAGGCTGAGTAGTTGCGAGATTCAACCGCCCGCTACCGCAGGCGGTTCTGACCTTCCAATGATAGACGACATCAATGACATAGGCGCCTTAGACGACCAAAGTGTCGCGGAGGAGCACTCTCGTCTCGAGACTCATCAGCTCGAGTACGACCTCACGTGGCGCTACTTGAGCCGCTGCCTGCCCGCGAGCGGATCGATTCTTGAAATCGACGCGGCAACGGGAAGGCGATCTCTGCGGACGATGAAAGCTACAACAAGCTTACGGCGCCGCAACGCGATCTGTGGCTCGACCTTTTATTCGAGGTAAGCAGCGACCCTACAGTCGGAGCGTCGAGACATCTCCTGTACATCGGTCGCAAAGGCGAGGGCAGTGCTAACGCGTAGCCAGTGTGACGGAACATTTCGTAAAACTGATCGTTATCAACGACGAGCAAGATCCGGAAGCATTTCCAATAGTTCGAAGGAGGCAACAGTGAAGTCAGTACTAACTGCCATTGCAGCGCTGTGTTTATGCTTCGCGACCACATTCGTTACGTCCTCTGCCAACATGACGGCCTCGACTTCTGACTGGCCACAGTGGCGAGGTCCGGAACGCAATGGGGTATCGCAAGAGCGCGGTCTCTTAAAACAATGGCCGGCAGGCGGACCAAAACTGCTCTGGCAAGTGGACGACATCGGGGACGGTTATTCAACGCCGTCAGTTGCCGGCACGCGGATCTACCTGATGAGCAACCGCGGCCTGGAGAATGAATTTGTTCAGGCTCTCTCAACTCAGGATGGAAAACCTGTCTGGACCACGCGTGTCGGCAACGTCGGCAACCCGAATCAGAACCCGTCTTACCCAAAGGCGCGGTCCACACCGACCGTTGATGGAGACTTAGTCTACGCGCTGGGCTCGGACGGTGACCTCGCGTGCCTCGAAGCCAAAAGCGGAAAGATTCGTTGGCAGAAAAGCATTCGTAAAGAGTTCGGCGGCCAGCCGGGCGAATGGGCCTATGCAGAATCTCCGTTGGTCGATGGTGACCTCGTTGTCGTCACTCCCGGCGGCGCCGAGGCAACGCTTGTGGCACTCAACAAAAAGACGGGCGCGGTCATTTGGAAATCGGCGGTCCCGGGTGGCGACCCCGCGGGTTATGCATCGGCGATTGTCGTGCAAGGTGGCGGCCGGAAACAATATGTGCAGTTGTTGAGCAAGGGCCTGGTTGGAGTTGATGCAAAGACGGGCCAGTTTCTCTGGCGCTACGCGGAAGTTGCGAAGGGTCCGGCGCAGTATTTCACTCCGGTCGCCCGCAACGAATATGTTTATGTTGGAGCTCTTGGCGTCGGCGGAGGAATGGTCCGCTTAAAGCAGGACCAGAGCGGAGTCGCCGCAGAGCAGGTCTACTTCGTGCGCGGCCTGCCGAACGGGATCGGTGGAGCGGTGATAATTGGTGAACATCTCTACGGCACGGAAGTGGCGCAGAAGCTGGTCGCGGTTGAGTTCACTACCGGTAAGGTGAAATGGCAGCAGGACAATTTCGGCTGGGGTTCAGTAGCCGCCGCCGATGGACTCCTTTATGTTCACAACGTGACTGGAGAGGTCGCGCTGATCGAGGCGACTCCGGAGGCATTTCGCGAAAAAGGCCGATTCACTCCGCCGGCTCAGCCGAAGCATTCTAAGACGGGGCCGTTTCCAGAGATGGCGTTTGCGTATCCGGTGATTGCTAACGGGAGACTTTACATTCGCGATCTCGGGACGTTATGGGCTTACGACATCAAGGCAGGTCGCTAAAGTGATTGCAATCAAAACTACAAGAACCATCACGAAGCCACACGAACAAATCGCGTTCTTATTGCGTGCTATTTCGTGTTCGTTAGGGTGATTGCCGGATTCTTGATCGATCCTGATCCAGCGCTTGCTACGCGGCTCCGCCGCCGCTCCAGTGCGGTGAGGCTCCGCCTCACCGAGCAGACTTGTTTTAGATTTTCTGGGAGAGGCTACGCCTCGACCAATACGAAACGGAGGCGGAGCCTCAAATAAGAGAGTTGAATGGCCACGGTAAGGCAGAGCCTTACCGCACTGGTGCGGCGGCAAAGCCGCACGGGGTCGCATCCGCAGCAGCGTAGTCGCGAGTAGTTCTCATCGGCTAAGACCCTATTCTTTCCAAATAGCTCCCAGCCCAACTTCCCACAGACGCTTATTGAGCGACGGAATGTCCTTGTCGAGAACCTCCCTGCCCCTCGCTTTCAACGTGGCCCATTCCGTATTTAGTTGCTGCAAACGATCCAGCGACGGCTGATTCACACGCGGGATATCACTTTCTGTCTGATTGATCAGGAACAGATAATTCGCGGTGAACTTATTCGGAAAGTTCTCAACGTCGTCGTACGCCTTTGATTTACGCTGCACCATATCCTCGTCCCAGCTCTTCATTTTCTTTAACAGCGCCTCGCCATCTTTCTTGACGGCGCTGAATTTATCACCGGCGGGTAATGAACCCAGCAGCGACTCCAACTGTTTCTGTTTTTCATACAGGCTGTTAACCATGCGGTGCATCGAAGTCAATTCCGTCTCCATACCCAACATGGTCTGATGGTATTCCGCGTAAGTCGCAGCGTTTGTCGGGTACAGCGGATTGGCAAGTATTTCGGCCTCGCTTGAGACCGTCTGCCCACCCATTCCTACGGTGATCTTGTACTTTCCCGGCGGCGCCTTGTGTGCGGCGTAGCTGATCTCCATGTCAACATCAGGCACGCCCGGCATCGTCGCATAACGCATGTTCCACACAAACCGGTTCAGTCCATTATTCTTGGGTAGCAACGGTTCCGCCTTCGGCGCGCCCTCGTATTTCTTGTATTTCTCGTCCGGTTTTGAAGAGAAAGCGGTCACGAGATTGCCGTTCCCGTCTTTGATCTCCATCCTGATTTCGTCTGTTTTTTTCAACTCCGGCAGTTGGTAGTAAATGACCACACCGCTTGCGGGGTTCACGCCCCGAAATCTGTTAGCTCCGGTAAACTCAGCCTCAGGCGCGTCCAGTTCACTCGAGCTGTTTACGATATAAGCATTCTCAGGTCGATAGATGGCCAAGGGAGCCGCGTCCCTTTTGTACTGACGAATGACACTCAAATCATCCAGTATCCAGAACCCTCTCCCAGACGTTGACGCGATCAGGTTCCCCTTGTGTATCCGCAGATCAGTTATCGGAGTTACCGGAAGGTTTAGTTGAAACGGCGACCAATCCCGGCCGCCATTCCAGGACAAAAATAGTCCGAGTTCAGTACCCGCAAACAAGAGGTCCCGCCGGACGTCATCCTCACGCACGACGCGCGTAAAAGCATTAGCAGGCAGACCGTTATTAATCCTGGTCCAGGTGTTTCCGTAGTCAGTCGTTTTGTATAAGCCGGGAGTGTGATCGCTGAACTTATATCTGGTTGTCGCGATGTAAGCCGTTGCTTTGTCATGCGGGGATACTTCAATGGCATTGATCAAACATTCTTCCAAACCCTTTGGAGTTACGTTTTTCCAGTTGGCCCCACCGTCTCGAGTCAGATAGACCAGCCCGTCGTCGCTGCCTGTCCAGATCACTCCCTTTTCGTGAGGCGATTCAATGATGTAACTCAGCGTGCCGTAATTCTCGGCGCCGACTTCTTCGTTTGTGTATGGCCCACCGGCTCTGCCCTGTTTCTCCTTTTCATTGCGGGTGAGGTCAGGTGAAACCTCTTTCCACGTTTTTCCCATGTCACTCGTCTTCAGTAGGTATTGAGAGCCGTGATAGTAAGTATTGGGTTCGTGTTTGCTCCAGATGATTGGCGCGTTCCAATTAAAACGATACTTGATGTCTTTCGCATCCATCCCCAGGTACTGAATGGGCGCCGCCATGATGTTAGTGGAGGCCTGGGCCCGGACATCGAGTACTTCGATCGTCCCCTGGTAGCTGTCGCCCAAGACATATTTGGGATCATCGGGATCGAATGCGAGGAAGGCACTTTCACCGCCGGCAGAAGCGGTCCAGCTAGCCGCGGTAATGCCGCCGCTTCCTAACTCACGGCTGGCAATCGAAACCGATGTGTTGTCTTGTTGGCCTCCATAAATGTGATAGGGAAACTGATTGTCGACGTTGATGCGATAAAACTGCCCCGTCGGCAAGTTACTTTGCGTGCTCCAGCTCTTTCCGCTGTTGAAAGTTACGGCGGATCCGCCATCGTTCGAAATGATGAAGTTGCTGGGGTTGTCGGGGTTGATCCACAGATCATGAAAATCACCGTGGGTGCCGGACAGGGTCTCCCAGGTTTTACCGCCATCCGTGGAACGTAGTGCAGAGGCGCTCATCACATAAATAGTGCTTTCATTTTTTGGATCGATGAACAGCTCGATGTAGTACCAGGCTCTTTGCACCAGGCGGTGGTCATTAGTAATTCGGCTCCACTTCTTGCCGGCATTATTCGAGACAAATAATCCGCCGGCCTCTTTGTCAGAGTCGCTTTCGATCAAAGCATAAACAGTTTCCGGATTCGAACGGCTGACGGCGATCGCCATCTTGCCCATTTCTTCCGGCAATCCCTCTTTCATCTTTTCCCAGGTATCGCCGCCATCGGTGGACTTGTAAAGACCGCTGCCCGGACCGCCACTGATCACTTTCCAGGGAAGCCGGCCGTGTTCCCACATCGCCGCATAAAGTATGCGCGGATTAGTCATGTCCATCGATAATTCCGCCGCACCCGTCTTGTCATCTACGAACAAGACATTCTTCCAATTCGCTCCGCCATCGATCGATTTGTAGACGCCTCTTTGCTGCGAGTGGCTGTAGAGGCTGCCCTGTGCCGCTACCAAAACTATGTTGGGGTCTTTCGGATTGATCACGATCCGTGAGATGTGCTGAGACAATTCCAAACCAATCCTCTTCCAGGTCTTGCCTGCGTCGGTTGATTTGTAAACGCCGTCGCCGGGGTGGGTCATCACACCTCGCACCGCGTGCTCTCCCATGCCTACATAGACGACATTAGGATCGCTTTCGGCAACCGCCACCGCACCGACGGAACCGGTCTTGAAATAATCATCAGAGACATTCCGCCAACTGATTCCCATGTCGTCTGTTTTCCAAAGACCGCCACCCGTGGTCCCCATGTAATATGTTTTCGGATCGCCCACCACTCCACAGGCAGCAACCGCGCGCCCACCACGAAACGGGCCGATGGATCGCCACTTAACCGGTTTGAAAATGCTGTTGTAATCATCCGCCGCCGCGGTTGGTGGAACTTGTGCCAACAGTTGGCCCATCAGGAAGCAGGAAACAAATATTGATAGGAGTAGTTTCGACATTGGGGAGTCCTCTTAGGCGCGGTTTATGTTGTCGATCCGATCTGCCCAATAATTCGGTTCGCGATGCTGGTTGGCAACGGCTATGACAACGATTGTCTTTTCATCGACGCCGGAAATCAGAGAATAAGGAAAGCGTGTAAAGAGGAACCTTCTGATTTCCGGCACAAGCTGCTTGCCCGCGTATGGATAGAATCTAACGAGCCGAACGACACGCTCCAATTCATCGAGGAATTCGCGACTGAGGTCTTCTTCTCTTGCTTCGTACCACTGGACTGCGTCATCGACTTCTCGATTAGCCAAGCTGAGGAAGCGAATTTCCATCATCGCCGGTACTTGGCCATCAGTTCTTCGTACGAGACCGTGGACATGCGCCCCGCTTTGTAAGCGACCCAGCGCTTCCGCGCCTCTTCGGCCCAAATGCGGTCAATCTCAGGATCGGGCTTGTCCAACTCAGTGAGAATTGCGTCCACCAGGCGGAGTTTCTCAACATCCGGCAAATCCTTGATCTGTGAAACCAATTTGTCCGCGGATGTCGACATGATCTTCGTTCCTCGTTTCGGTGTACGGGATTATCTCACGACAGGGCGGTTCTTTCATCATTCATTCTCGGCTGTGCACTGATCTCCGATCCCGATTGCAAGTACGTCCTAGCCCGGCAGGGTAGAGCGACTCTTTGCACTAGGGTCTCCAGTGGGTGGCGGTGCGTGATCTTCTTTCGCCGGTGGCCCAAGCAATTCCGTGAAGAGTCGCTTTAGAGCGTCGGCCCACACTTGATAACCTTTGACGTCAAGGTGTAACCCGTCCTTGTTCGCCATTCCTTCGAACAACCGGCCGTCTTTGTCTGCGAGCTGGTCGTTGATATTCAGATATCTAATCTTTTTCTTATCGGCAAATTTCGCGATCAGTCGATTGATCTCGTTGATGATCGGCATCACCAAAAAGTTATCGTTCCGCGGCGTAATCCCCATCAACACAATCGTGGCGCCCGGCGCCTTACGGCGGCAAACATCGAGAATGGCTTTGATTCCGCGTGCTACGTCCTTAATCCTTGGATCGTCGCTGCTTTGAGGAGAGTTGTTTCCGACGTTATTGGTGCCGGCGAGCAAGACAATAATTTTAGGTTTTACGTTATCCAACTCTCCGTTGTTGAGGCGCCAGAGTATGTTCTGAGTCTTATCGCCGCCCCAGCCGAAATCAGCGGCATTCCAGCCGAAGAAGTTCTGCTGCCAGTTCCTGAGAAAGTGTTTGTATTGTTCGTCGCTCGTACCCCAACGTCTCGTGATTGAGTCGCCTGCGAAGTAGACATCAATGCGGCCCCGCTTCGCCTTCTCGACTAATTCTGCGTGTGCAAGCATTGAGTTACGGTCGGCTCGCGGCGAGGGCTGATCGGCGGCTTCCGGTTTGCTCGCTGGCATTTGAACCGACCTCACAATCGTTGCTGTGTGTACGACGAGTAAACCCAGGACGATTATCCGTAGAGCAGACGGTTGATTCTTCATGCAGACTCTTGTTTCTCACTCAGCGCTGGCTTTGCCTCAACAGTTGCCGAGCGCCGTTATTTCAGTTTGCCGCCAGATGCGAGGCGGGGCTTTGAGTCCGTGCAAAACCAAGTGGATCCACAATGAGGTCAGTACCACCTGTGGCAGCGGGTAGGTCTTTCCTTCATTATTTCTTAAATAGGTTTGCGAACGCGTCACGAGCATTCGTCGGCGGGGCTGGCTTAGTGTCGCGCTCGACGATAATTCGAGCCGCGAACAGTTCGCAGGTGTTGCGCGCGTGTTTGTCCACTATCCGTGCGGCGATCGGTTTACCACATTCGAAGCGGGCGCCGGGATCGAAATTTGTGCATTGCCGGCAGGTGTGAAGGTCAGCGTTGCACTTTGCACAAGAGCTGTCCACTGTGATGTTCGGTGGAAACTTCTCACCGCACGCCGCACACTTGGACGTCTCGCCAAATGCCATCATTCTTATCGTGCGAGGGCCCTCCCGATCCTGCGGCTTTGAGAGCGGATTTGATTGCGGCTTGGTCGCTCTGGAATCGCGGTCGCTATCCATATAGCCGCGCTGACGGTATTTGCGGTCGCTCATCTTATTACCTCCACCGTGATTGCACCCTCACGCGATTTTGTAACGCAAGCTGTAAGATCACCCCAGCGGGGCTGCCCCGCTGGGCACCCCGCGCTTGCGCTAACATTGAATGCCATTCAATCATCGCAAACTAACAGTTTGCGTTACGAATTAGGACCCACTTCCCTACGTTTTGCGGCGGATCGAATACAGCCGGCGTTCCGTTCGTATCAACAAGCGGTCGCCCACCAGTGCTGGCGATGCCTGGGCCATATCGTCTAGTTCGTTCACGTGCAATAACTGGAACTCCTCGCCCGTTCCGATCACGAACGTCTGGCCTTCCTCGCTCAGGCAGAACAGCTTGCCGTTGTAGGCCCACGGCGAGGTGGTGAAAGCCGTTGCCTTCGGGTCAATCCGGGTCTTGTAAATCTGCTTCCCAGTCTTGGCGTCAAAGCGGTTCAAGATACCGGTCTCAGTCAGCGTGTACACCGCTCCCTGATAAGCGACGGGCGAAGGCAGATAAGTCCCACCCTTCGCTTGCGACCAAACGACATACTCGTTTGCGGTCTGATCCTTTCCTAAAGATATGTCGCCAGCGGCGCCGGGACGAATCGCGAACAACGGACGTCCTCGACCGCCGTCAACATAAAGTAATCCGTCATAAGCGAAGGGCGTTGGAATAGGCGTCGCCGCGATTCCCGACATCCGCCACAATTCTTTCCCTGCCAGGTCGTAACTAACGACCTCGCCTGGTCCAACCGCCACGATCTCTGTGCGCAGCGCGTGCCGCCAAACAAATGGCGTGGCCCATCCTGACCGTTGCACCGGCTGTCCCTTGCCGCCGAGATCCCGATTCGTCCTCCAGACCTGCTTGCCTGTTTGTTTGTCGAAGGCGGCGATGTACTGCTGTTTCTCGTTATCGCTCACGATAACCAGCAGGTTCTCGGCCAGCGCCGGCGAACTTCCGGTTCCGAAGTCGAGATAAATCGGATTCGCTTCCAGCGGCGTGGTCCAGGCAAGCTTGCCTTTCAGATCAAACGCCCATAACCCCAAATTCGCCACATAAACGTAAACCTGCTTTCCGTCAGTCACCGGACTCTCTGAAACAAAGCTGTTTTTTCGGTGACGTCCGCCGGGTGGATGTCCGGTGTTGAACTCCTTCTGCCATTCCACCTTGCCGCTCTTCAGGTTCAGGCAATAAAGGAAGTAGTGAAGGACAACCTCTTTCGGTAACTCGATGTCGCGCTCGGTCACGCGCTCGATTACCTCCTTCATCGGGACTCCCTGTTTTAGTAGCTCAGCGACATACTCATTGCTGTATTCAGTGCCGATCTGCGGTGGCTTCGACTTGCCGTCCGTGGTTACGGTGGTTACGTACACTCTGCCGCCGGTCACGATTGGCGATGACCAGCCGCGCCCTGGGATTTCTTGCGACCACTCCACGTTCTCGGTCTTTGACCAATGTTCGGCCAGCCGCGCATGCGTTCCCACTGGATTTGATTCCGGCCCGCGGAACTGTGGCCAGGCGATATCCTGGCCGTGAACTGGGAGTGATGTTAACAAGAGCGCGCACGCCAGGCCGGGCAAGCCGGTTAGGCACAAAGGGCCGGCTGGCCGCAAAAGAATGTAAAGGTCCTTTCGTGTGCGATTAGTTTCGAGTTTGGACCGAAGTGTGTTCATTATCTTCTCGTGTGTTTTGCGAAGGTGGAGTTGGTGCTTTGTAGTTGTTCTTGGTGCTTTGTACTGTGCTTGGTGCTTCGTTCTTCGTACTTGAGTTGTCTGTATATACCACGAATCCATTCTATTGCATCGGGCCATCTCATTCGAGCAATTGGAACAGGATACTGATGAAGTATCAACTCTCAGCGTCTTTGGGTAGTGCTCCTTTAGCTCGTTGCTGACAAAGAAGGGTCGGTTGACTTGCGAGTTACAGCGAGTCGATGAGGTCAGTACCGCCTCGCGGTAGCGCGTGGCTTGTTCTTCTCTCTTGATTGTTAGCAATGCGTTTTGTTGCGGCGGCGCTCCGTGGGCCGCCCCACGTTAAATTCCAAACGCTCGCGAATCCATCGAACGTGACCACGGAGTACCAGCCATATCCGATCTATTCACGAACGCGTGATTCAGTTAGAATCCCAATCATGACACGACGAGTACTTTTATATCCGGGCGAAGATGGTTTTGTAGTCGCGGAGGTTCCGAGTCTTCCCGGTTGCATTAGCCAGGGAAGTACGCGCGCAGAGGCTCTTGACAACGTGCGCGAGGCGATCGCCTTGCATGAAGAAGTTTTGCGCGAGCGTGGTGAGCCGCTGCCTGAGGATCACGTTGAGTTGGTCGAGGTTGCTGCGTGACCAAGCTGCCCGTCATCTCGGGTGCAGATTGTGTGAAGGCGCTCGGCAAGATTGGATTTTGAAGTCTATCGACAACGTGGAAGCCACATCGTTGTGGTGCGCGAGTCGCCGCCCAGCCAAACCACCGTTCCCAATCACAAGGAACTCGATCGCGGCACGCTCCGCGCGATCATCCGCCAAACAGGTCTCACCGTCGAAGAATTCGTCGCGTTGCTTTAAGAAGTGCACCGAACCTCATTGCTGAGTACCGAATCCTGATTGAAACGATGCTGCTGCTCGCGCGGCCCGGGCGATTTCTCGTCCGTGGCCGCCAACCTCAGCGCTACGCCCAGACATTCTGCCTAACATCACAATCCTATCCGGGAATCCTTGCCCACGAAGCGGGCGATAGTCTTCGCTTGTCTCCGAATTATCTGGTAGGTCCTAATTCGTTGAGACTATGGCCCGCTTCGGGGACTTGTTGTTTTGCGAAATCAATCGGTCGCGTTAACGCTTTTGGATCTGTGTAATCTGCGTAATCTGTGAATGGGCTCCAACGAAGGTCGCTGGACGAAAATCTTTGACAAGCCCTGCCAGTTATTTATACTCCGCGCATAGGCCCATGGATTGGAAATATAAGCACTTTCAGCAAGAGAGAGTCTTCCCGGCGCCGCGTGACGATGTCTTTGAAGCGGCGTGCGCGTTTATGGGCGAATCGCTCGGGTGGCAGATCACAAATAAAGCAGACGGGTTTACCGCCCAGGGTTCTAGTGGTGCACACCGGGCAATCGCCAACCTGCGGATTCAATCAGCCGAGGGCGGAGCGTCGTCAGAAAGTGGCACGAGGGTGGCCGTAGAGTTATTGGTCGAGCGCGCTGGTGGGCGGGGATTCATGTTGTTTGACGCCGGCGGTTATTACGGCATTCAAATTCGCAAGTGGCTTGATGGTATTCAGTGGTCCCTGCAGCAAAAGCTCACCGGCACTCACGACGAGTCTGCGAATCCGCTTGTGCTCGCAGACAACAAAGCCACGGCGTGCATTTTCAATGGTTGTCTGGTGTTCATTATCGTGATGTTTGCTCTTTATGTCCTCGTTACTTTTATTGGCGCGGTGGTCGGACTGCTCACCGGAAATCTATTTTTGTTGGGCAGAGGCTCCGTGACAATTCATGGAATCGGGGCGCGCATACTATCGGCGTTAATCCTGATATTCGGAGCATTTCTCGCGTGGAGGATCATTCTCGCGTGGACGATCAAGCGGAAGAGTTAGTCTCGAGTGTCAGCATAAAATCTCGCACCCCATCAAAGCTTTTGAACCACCCCAGGTTGGTAGCAGCTCAGTTTGAATTCTCCGCGGGTTCTCGGCGCCTCGGCGGTGAGCGTTTTCCGCACTTTTCTCCACCGCAAGACGCCGAGCACGCAGAGTTTCACGCAGAGAAAAACCAAACTGAGCCTCTACCGAATCATTGATCGACTTCGCATGGTACTTGACGTTCCTTTGCGGTTCTCCTTTGCGTTCTTTGCGTAAAAGCTATTCATCTACAAGCTGGACCGTGAATCTTGACACTGCCTCTCACGGACCGTGGATATTGAGTGTCGGCCCTTCGGACCTGAGCCTTACCACTAACCCAACGTCCTCTTCCTTGTCGCGGCTTCCGTTTTCCGGTTCTCGCTCTTTTCGCTCTTTCGATCACCCTCTCTTCTGAATATGGCTTCCGTTACCTACCAGGCGTAGAATGGCCGCCGAGGAGAGCACTGAGATGGCCGATCAAAACCAAACTGAATTTGATCCTGAGGAGACGCTGCAAATGCCTGCGCGGCCCGCCCCTTTGCCTGAAGATGCCGCGCCTGACACGTTTCGGCCTGCTCAGAAGGATGAGGAACAATTTCGCGCGGAGCAGGAACGCATCAATGAAATGATCGCCGCCGGCACGCCGCTCAGCGAAATACTCTCGAACCTGCTGTTGATGATCGAGGCGCAGTCGCCAGAGATGCTCGGTTCGATCCTGCTGCTCAGCGACGACGGCAATCATGTCAAGCATGCAGTGGCGCCGAGTCTTCCGGAGAATTACGTTAAGGCGATTGATGGCAGTCCGATTGGGCCAAAAAATGGCTCATGCGGGACGGCTATGTTCCGGGGTAAGCCGGTAATCGTCAGCGACATTTCTACCGACCCGCTCTGGGACGAGTATCGCAACTTTGCCTGGGCGATCGGTATGGCCGCTTGCTGGTCCACGCCGATAATGTCCAGCAAAGGCAAAGTGCTTGGTTCGTTTGCCATGTATTACCGCGAGCCGCACGCGCCAAACGGCGATGAAAGGCACCTCACGGACGTGGCCACCAGGCTTGCCGCTCAGGCGATCGAGCACAACGCGAAGCGTGAGCATGCTGGACCTTAATGCGCTGCTGCCAGGTTCGCGTAGCCGGATTGCGAGTCAGTTGGCTCATGTTTCAGAAGGATCGGCAACGCGACCAAGAAATAAGATCGCGCCGCTTCGCTGATCGCGGATGGCGAACAGGAATGGGTGATCCGCGCGAGCTTGCCGGCCCCGTAGTGCTCTCGTCCGCCTCTTGCGCCGTTCTTCAGGATCAGCCAGTTCTGCGAGGCATTCCCGGCGAAGGCTTTGAAACCAAATTTGTTTCGCGGGTTCAAGCGAGAAATACTACTTTAGTTTACGGACAAACACGGTTTTGAATGCGAAGAAGATCCAGCCGCAGATTTTCTTGATCTAAATCTCGATCTTTGAAAACCGCCAGGCGCCGGCGCCCATCAGCACAATCGCCACACCAAACAGGACTATGGCGTCGGCCGCCAAGCCGAAGTGCGTCACATTGATCAATGCGGTGCGCATACCATCGACACCATATGTCAGCGGATCAATCCGCGTCAGCAGCGCCAGCACCTTTGGCAGATTTGTCAGCGGATACAACGCGCCCGAAAGAAAAAAGATCGGCATCACCATAAAGTTCATGACTAACTGAAAACCCTGCATGTCTTTCAAACTGGAACCAATCACCGTCCCCAAAGCCGCAAACACGATGGCGACTAACGCCATAAAGAGAATGGCGAGCGGAATCACCGCCACGCTGTTCGGGCGAAAGCCGGCGATGAACGAGACGATGAAGATCAATAATCCCTGGCACATGGCCACAGTGGCGCCGCCCAGTGTGCGTCCGATCATGATCCAGGTTCGAGGGACGGGCGCAACCAGGGTCTCTTTGAGAAATCCGAATTGTCGATCCCACAACAAGGCGATGCCCGAAAACATCGACGTGAACAGAATCGTCATGCAAATCACGCCCGGCGCCATGAATTGCAAATAACTACCCTCTCCGGCCTTGCGAAAGATTGGTCCTAAGCCAAAACCAAGCACGCCGAGATACATGATTGGTGATCCGAGCGAAGCAATCACCTGCGTGCGCGAGCGTAGATACTTCTTCACTTCGCGCAGCCAAAGGATGTAGATCACACTCATCGTCTATTTTCTCCACATGCGCGCGATCTGCCGCATGGCATCTGCAGAGTCTGCGCTCTCGTCTCGAATGGTCGTACCGGTCAAGGCCAGGAACGCATCCTCCAGCGATTCCGTCTTTGTTTGCTCCTTTAACTCGCGCGAGGAACCGATTGCCACAACGCGGCCATGGTCGATGACGGCAATCCGGCTGGCAACTCGATCAGCCTCGTCCATGTAATGCGTGGTCAGGAACACGGTCACATTGTCTGTCTCGTTTAAGCTCTTGACGTGGGTCCACATCTGATTGCGGCTTTGGGGATCCAAACCGAGAGTCGGCTCATCAAGGAACAGCACCTTGGGCGTGTGCAGCAGTCCGCGCGCAATCTCGAGTCGCCGGCGCATGCCGCCAGAGAATGTCTTGACGAGTGCATCACGCCGGTCGAAAAGTTCAAAGAGCTGCAGCAGAGTGGTGGCGCGCTCGTGACGTTCCTTGCGCGGCACTCCGTACAGCACGCCGTGTATTTCCATGTTCTCCCAGGCAGTCAGATCCTGGTCCAGGCTCGGATCCTGAAAGACCACGCCGAAGCGCTTACGCACTTCGTCGCGTTTGACTGTGGGATCCAGGCCGTCCAGTTCAAGCGAACCGCTGGTCGGTTTGAGCAGGGTCGTGAGCATCTTGATCGTCGTGGTTTTGCCGGCGCCGTTTGGTCCCAGGAAAGCAAAGATCTCCCCGCGTTCTACTTCGAAAGAGATGTTGTCTACCGCGGCGAGCTCACCGAACCGCTTCACGAGGTTAGTTACTCGGATCATGTCGCTCCTTATCTGCGGAAAATCACGGAAAACATATTGTGAGTATTCTGCACTAAATGTGAGCAGTGCTCCAGAGATGTGGGCCGCTGGAAATAGCAGATAGTGGTCCCCGCCCTCACGAGGCTGTGTCAACACTCACGGTCCAAGCTTCTGGACGATAACTTTAACGCAAAGGACGCAAAGGCAAACCGCAAAGGGGCGCACAGTACAACCCCTTTGCGCTCTTTGCGAAGAACCTTTGCGACCTTTGCGTTTCAATTTCGTAGCTCTACGCCACGCAACTGAGTTTGACACAGCCCCTCACGGACGGCCCCGTTAACTGCCCGTCCTTCGGACCTATCGCTGGAACGCTTTCTTCATGCGTCCGCCAATAGCACCAAGTCGGCTGCCCAAAAAATAAATGGGCACAACAGCCAGGATTGGTAGCAGGTAATAGATCATTATGATGTACCGGTGTTCCATGTGCACAAGCGAGCTCGCCAGAATAAAGTAGAGGGGCACCGCCAAGAGCCACGCTAGCTCACGACCGCGCTTTGCCAGGGCAAGAATTAATATTCCCAGCAGCACGAAAGGCATCAGCCACCCGCTTCCCAGGATCTCTTGCGCGGCGTAAAGAATCCGCCGGAAGGGCGCTCGGAAACCGCCCGCGGATTTACCGATTCGATATAGGTTGACGGTTCCAAAACTCCAGGTGGGAGTTCCTACCCCGTTCACTCCGAGAAAGACTTTGTTGGCCCGACCAGACTCAAAAGGTATCACCACCTCGCGTTCGGCTTGAGCAGTAGAATTTTTGACCGTGATTGGGTCCGGCGTAATTGTCGTTGCCAGTACGTTGCGATCTGAATCGGTGATGCTGAGAATGATCCGCCCCTGATCAATCTTAACGGGTAGGCTCAGCTT
>Ga0179594_10000174_pt1 | contig 19126 bp, 19 predicted proteins | sample CZOMad1_1_08_16f_FD_148625 | JGI IMG/M metagenome (GOLD analysis project Ga0179594, IMG submission 148625) | Vadose zone soil fungal communities from Angelo Coast Range Reserve, California, USA - CZOMad1_1_08_16fungal (Illumina Assembly) | ecosystem: Environmental > Terrestrial > Soil > Vadose...
CTCAATGCTCCAGTCGACCAGGATTACGATGAAAGCAGCACGGCCCATCCGTCATTACGGCGTTGGGACCAACGACGCGCCGACGGCGAGCCAGCCGGTTACGGACTACTCGTCAAAGAGGGAACGGGCGAGGATGACATCAACTGGATCGCGCTCGAAGATGGCGTGCAGATTCAATTTCCCAAAGATGCCGACAATAAGTATCGCGCCGGGGACTATTGGTTGATTCCCGCGCGCGTAGCGACGGGCGACGTATTGTGGCCGAAAGTTACGGATGGGAATAAGCCGCCAGTGGCCAGAGCGCTGCCACCGCACGGAGTCGAACATCATTATGCGCCGCTGGCGATCATCTCGGTGACTGGGAAGAACTTTAAGGTCGAACACGATTGCCGCCGAGTCTTCCAGCAATTTGCAGTTTGATTGATCTGCGCAACGTTTCACTTCATCAGATATTGATCAAGAATTAGTCCTCCGTTCGCCGTAATGCGGGAAAACCGTTGAAACGGCTCACGATCTCTAAAGCCGACTCGCTGACCATCGGGCTGAAGCCACGGTGTGAATGAGACCCTTCCAAAACCAAACTGCACCACCACCCAATTGAACCATTCACTTCCTCTGATTCCTTTAAGTGCGGTAGAGTGCTATCCAGCATGGAGCACGTGAATAGATTTCGTGGCTATGGGTTCGCCATCGCCGGAATCGCCGCTGCGACCGGCATCCTGATTCCCTTACGCGTGCGAGTCAACACGACGACGATGGGTTTTGGATTCCTGCTTGTCGTGCTCCTGGTTGCAATCATCTGGGGCAGCAGACCGGCCCTCGTCGCCTCACTGCTGGGAATGTTGTCCTACAACTTCTTTTTTCTTGCTCCGATCTACAAGCTGACCATTGCTGACCCGCAAAACTGGATCGCACTGACTGCGTTCTTCATCACGTCCCTGGCCGTTGGGCAGCTTTCCGCACGAGCGAAACGCCGCGCGGAGGAAGCGGAGGCTGGGCGAATCGAGAACAGACGGCTATATGAAGATTTGCAGGAAGCATTTGAGCGAGCCAGCGAGGCAGAGGCGTTGCGTCGCAGCGAGCGTCTCAAGTCTGCCTTGCTCGACGCCGTAACTCATGACTTAAGGACCCCGTTAACTTCCATCAAGGCCTCGGCAACACTCTTGCTCGAAGATGGGGAATTAGGCGAGCAAGTCGAGACATTTAGTCCCGCTGAGCAAAAGACGATCCTCAAAGTAATTACGGACGAGGCTGATCGACTCGATCGTTTCGTCGAGAGCATCGTCGGCCTCGCTCGCATCGAGGCGGGTGATATGAAACTATCTCGCAATTGGGCTCCGCCTGAAGAAATCATTGAAGCCGCTGTCGCTCGAGCGGAGCCGCTCATGCAAAAGCACCGACTGCGAGTGCTGGTCGAACACGAGTTGCCGGTGATCCGGGTTGATGCGCGCGCCGTTGCGCAAGTCATTTACACGTTATTAGATAATGCGACTAAGTATGCTCCTCCTGAAACCACCATCACGGTTAGTGCGGATCGCACCGCGAGTGAGATGATTCAGATAACTGTTGAAGACCAGGGGCCGGGAATCCCCAGCCATTTGCGCGAACGAGTGTTCGAGAAATTCTATCAAGCGACTGATGGGTCCGTGGACGCTCATCGTCCGGAAGGCATCGGCATGGGTTTATCGATCGCGAAAGGAATTGTGGATGCACACGGCGGGCGGATCTGGATCGATGATGGCACAGGTGGGAATGGAGCGCGGGTAAATTTCACCGTGCCGGTTGGGGATAACGACGAGCCAGGGCCGAAGCGGACCAACTCTCTGGTTGGCCAGACCGAATAGTGCAAACGATCATGGAGAGTAAGAAACGAATACTCGTCGTCGATGACGATCAACACATAACGTTGGTGCTGCGCAGCGGCCTGACGAAACACGGTTATGACGTGCGAGTTGCCGCCGAAGGCCAATCAGCCCTGGAACTATTTCAACTGTGGACACCTGATCTCGTGGTGACTGATCTTTCCATGCCGAACATGGACGGACTGGAAGTGTGTCGTCGTTTGCGGGCCATCTCGGCTGTGCCCATCATTGTGCTCTCTGTTAAGGGCGACGAGGCAGTCAAGATAGATGCCCTCGACGCCGGCGCCGATGATTATGTAACGAAGCCGTTTGGTATGGGAGAATTCCTGGCCCGAGTGCGAGCCGCCCTTCGCCGCACGCCCACGGTCAAAGATACCGGCTTCATCCTCGAAGAAGAAGACTTCCGCATCGACCTGGACAAACGCGAAGTGCTTGTTTGCGGCAAAGAAATTCACCTTTCACCTAAGGAACTGGATCTGTTGGCTCACTTTCTCCGTAACCCAGGCAAAGTCCTTACGCACCGCTCCATATTAAGTAAGGTGTGGGGCGGAAACTATGTCGAGCAAACTGAATATTTGCGCGTTTTTATTCGCCGCCTGCGCAAGAAGATCGAGCCAGACCCGGCCAGACCAAAGTACATCCTGACTGACCCCTGGGTCGGTTATCGGTTCGTACCTGGCAAATAAAGCACCACCAGTCTCGCCGCATCAGTATCCAACTCAAGCTCGCTCTCAGAATAGATGCAGATCCTTCGTAACTCTTGAGAGGGGTCGGACAACTAACCCGTTTGCAAGTTGACTCGGCGCAGGCTTGTAATCATATCGAAGCTTCGTTTTCGCGTTCACGATCTTTTTATGAATCTTTTACGCAACGTTAATTAACGCGGTCGTAGTATACGGAGGTTGAAAGGATTGACTTCCGTGAGAAGAGGTACTTTCGTCGCCATTCGGCATCGAGCCGATGGCTCGCTTTACTTTCCTGAGAAAACTCCGTTTTGGTCCGCCCTGCGTGAGTCGATTGCGATTGTCTTATTCATCGTAGTCGCACTGGTTCTACTCGAAATCGCAATAGTTAGATCATCCGCGACTCGTGCTCAGGAAGCGAACTGTCCTGTTGCAAACAAGAAAACAAGACAAGCGGCCATTGCTCGGTGGCAACTAACAAAAGGGATGCTTAAAGGAGACACACATCAATGACTTGGAAGCAGATCAAAGAAGCGGTTGAAGAAGCAGGCGTCGAAGACAATGAGGAGATAAGCCTCATTGAGTGCGAGAACGGTAATGGAGACGGGACATTTCACAAGATGCGATTGGGCAAGGCAATAAAGTTGAGCGAAAACACTCTGGACAATCCCGAAGACTTTTCCGGCTGCGCAGTTTGACGGCCCAAGCCAACAAGGAGGGTAAGAAATGAGACTCAGAGGAATCAGCGAAAGGAAATCGCCAATATTGCGGTCATTACTAATTGTCGCCTTCGTGAACATCGCCGTCATGATCGCGACTGGTCAAGTCCCTGCTTCAACTCCGCGCCTTTTATCCGGTGAGCGGTCGTTGCCCCAACCTTCGATAGCGGAAGACTCGCGAGACGTAATCAACCTGAACACCGATCTGGTATCGGTGACAGTGTCGGTAACCGACCGCGGAGGTACTGCGATTGCCGGGCTGCGGAAAGAGGACTTCAAAGTCTACGACGATAAAGTCGAACAAACGATCACGTATTTCAGTGATGAAGACGCGCCCACTTCCATCGGCATTGTCTTTGATACCTCAGGATCGATGAGCGGCAGCGCTTTCGAGCGCGCGCGTGAGGCACTGACGCACTTCATTCAAACCAGCCACCCGAGAGACGAATACTTTCTGATTGGCATAAGTTCGAGCCCGCAGCTCCTGTTGGACAGGACGCGAGACGGTCAAGCCGTCCTGGATAAATTCACTTACGCGCAGCCGCATGGCAATACTGCTCTGTATGACGCCGTTTACATGGGCGTCGAGAAGTTGGTCCAGGCCGCCTATCACAAACGCGCGATCATTTTGATTAGCGATGGAGAGGAAAACAATTCCCGTTACAGTTTTAAGAAACTGCGCCAAAAACTCGACGAGTCGGGCGTGGTGGTTTATACCGTGAGGGTGGGTGCGCTGCCGCTGCCGAAATCCATTAGTTGGATGATCATGGATCCACTCGCTTCGATCTCCGGCGGCAAAGCATACTGGCCGAGAAGTATCGAGCGGATGGACGAAGCGTTTGAGCAGATGGCGCTGGACCTGCGACGGCAATACTCGATTGGCTATCGGCCGGCAAACTTTGTGGCCGACGGCAAAAGACACAAGCTCAAGGTGGTCCTCACTCCTGCGCCAGAGCGTGCACGCGAATTGATCGTCCGTTACCGCGAGGCTTACTACGCTAACCCAAAATTCACGGCACGATACGATCGGGAAGAAATTCTTCGATAATTCCGATCACTTTTTCGCTCCTGCCAATGGTCAATAGATAGACAGATTAGGCTTCGGATCCAGCGCATTGCAGCCCTTCGCCAGCGGCATGGTGGGGGCCTTTTTGTTTATGAATTATTAATGACTCATTTACCCCCTTTTTATACAACTACGACTACCATTTTCGAGGTGGCCAGAAAAATGAACAGATTCGAGCGCGTGACCGGGTAGCGGTAGACGGACAACCACCGCTCATCAATCAGGCACGAAAGGTTAAGGAGGTTTAGGAATGCAAGAGCGCGGGAATGACGGTTTCGCTGATCGACTTATCGGACTGCGAAGATCTGGAGCTGCTTGATCATTCCGGCGCCATTAACGCGAAGTGCCTGGTAGCGGCTTCGACGGAAGATACTCGCAACTTGAATTTATGCCGGACCGCCTGGGACAGGTTTGGCGTGCCGGTGACGGTGGCGCGTTTGCGTTTACTCGAAGGCGTAACGAGTTGGGCCAGGGTTGATGGTTCAGGAATGTCACGGTCGTCCTGGAGCGATCTGATTCAGGCGCTCTTTCCTGACGCTGCTCTGACGTCAGCCCTGTCGCGGCTGGCAAAGGCCGATGACTATGAACAAATCGCTGAGATCGATCTCAACTCGCCCGGGCTCATAGGTCGAACAATTCAAGATTTGCCAGGAGGACATTTTGACGTCGTGGGGTTAACGCGACGGAACATTCAGATAGCCGCATATCGGACCAGCACCCTGGAGTTGGGCGATGTGCTAACGGTAATTGGGGAGAAGCCGGCGATTGTTCGACTGCGTGAATCTGTTGCCTCGCTGTAGAGAGGTCTTGCAGCGATCTCGCTGCAAAAGATGGAGGTGGAAACTGCTATGCGGGCCCTGGTGATTATCGCTATTGCTTTGGTTCTCACTGCCCTGCTGCTTTGGTTGCGGAGCTTGCTGTTTACGCGTCGCGCCGCCGACCAGCACCGCGTGTACATAATGAGTGCCCGGCACGACGACAACGGCGGGAACAAGTCAAATTCGGAAGATGAGTGGCCGTCAATCATCGGTGCGGAAGACCAGGCACCTGCGCAGGCCAGAATCCTTTCTGAGAATGAGCGCAGAGGGTTAGCTGTCGACAGATTGCTTCACTCAAATGAGCGAACCCCGATATTAGTTGGCCGGGAATTTGGAAATGGAACGTTTAGTCTCAGGGTTAGAACTGAGAAAGGAGATCGTTGTGAGACTTAAATTGCGTTACGTTGTTTCGGTGACGGGAATTCTATTCCTGTCCGTGGTGGTGGCGCAGGCGCAGAGTTCGACCGTCGTGCCACCCTCGTCGAAGTTCGTTCCCTCGTCAGAGATAAGTTCTGCGCCGCCAAAAGCGGAAACCTCGAATAGAGACGAGCCCAAACTGTCCGAGTGCGAGAAGGCTCTGCTCGATCGCATCGATCTATTAGAGAAGAGATTGGCTGAAGTTGAAGGGCTGGTAAAGAAACCCGCTGTTGAGGCGGCGGCCGTCGCGACAACAAAAACTCCAACGCAAGTCGATCTTGCCTCGGATACTGCGCCAGCGATTACTCCAATAGAAAAGCCCGTGCAGGCTGAAGCTAAGAAGAAGGCCGAGCCATTTGCGTTTGCGGACTGGTCGTGGCTCAACGGCAATGCGCGAACCAAAGAGCTGGCCATGGACACGCCGTTCTTCACGCCGGAGATTCGCTTCGACGTTAACTACACCAGCAGCTTCAATCATCCAAAGGACAACACGATTGGCGGTTCCAGCGAGGTCTTCCGCTCCGGCGAAGTGCAAATTACACAGATCGGTGTAGGCGGCGACTTCCATTACAACAACGTGCGCGGTCGTTTGATGACGCAGCTCGGCATGTACTCGCAGACGACGCCGCGCAACGACGCCAGCCCGGGCCGCGGTCAATGGAACCTGGACAATGCCTACCGCTACATCTCGGAAGCTTACGGCGGATATCACATCGACAAGTTGCATGGCATCAACGTCGACGCGGGAATCTTCATGTCCTACATCGGCCTTGCGAGTTACTACCAATTCGATAATTGGACGTACCAACCGTCGTATGTTTCATCGAACACGCCATGGTTTTTCAACGGTCTGCGGGTGCAGATTTTCCCGACCGAAAAACTGAAGATTGAACCCTGGATCATTAATGGTTGGCAGTCGTACGGCAAATTCAACAAAGCGCCGGGCATTGGCGGCCAGGTTCTCTATCGGCCGAACGCGAAGACTTCGATTGTGCTGAACAATTACTGGGGCAGCGACACGCTCGGTAACCCCGGTCGCAAACGCACCCACACGGATGACAGCATTCAATACAAGTACTATGACAATAAGGACAAGACTCTGGACAAGGCCGCCTTCACCTTTACTGTCGACGCCGGCTGTGAATATGGCGGCGGTGTCAGTTGCAGTGGTAAAGCCGGCGCGCCCGCTCAGTACTTCCTGGGGTTCATGGCGTATAACCGCTTCTGGTTCAAGCAGGACAGGTTCGCCCTGACTCTGGGAGGCGGAGCGATTACTAACCCCGGGCGGTATCTCGTATTGATACCACCGATCAACGGCGCAACTGCGTTCTCCGGCACACCGTACTTCACTGCAAATCCAGGCGATCAGTACAGGGCCTATGACGGCTCGATCACGTTTGACTACATGCCGAGCCAGTACATCACGTTTCGGACGGAGTACAACCAGCGCGGGGCCAACGTGCCCTACTTTTCTGGCAGCGGAGGCGTTACACCTCCGGGCGGCAACGTCTTCGGTGCGCCGGGATCATTGGTACCAGGCTGGGCTCCCGATCTCGTGAAGCAGGAACGACGATACACGATGGCAGTCCTGGTGAAGTTTTGATTAGGCGGGCAAGGAACGGCGCTCTCGAAGGAAATTGGAAGCGCCCCGATCTGTAGTGCTTATCCTTATGAACTCTTTATGCTGAATCAATTACGCTCAGGGCAGCCAACGAATTTTAGGGGATGATAGAAAGGGTAAATCTTGACGCGCATAAGTAGCCCAACACAATTAGGTGCGGCAGTACCAAACCAACGCTCATTGATCTTTGGACTTGGCTGGATTTCCGACTATTGATGGAGACTTAAGAGATGCTTGATCTAATTTTCATCGCGATCACCATAATTTTCTTTTTGATCGCACTCGCGTATGTGCGCGGCTGTGAAAAGTTGCAGTGAGGAGGATTCAATGAATCTCGAATCGATCATCGGACTCGCGGTTTCCGCACTACTGTTGCTTTACCTGGCGTACGCGCTGCTGAAACCGGAGAAATTCTGAAGAGGCCTTTATGACACTCAACGGCTGGTTACAGATTCTTTTTTTCTTTGTGCTGATCCTTGCGGTGATGAAACCGCTGGGCATCTTCATGGCGCACGTGTTCAATCGCGAGAAGACGTTTCTTGATCCCGTGCTGCGCCCCGTAGAGCGACTGACCTATCGGCTGACGGGTGTTAACGAGGAGCGCGAGATGCGCTGGACCGAATATGCCGCCGCGATGCTCTTGTTCAGTTTGGTGTCGATGCTCGTCCTCTATCTAATTCAGCGTCTGCAAGGCCACTTGCCGTTCAATCCACAGCACCTGAGCGGTGTGGATTCGAGCGGAAGCAGTACCGGTGCCTACGTCGGGTCGGCTTTCAACACGGCAGCGTCGTTTACCACTAATACGAATTGGCAGAGCTACGTACCCGAGACGACGATGAGCTATCTGACGCAGATGGCCGGGCTCGCTTATCACAACTTTGCCTCGGCGGCGGTGGGCATCGCGCTCGCCGTGGCGTTCATTCGCGGTATTGCGCGTCGCGAGATGCAATCGATTGGAAACTTCTGGGTGGACTTCGTGCGGGCTTCGCTTTGGGTGTTGCTGCCCTTCTGCATCGTCGGCGCGCTGCTGCTGGTCTCGCAGGGCGTGGTCGAGAATCTGCGCCCGTACGACACGGCCCAGTTGATCGAAAAGCAATCGATTGAAGTTGACAAGAAGGACGCGGCCGGTAACGTCATCACAAAGCCGGACGGCACGACCGTCAAAGAAACTCAAGCAGTCGATACGCAGACAATTGCCCAAGGGCCCGTTGCTTCGCAGGAAGCAATCAAGATGTGGGGCACGAACGGCGGCGGCTTCTTTAACACGAACAGTGCACATCCGTTTGAAAACCCCACACCATTTTCCAATCTGCTGGAGATGTTTGCGATTTTCGCGGTGTCGGCCGGGCTGACCTACACCCTGGGCCGGATGACCGGATCAGCGAAACATGGTTGGGCTGTGTTCGCGGCGATGGCGGTGCTCTTTGCCGCCGGAGTGATCGTTGCTTACCAGGCTGAGGCGCGTGGCAATCCGTTGCTTGCAGGAACCAATCAGACGGTGAGCGCGGGCCAATCGGGCGGCAACATGGAAGGAAAAGAAGTGCGCTTTGGGATCGCCAACAGCGCACTCTTTGCCACCTCCACGACTGATGCTTCGTGCGGGGCGGTCAACGCGATGCACGACAGCTTCACGCCGTTAGGGGGAATGGTGCCGCTCGCGAACATCATGCTCAGCGAAACGATTTTCGGCGGCGTCGGCGCAGGCATGTACGGCATTCTGATCTATGTCGTCCTGGCAGTCTTTATCGCCGGATTAATGGTGGGCCGAACACCTGAATATCTTGGGAAGAAGATCGAAGCGTATGACGTGAAAATGGCGATGCTGGTGGCGCTGGTCTTCCCCTTGGTGATCCTGACATTTACAGCGATCGCAATAGTCGAACCCGCGTTCGGCACTTCGCAGTTGAACAATGCGGGACCGCACGGCTTGTCGGAGATCCTATACGCCTACACGTCCGGCGCCGGCAACAACGGATCGGCGTTCGCGGGCATTTCGGCAAATACGTATTGGTACAACACAACCATCGGCATCACGACATTGGTGGGGCGCTTCATGATGATCATCCCGATGCTGGCAATCTCCGGGAATCTGGCGCGCAAGAAGGTGGTACCGCCTTCTTTGGGAACCTTTCCAGTGACGACGCCACTGTTTACGACGCTCCTGGTCTGCGTGATTGTCATCGTCGGGGCATTAACATTTTTCCCCGCACTCAGTCTGGGACCAATCGTCGAGCATTTGTTGATGAATGCGGGAAAAACGTTTTGATGTCCGACAAACTTGAGTTTGTCGATGACTTGCAGGGGGAGTCGCTCCGACGAACAGCGACAAACTGATGTTCGTCGGACAATAGAGACCATGGCCAAACAAACGAAGAAGCAAGCTATCTGGAACGCGCAGATCGTTAAGCGCGCGATCGGTGACTCGTTCGTCAAGTTGAACCCGCGCGCGATGATGAAAAACCCGGTGATGTTCGTCGTCGAAGTCGGCAGCGTCTTGACGACCTTACAATTAGTGCGTGGACTGATTGCCCCGATTCCAAACGTCACTCACAGCGGCTTTGAGCTGCAAATCACATTGTGGCTGTGGTTCACGGTGCTCTTTGCGAATTTTGCCGAAGCAATGGCCGAGGGACGCGGCAAAGCGCAAGCGGACAACTTGCGCAAATCGAAGACAGAGACTATTGCCCATCGTTTGCCGCCGAACGGCAGCGGAACCGAAGACGTGGCCGCTCCGCAACTGCGCAAAGACGACATTGTAGTGGTCTCCGCGGGCGAGTTCATTCCCGGCGACGGCGAGATTGTTCAAGGCGTTGCGTCGGTCGACGAGTCCGCCATCACTGGCGAGTCCGCGCCGGTGATTCGCGAAGCGGGCGGCGATCGTTCCGCGGTTACCGGCGGCACTCGAGTGCTCTCGGATCAAATCAGGGTAAGGATCACTTCGAATCCAGGCGAGACTTTCATCGATCGCATGATTGCATTGGTCGAAGGCGCCGAAAGACAAAAGACACCTAACGAGATCGCGCTCAACATTCTGCTGGCTGGACTGACAATTATCTTTCTGCTTGCCGTGGTCACCCTGCAACCGTTCGCGATTTATTCAAGCGCGCCGCAAACGATCTTTGTCTTGGTCTCGCTGTTGGTTTGCTTGATTCCGACAACCATCGGCGGCTTGCTTTCAGCGATTGGGATTGCCGGAATGGATCGATTGATTCAACACAACGTGCTGGCCATGTCTGGCCGTGCGGTCGAAGCTGCGGGAGACGTGAACACGCTGTTGCTCGACAAGACCGGAACAATCACGCTCGGCAATCGGCAGGCAACTGCTTTCGTAGCCCTACCGGGAATTGACGACAAGCGGTTGGCTGAGGCGGCCCAGTTGTCTTCGCTCGCGGACGAGACGCCCGAGGGCCGGTCAATCGTCGTGCTGGCGAAGGAGAAGTATGGTCTGCGAGGGCGCGAGTTTGGCCAAACTGAAGCGACCTTCATTCCCTTCACCGCGCAAACGCGCATGTCGGGAATTGACTTTGACGGGCGCGTGGTGCGCAAAGGTGCCGCGGACGCGATTGAAAAATACTGCTCGGTGCCTGGACAAATCGTTCCGCCGGAACTGAAAGAAATCGTAGAAAGGATTTCGAAAGAAGGCGGTACGCCGCTGGTAGTGGCCGAAAACCAGGTGGCGCTCGGGGTAATCCAGCTCAAAGACATCATCAAAGGCGGCATGGTTGAACGCTTCAATCATATGCGCCAGATGGGTATTCGAACCGTGATGATCACAGGTGACAATCCGCTGACCGCGGCCACGATTGCGCACGAAGCCGGCGTCGATGACTTTCTCGCGCAGGCGACACCTGAAGACAAGATGGCATTGATCAAGAAGGAGCAGGCGGGTGGCAAATTAGTCGCGATGACCGGCGACGGGACGAACGATGCTCCCGCACTGGCCCAGGCAGACGTTGGCGTGGCGATGAATACAGGCACGCAGGCAGCAAAAGAGGCCGGCAATATGGTCGATCTGGATTCGAACCCGACGAAGTTGATCGAGATTGTCGAAATCGGAAAACAGTTGCTAATGACTCGGGGTGCGTTGACTACGTTTTCGATTGCCAATGACGTCGCCAAGTATTTTGCGATCATTCCGGCGATGTTTGCCGCCGCATTTCCGGTACTGAATACGCTCAATATCATGGGCTTACGAACGCCGCAGTCGGCGATTCTATCGGCCGTGATCTTCAATGCGTTGATCATCATTGCGCTGATTCCATTGGCGCTGAGAGGCGTGAAGTATCGACCGATGTCGGCGGCGGCCCTGCTGCGGCGCAATCTATTCATCTATGGCTTTGGCGGGCTGGTCGCGCCCTTTGTCGGCATCAAGGTTATTGACGTGATTATCCATGCGTTGGGATTGGCGTGAATACTGGAGCTGCTTTACCAGGACCGCGGGCGTCCCGCCCGCCCGAGGGCCGGAGGCGCGAACTGCCCGAGCGCGGCATGCGCGAACTGCTTACGCGACTTTCGAGGTTGAATGGACATTCTGACTTGAGCATTTCGAGAAGTTGAGCGGGCGGGACGCCCGCAGTCCCAGTGATCCAGATCCCGGTAGCCAGCCGATGCGTTTCGATGAAGGAGAGTTATGAAGAATTTGAAAACAGCGATTCTAATGACAATTGTGACGACGGTTCTGCTGGGTCTGATCTACCCGCTAGTCGTCTTTGGGTTGGCTCAATTGATCTTTCCCAACAAGGCGAACGGTCAGTTGATCAAACGCGTGGATGGCACCGTCGTTGGCTCACGGATCATTGGGCAGCCATTCAGTGGCGCGGGCTATTTTCATTCGCGGCCGAGCGCAGCCGGTGCCGCTGGTTATGACGCCGGCGCTTCATCGGGCTCGAACCTTGGTCCCACCAATCAGAAGCTGATCGATCGCGTAAAAGGCGACGTGGAAAAGCTGAAGGCGGAGAATCCAGGCAAGCCAGTGCCTATCGACCTCGTGACGACTTCGGGCTCAGGGCTCGACCCGCACATCTCGCCGGCCGCAGCCGAGTTTCAAGTGCCACGCATCGCACGCGAGCGGCAACTGAGTGAAGAGCAAGTGCGCCAGCTCGTGGCCGCTCACACAGAAGGAAGACAGTTTGGTTTCCTGGGCGAGCCGGCCGTCAACGTGCTTGAACTGAACCTTGATCTGGATAGCAAGAGCCGAAGAGCCGTAAACCGTGAACCGTGAAAGAGCCGTAAATCGTGAACCGTAAATCGTAAACAGTCAGGAGATCTGTTCCGTTGACCGTTCACTATTCACAGTCACGATTCACGATTCGATTTACGATTCACGGCTCGCGATTCACGGTTTACGGTTCACGGTTCACGGTTCACGGTTTACGATTTACGGTTCACGATTCACGGTTTCCTTGGCGTATGAGTTTGCCGAACCTCTTGCAGTACGGAGTCTTTCTCCTTATCGTCATCGCTCTCGTCCGGCCGTTCGGCGGCTACATGACGCGCGTCTTCACAGGCCAACGGACCTGGTTTGATTTTCTTCTGCGGCCTCTCGAACGTCTGATCTACAAGCTCACCGGTGTTGATCCGGCCATCGAGATGAATTGGAAACAGTATGCGGTTTCCTTCGTCCTCTTTAGCCTCACCGGAACCGTCCTGCTCTATCTGATCCTGCGCCTGCAATACCTGTTTCCCCGGTACGACCCTGCGCATCTTACGACGCCGCTGACGCCTGATTTGGTCATGAACACCGCCGTCAGTTTTGCGACAACGACAACCTGGCAAGCCTACGGCGGCGAGACGACAATGAGTTACTTTTCGCAACTTGCTGGCCTCACCGCGCAAAATTTTCTGGCGGGTGCAGGTGGACTGGCGGTTGGCGTCGCTTTCATTCGCGGCTTGGCGCGCCAGCAAACGGACATACTCGGGAACTTCTGGGTGGACCTGGTGCGCGGCTTGCTGTGGGTGCTTTTGCCGATTTCGATTCTGGGCGCCGTTGTGCTTGTCTGGCAGGGCGTGACGATGAACTTCAACGCCTACACACAGGCTGTGACGCTTGAAAGAGGAGACACGCAAACTATCGCTCAAGGCCCGGTCGCAGCGCTTGAGGTGATCAAGAATCTGGGCACAAATGGCGGCGGCTTCTTCAACGTCAACGGCGCTCATCCTTTTGAGAACCCGACACCGTTCGCGAACTTCTTCGAGATGTTACTGATCGTTCTGCTACCGGCTGCGTTCGTTAACACCTTCGGCCGGATGACGGGACGACTGCGTGAGAGCTGGGCTCTGTTGTGGGCGATGGTGTTTCTATTTTCCTGCGGTTTGTTGATCTGCGGTTGGATGGAGCAGCGTGGCAATCCACTTGTGGCTATTGAAGTGAGCCGTGCGGCTCCCGCACGTGAGTCCTCGTCAATTGCAAATATGGAAGGCAAGGAAGTGAGGTTCGGAGTTGGGGCATCAGTCCTCACGGCAATCACAACTTCCAATGGAGCTACTGGTTCTTACAATTCGATGCACGATTCTTACACGCCGATCGGCGGCGCGGTGCCGCTCGCCAATATGTTGCTTGGCGAGATCGTCTTCGGAGGATTGGGCACGGGGCTGTACAGCATCATCCTGATTGCGCTGGTCGGACTCTTCCTGGCCGGGCTGATGGTCGGGAAGACGCCCGAGTATCTGGGCAAAAGGATCGGCACGACGGAAATCAAATACATCATGCTCTACACGCTGGCGTCGCCAGTCGCCATACTCGTGTTGACAGCCCTGGCCATTGCAACCAGGACGGGCTTAGCGGGGCTGAGCACCAACGAGGGTGCTCATGGCTTTACCGAAATTTTGTATGCCTATGCTTCGTCGTTTGCCAACAACGGCCAGAACTTTGCGGGCCTCAATGCCAACAGCATTTTTTACAACATCACTACAGCGCTGGCGATGATGATAGGGCGCTTTGGGTTGGCGATTCCGGCGCTGGCCCTGGCAGGCTCTTTCGCCTTGCAGCAACGTAGACCGGCGACACTTGGTACTTTGCCCGCCTACACATTTACGTTCGGAGTGCTGGTGGTCGGCGCGGCGCTGATCGTTGGCGGGCTGAGTTATTTTCCAGCGCTGGCCTTAGCTCCAATCATTGAGCACTTGTTGATGAAAACCTAAGAGCGATCGTAAGAGAACAGATGAGTAACGGAAACCACCGTCCATCACCTGAATCGCTGCTCGCCAAACTGAAAGAGGGCGCGCAAGCACGATTGCGCGTCTACATCGGCGCCGCCCCGGGAGTCGGCAAGACGTATCAGATGCTGGAAGATGCTCACCAGTTGAGAAAGCAGGGCGTCGATATCGTAGTCGCAGTGGTCGAAACACATGGCCGCGAAGAGACTGAAGAGATGATTGGAGATTTGGAGCACGTGCGATTGCGGCGGATTGAGTACCGTGGCGTCACGTTGGAGGAAATGGATCTCGACGCCGTTACTGCCCGACACCCGGAGATCGCGATAGTTGATGAACTCGCGCATACGAACGTTCCCGGCTCGAAGAATCGTAAACGCTACCAGGACGTCCTGGACTTACTCAATGCCGGCATTTCGGTGATCACCGCGGTAAATATTCAGCATCTCGAATCGCTTAATGATGTGGTCACTCGCACGACTGGCGTGCGAGTTCGCGAAACCGTCCCGGATCACTTTCTGCGTCGCGCCGATGAAGTTGTTAACGTCGACGTATCGGTAGACACGCTGCGAACACGTCTGCGCCAGGGGCAAATTTATGACGTCGTAAAGATCGAACAGGCCCTGAATAATTTCTTTCGCAAGGAAAATCTTTCAGCGCTGCGCGAACTCGCCCTGAGGCAGGTGGCCACGGACCAGGCCAGCAAAGCGCATGACTACCGCGAACGCGAGGGACTGGATCAGGCAGTGATTCCTGAGAAAGTGATGGTGGCGATAGCCTCTCGCGGGAGCGCGAAAAAATTGCTTCGCATAGGCTCGCGCATGGCTGGCCGTTTGGCGAACGACTGGTACGCGGTCTACGTGGAAACGCCCGGTGAAGAACTGGGCCGCATCAAACCCGCCGATTATGCGGCGCTGCAAGAGAATATCCGGTTTGCAGAGGAACTGGGAGCAAAGGTCGTCAAGTTGAAATCCCGACGAGTCGCAGACGCGTTGATCGATTTTGCCAGACGCGAAGGTATCACGCATGTCGTCTTCGGCCAGACCTCGAGGTCTCGCTGGGACATTCTTCTTCATGGCTCAATCCTTAATCGCTTTCTCAATGAAGTGCGGGATGCCGCCGTCCAGGTCGTGCCATTGGAGCAGAAGAAGTCAGAAGTCAGAACTCAGGACTCAGAATGAAGATCGACACCGCCATTGGAGCAGAAGTCAGAAGTCAGAACTCAGGACTCAGAATGGCGCGCGCGTTTCGTTCTTGATTCTGAATTCTGAATTCTGACTTCTGAATTCTTTTTTCCATGAGTTTAAGATCCAAACTATTATTCGGCTATTTGATCTTCGTGGCTGCGCTGGTCGTGCTGGGGGGCTTGAGCGCCTGGCGGCTGCGAGAGATGGGTGGGGTTGCGCGCCGAATTATTTCCAACAATTACGACTCAGTAGTTGCGGCTCAGGAAATGAAAGAGAGTCTCGAACGTCAGGACTCAGCAGCATTGTTCGCGCTCCTCGGCGCCCGCGACAAAGCCACGACTCAGCTTCGTGAGCATCGCGCGAAGTTTGATACGAGTTTTAAGAAAGCTGAAGGCAACATCACCGAAACCGGCGAGCCCGATGCTATCGAGGCAATTCGTCGCGATCGCGACAGCTACTATCAAATGTTCGACGCTTTTATGGCGAAGGTGAGTGCCAGCACCGTGCCTAAAAACGTGGCTGATGAAGTGTCTGAGCGTAACGAGTACTTCAGTCGCCTCGAACCGCAGTTCAATAAGCTGCGCGCGGAATGTGATCATCTGCTCCAACTCAATCAACGCGCCATGGTTGGCAAGTCAGAGGCGGCTGCGGGCGTCGCTCAACTCTGGTTTTACCGCACACTGGCAATTGCGGCTGTCTTAGTCGCAGCCGGGCTAATGCTGGCCTTCTTTCTGGCTAATCGAATTGTCGAGCCGTTACTTCAGCTAACGGCAACCACGGCGAAAATTGCGGGGGGAGATCTCAATGCAAAGGTCGTCGTCAGTTCGCGAGACGAAGTTGGTGTGCTGGCCGCGGAATTCAACCGCATGGCCGAGCGCATTCGCCAACTGCGCAGTTCAGATATGGGCCAGTTGTTCGTGGCCCAACAAACCACCGAAGCTGCCATCGATTCTCTTTACGACCCGGTGCTTGTGACCGACGGTGAAGGGCGCGTCACCAGACTGAATGCGGCTGCTGAAGAAATATTTGGATCCGAGAAAGAAAACACGGGCCGCCACGTGGGCGAAGTGGCGCGCGATGCTCGGATCGCCGGCGCGGTCGCGGAAGCACCGGCGCGGTCGCGGAAGCACTCGAGTCTCAGCGTCCGGTAGCAGGTGAGGGGATGTCTTCAGTTTTGCCACTGACCGTAGCGGGATCGGAGAGAGCTTTTCGCCTGCGGACAACGCCGATGCGGGATAACGAAAGTCGCCTGCTGGGCGCCGTCACTCTGCTCGAAGACATCACTCACTTGCGCGAGATCGATCGACTGAAATCTGAATTCATTGCCACCGCGTCTCATGAGTTGCGCACACCGCTGACCAGTATGCAGATGGGGGTACACCTGCTGTTGGAAGGAGCGGCTGGAGAATTGAATGACAAGCAAGTCGAGGTACTGGGCGCTTGCAGAGAGGACTGTGAGCGCCTAGACACGCTGATGCGCGATCTGCTTGATCTCTCTAAAATTGAAGCCGGTGAAAGTCAGCCGAACCTTAAACCGATCAAAGCTCGTGAACTGATCACTGCCGAAGCGGAAACGTTGCGCCCGCAAGTGGAGGCTAAGGGCCTTTCGTTTGGAGTAGAACTCGCGCCCGATCTTCCCCTGTGATGGCCGATCGCACACAGATTGAGCGGGTCGTCGCTAACCTGGTAGTAAACGCCATTCGTTACACCAAACAAGGTGAAATCCGAATCAGCGTTGAGCCGCGTGGCCACAATCTCGCAGTTTCGGTCTCAGATACAGGCGAGGGTATCCCGCCCGAATATTTGCCTCATATCTTCGACAAGTTTGTTCAGGTCCCCGGTGCGGCTACCGGAGGCGCAGGATTGGGCCTGGCAATCTCGCGTGTAATTGTCGAGGCCCATGGTGGCCAGATTAGTGTGCAATCGGAAGTGGATCACGGTTCGACCTTCACTTTCACTTTGCCAATCGCCGGCTGAGTAACGAGGAAATGTTATGCCTGAACGTGTGTTGATTATTGATGACGAAGCAAACATCCGACAGATGATCCTGCTCACTTTGGAAACAGCCGGTTACGAGGTCGCGGAGGCAGAGGATGGCATTGAAGCATTTGCGATCCTCGGCAGCGACCCGGCATGGAATGTGATCCTTTTGGATCAACGGCTGCCGGTAATGGAAGGAACTGAAGTTTTGCGACGTCTGAGGGTGCTGGCTCCTTCCGCGCGCGTCGTAATGATGACGGCGTTTGCTTCTGTCGAACTTGCGGTTGAGGCGATGAAACTGGGAGCCACCGATTTTCTGCGCAAGCCGCTGACTCCGGACGTGGTGCGCAACGCCGTCGCTGCCGCGCTTGAGGATCGGACCGAACCGGGTGAGCAAGACGCAGCAGCGGATAGTCCGCCCGAGGCAGCGAAAACCAGAAAGCGGACCTTGAATGGTTTTACGATTTTGCGTGGTTCAGACCTTGCGAGGGCCTTGCCAGAGCAGCCGAATGAGCGACGATTCCTCGTTCGGAAACCAGATGGCGGCCAGCAGGAAGTTGTCGTTGAGATTTCCCAGGAAGCTCGGGAAGCGGTGGAACAGGCAAGCGACGGCGGAACGACTGAAAAGGCGTTTTGGACCGAGCAGGCGGAAACGTTTCTCGGTGACTTCATTTGGAATGATGGTAACGTTCCCGCCTCAGGAAAATTAATGCTCAAGGGAGTGGACCGAGAGGTTCTGGAGCGATTGACAGCGACACGGAGGTGAACAGTGAGCCAGCGCGTTTTGATCATCGATGACGAAGAGCACATCCGCCAAATGATGCGACTCACACTCGAAGCGGCGGGATACGAAGTGGCGGAGGCAAAGGATGGACCCGAAGGCTTAAGGCTCTATGGCGAAGGCGCCGACTGGGATTTGGTGGTGCTGGACCAGAGGATGCCAGGCATGGACGGATTGGAAACTCTGAGGAGACTCAAGCTCAGCGACCCCGGTGCTCGCATCGTCATGGCCACTGCTTATGGATCGATTGAACTCGCTGTTGACGCAATGAAACTCGGCGCCACTGACTTCCTGCGCAAGCCAATGACTCCTGAGACGCTGCGGAATTCAGTAGCTGCCGCTTTGACGAAGCAAATCAATGTGCCGGCCGGTTCGGCGGAAGTGAGGTCGGCACAGGCAGCAACAATCCATCCTCCGATCGAAACGATTACGATGAACGGATTCTCGATACTGGACTCGCCTAAGGAGGTAGCGACGACTAACCAACGCCTCTTTACTGTCGTCAGCCCGGATGGAGGTCAACAAGAAGTGGTAGTGACAATCGAGCCAGAGCTCCTCGGGTACGTCGAACAGCGAACACGCAGACGCCTGCCACTCGAAAGCTCATTCTGGACCGAACAGGCCCGGCGTGAATTGGGTGATTATCTCTGGAACGAGGGTAAGGTGCCGCCAGCAGGTAAACTTACTCTTAACGAAATCAAGTCTGAGAAACTGCAGATTGCCGCGCGGTGGTCTGAGGACTAGTGTCCTGACTCTAAAGTTCGCTGAACAATTCGTACCGGATGGCCCGGCTGCTCAGCAGCCAAATGTTTATAGCCAGATGTCATCGAACGTACTTGC
>Ga0179594_10000175_pt1 | contig 19079 bp, 16 predicted proteins | sample CZOMad1_1_08_16f_FD_148625 | JGI IMG/M metagenome (GOLD analysis project Ga0179594, IMG submission 148625) | Vadose zone soil fungal communities from Angelo Coast Range Reserve, California, USA - CZOMad1_1_08_16fungal (Illumina Assembly) | ecosystem: Environmental > Terrestrial > Soil > Vadose...
TTTGTTGGTCCCGGGAGTCGGCAAGACCAGCCTGGGCAAGTCTATCGCCCGCTCCACCGGCCGCAAGTTTGTGCGTTTGAGCCTGGGCGGCGTGCGCGACGAGGCTGAAATCCGTGGCCACCGGCGCACTTACATCGGCGCCCTGCCGGGCCAAATCATTCAAATGATGAAGAAGGCCGGCACGGTGAACCCAATCATTCTGCTGGATGAAGTCGACAAGCTCGGCGCGGACTTTCGCGGCGATCCGAGTTCTGCTCTGCTTGAGGTGCTCGATCCCGAACAGAATCACACCTTCCAGGATCACTACCTGGATGTCGAGTACGATCTCTCGAAAGTATTCTTTATTGCCACCTCGAACGTGCTGCACACAATTCCGCCGGCGCTTCAGGACCGCCTCGAAATTCTCAGGCTCTCCGGCTACACCGAACGCGAGAAGCTTGAGATTGCCAAGCGACACCTGGTTCCCAAGCAGGCCGAAGCAAACGGTATTAAGCTGGAGCAACTCGATTTCACCGACGAGGGTTTGCTGGAGATTATTCGCCACTACACACGTGAAGCCGGCGTGCGCAATCTCGAGCGTGAAATCGGATCGTGTTGCCGCAAGATCGCCCGCAAGTTCGTTTCCCAGAGCGTGTCCGAGGGGACCAGAGAGGCCGTCGACGCCGCGCGTGTCAACGAAATGCTGGGACCGATCAAGTTCCGTGAAATGGGGATGGCCGCAATCAGTGAAGTCGGTCTGGCCACCGGTCTGGCCTGGACCGAAACCGGCGGCGAAGTGCTGCAGATCGAGGCTACCCTGACCAACGGTCGCGGCGGCGTGCAGCTTACCGGCAAGCTCGGCGACGTGATGCAAGAGTCCGCCCAGGCAGCGCTGACCTGCATCAAGGCGCGCTCTGAACGGCTGGGAATGAGTCTCGATTTTATTCGCAAACGCGATCTGCATATTCACGTGCCCGAGGGAGCGATTCCCAAGGATGGTCCGTCGGCAGGAGTCACGATGGCCACAGCCATGGCGTCGGCACTATCGCGGGCTGCGGTGCGTCGCAACGTCGCCATGACCGGCGAGATTACCTTGCGCGGGCGAGTGCTGCCGATCGGCGGGGTCAAGGAAAAACTTCTGGCCGCACACCGCTTCGGCATTGATACGATCATTTTGCCCAAAGACAACGAAAAGGATTTGCCTGAGGTGCCGGAAGAGGTGCGCAATTCAATGTGCATCAATCTGGTCGAAACGATTGACGAGGTGCTCGCCCTGGCGCTCGAAGATGCGCACCCGGCAACCGAGGCTACCACGCCGGCTCAGCCGACTGCGCCGCCGCTGTGGACCACCGAACCGCCATCGCAAGGCATTCCGACAAGCTGAGTCATCATTAATACGCAGGCTCGAAGGACCGGTACTCAAAGCGCGGGTCCGAGAGGGCGTGGATCAAATCGCCTGGGAAGGGTGAGCGCCGAAGGTGCGACACAGGCTTGTTAATGATGGAGAAATCGAGAGTGTCGGCCCTTGTTGCCTCAGGCAATGGGGAAGTTGATTTACCACGCCCTGACGGACGTGGCTACCAAATGTCGGCCCGTCGGGCCTGACGAGTTGCAGCAATACCAGCTAGACCGAGTCAAACAAACCAAGGAGATATTCAATGGGTAAACAAGAAGATGCAAACTTGATCCTGAAACTCTATGACCTCAGACGTGAGGCGGTAATGCGCGACGCGCGCAATTGGTTTTTCACTTTCAACCCCACCAGCGTCCAGGATTTCGTCGACGTGATGATGGGTGAACACAGTGGTCACTATCGGATGGTTGTGTCCTATTGGGACATGGCAGCGTCGATGGTCAACCAGGGCGCGATTGATGAGGAACTGTTCAACGCCTCGGGTGGTGAAATCATTTTCATCTACGCTAAGATCGAAAAGTTTATCCCGGCCCTACGCGAGTTCTTTGGCGCGCCGGAACTGCTGCAGAATATGGAGGCGCTGGTTCGCCGCATACCCAACATTGATGAGCGCATCGCCCTGATGAACGAACGCATGGCGAAGTTCAGCGCCATACGTGAAGAGCGCGCGAAGGCTGCCGGCCAGTAATTCAGGCCAGTAATCTCTGACCCTAACCAACCCGAAAGTCTCTGGAGGCCTGGGCATCCCTCGGCCTCCAGAAATTTTTTAACGCGCTTACAAGAAAGGCGAGAGTAATGTCCGAACGGACACCGCTCTCGCCTTTTGACTTTCCCGCGTTTCGTCAGAACTTACTCCGGGGGTCGCTCGGATTACCAAACTCTGGCAACTTACCCACGAACTTCGTGCTTGTGCTAAATTCTACTCGGTTCTGAAACGCGTACTCGCGCGGAGCCACGCCTTAAGGACTAACGCATCAAGTGCCGAGAATCTTCGACAACATTGACAAGCAGCTTCTCCCAACTCTTCGTGAAACTCTAGAAGTTTCAGACCGCGCGGACTTCTGCGTCGGCTACTTCAATCTTCGAGGATGGAGGCAGATTGACTCATTCATCGAACGCTGGCCTGGCTAGAGCATTAGCGAATCCCAGTTCCAAATCTTGAAAGCCGCTGAGTGTCTACCGGAAACCAAAGCAGTGCCGCGCCGCACGGATCATCATTCGCTGGTACGCAGCGCCGTTGAGTTCGTCTTGAAAGAGGAGAAATCGATTGGCGGCCAGCTTGGGCGTCCATCGGGTGCTCGCTTCCGCACTTACACGAGGTTAAAGCGCTACGCCGAAGACATCAAAGGGACCGTTTTCGAATCACAGGAATTGGGAAAAGCCATCGATGAGATTTTTCGGCATCCACTCTTGCAATCGGCGACAGATTCACTTAACCGGCAGCTTCGCATCGGCGTTACTGACGAACAACTTGCTCAACTCGTCGTTGCTCTGCGCGAAGAAGACAAGCTGTGCAATATCCATGAACAAGAGCAGAACGGTGAACCGCAGATTATTTGCTCAATGGGTTTAGTCTGAGACTGGCTGCCACAAGACATCTATGAAAGAGACTTTGAAAGTACTCAACTCGATGCTGAAGGCTGGCGTGCTGCAGCGCTACGCTATCGGCGGTGCTGTAGCTGCGATCTATTACCTCGAGCCGATAGATACAGTAGACCTTGATATCTTCGTGCAACTTGAAATGTCAGGATCCGAACTATCAATCCTCGCTCCTATCTATGAACATCTCAGTCCTCTTGGCTACAAAGCGAGGGGAGAGTTTGTCGAAATTGAAGGCATGCCCGTTCAATTTCTGCCCGTCTTCAATCCCCTCACGGAAGAAGCAGTCGCCAAAGCGCGGGCGATAAAGTACGCGCGCGTAACCACTTTCATAATGCGGCCGGAACACTTGGTGGCGATAATGTTGGACACCGGACGCGCCAAAGATTACTTGCGTATCGCCATGTTTCTTGAGCAGCGTGCGGTGAATTTGCGTTCGCTCAAGCCCGTATTGCGGCGTCATGGCCTGGACGGGAAATGGAAGGCGAACGAATATCGATTCAAGCGATGAAAACTTATCCGGACATCAGCAAACTAATCAAAGCAAAGGAAGCGCATCGCCGCGTTCTGGCTGCGCTCTCCTTTGAGAAGAAGATTGAACTTGTGTTCAAGCTTCAAGAGCGTCGCCGGTTTGTTAAGTCGGCGCAGTTAGTCGGCAAGCGACGAGCGAAGACTTAGCCGTCGCCCACTCATCGACACCATCCTCGCCTTGTTGTCTCCACGCCGACATATTCGACCGAGGCTGCGGTATGTCGCCTACCGAATAGTATGATTCGATTTGCTGTAACGCAAACTGTTAGTTTGCGAAGAGCGCAAGCTAACAGCCCGCGTCTTTCAGCCCTCTTCGTGCTTGTGCTAAATTCTACGCCGTTCTCAAATGCATACCCGATCTCGCTAGCTAATGGAATCCGAAAGACGAACTCGAAAGAGTAGGATCGATCCGCAGCTTGAAAGCCTCGGCTGGCGAGTCGTGCCGTTTGAGGCACCAGACTTCCCCGCTCTTCCAATTGTGCAACACCGAGGAGTAGTCTAAAACAAACGCTGGGTCTCGATACCTGCATGCTCCCTGGCTGAATCCAGTCAATGATTCAAAATGGCTAAAACACCAAAAGTAGAACAAGACGAGCCCCTCGAAAGGAAGCTTTGGAAGGCGGCGGACAAGCTTCGCAAGAACATGGACGCCGCAGAGTACAAGCACATCGTGCTTGGTTTGATTTTCCTCAAGTACATCTCCGATGCGTTTGAGGAGCTCTACGAAAAGCTGGTCGCACAAAAGAGCGAAGGCGCCGACCCGGAAGACAAAAACGAATATGTTGCTGAGAAGGTCTTTTACGTGCCGCCTTCCGCTCGTTGGAAATGGATTCAAGACAGGGCGACCTTACCGACGATTGGCAAAGATGTTGACGACGCAATGGACGCCATCGAACGCGACAATCCCGCATCGCTTCGCGGGGTTTTGCCGAAAGTCTTTGCCCAGGAAAAGCTGGACAAGGCTAGTTTGGGAGGTTTGATCAACCTCGTTGCAAGCGCCACGCTCGGCACTAAAGAAGCACAGAGCAAAGACTTGCTCGGCAAGGTCTTTGAATACTTCCTCGGCGAGTTTGCGTTAGCCGAAGGAAAGAAGGGCGGACAGTTTTACACGCCCTCCAGCGTCGTTCGCCTGTTAGTGGAAATGCTTGAGCCCTACGAGGGCAGGGTCTTTGACCCGTGTTGCGGCAGCGGCGGAATGTTTGTACAGAGCGAAAAGTTCATCGAGTCGCATCAGGATCACTACAAGCAGAAGAACGGTTCTTCGCGCAATCCCGCCGATCTCATTTCGCTCTATGGACAAGAGAGCAACCAGACTACGTGGCGATTGGCGAAGATGAATCTGGCGATTCGTGGCATTGACAGCACCAACGTCAAATGGAACAACGAGGGCTCGTTTCTCAACGACGCGCATAAAGATCTTAAAGCTGATTTCGTGATTGCCAATCCGCCGTTTAACGACAGCGATTGGAGCGGTGAGTTGCTACGCGATGATGCGCGCTGGAAGGTGCTGGGTAAGACACTGGTTCCACCGGCAGCTAATGCCAACTACGCGTGGATTCAGCACTTCCTCTTTCACCTTGCGCCGAATGGCATTGCGGGTTTTGTTTTGGCTAAAGGTTCGCTTACCTCCAAAACCAGCAACGAAGGTGAGATTAGAAAAGCGCTGATCGAAAACGATTTGATCGATTGCATTGTCAATCTGCCGACCAAGTTGTTTCTCAATACGCAAATTCCCGCGTGCCTTTGGTTCCTACGGAGAAATAGACAGCACCGGAAGGCCCAGATTCTCTTCATTGATGCCCGGAATCACGGCTTCTTAATAAACCGCAAGAACCGCAACTTGGCGAACGAAGATACCAGGCAAATAACGCGAGCGTACCACAACTGGCGAACGGGTGAGAGCGAGTACAGAGATGTTCCCGCGTTTTGCAAGAGCGCGACAATTGAGGATGTAAGCGCCCGCAACTATGTGCTTACGCCGGGAAGATATATCGGCTTGGCTGATGACGAGGACGATTTCAATTTTGCCGAACGCTTCAGCAGTCTCAAAGTCGAATTGGAAAGTCAGATTACTGAAGAAGCGGAACTGAATAAGAGGATTCTCAGCACCTTAACCAAACTAAATGAGCAGAATATCTCTCAAGGTAAATACTAGCGACTACGACTTCAGCAAGCTTCCCTCTACTTGGGAAGTCAAAACCGTTGGAGATTTGGTTAGTGAACAGATATTGGAAAGACCGCTAGACGGAAACCACGGTGAGAGTCATCCCAAGCACGGCGATTTTGTCTCGTCAGGCATCCCTTTCATTATGGCAACCGACATTGATCGTGGGGAAATCGACCTTCAAAACTGTAAATACATACCGCTGAAGTTAGCAAAGACGCTGAGAAAAGGGTTTGCCCTGGAAGAGGATGTTCTTCTAACTCACAAAGCAACGATTGGGAGAACAGCGATAATTGGGAAGACGGTGTTTCCATTTTTCATGCTCACTCCCCAAGTCACCTATTATCGAGTGAAGAATCGGAGAAGACTGTCTAATCGATTCCTGATGCAGTACTTCAACTCACCGATCTTTCAGGAGATCCTGTCGAATTACGCAAACAGCGGTTCAACCAGAGACTATCTGGGTATCATGGCTCAGTTGGATCTGCCGATAATCCTACCGGACCTATCTGAACAATACGCAATAGCAGCTACGGCTGGCAATTTTGAGGAGAAGATCAATTTATTGAACCGCCAAATTAACACTCTAGAATCACTGTCTGGGACCCTATTCCGTCAGTGGTTCATCGAGGAAGCAGGAGACGACTGGAAGGAAATTATGTTGTCGGATATTGCCGACCACATTAAGAACAATATGAATCCGTCCCGACAGCCTGACCAACTCTTCAGGCATTACAGTCTGCCTGCGTTTGATGGTGGCAAAGAACCGATATCAGAAGTAGGGAAGCAGATCCTGAGTAGCAAGTACACAGTTGAGTCAAACTCGATTCTCATTTCTAAGCTGAATCCAAGAACTCCCCGCGTTTGGGCACTGTACGGATCTCGCGAGGATGGTGTGGGAATTTGTTCGACTGAGTTTCAAGTCTTAAAGCCTAAGATAATTGCGCACTTTGGCTTCATCTACTATTTCTTGAAATCCTTTCAGGTTACGAACGAACTTGCAAATGCATCAAGCGGAACAAGTGGTAGCCATCAACGAGTTAATCCAGATGACATCCTTAGTTTGAATCTTCTGTTTCCGCCGGAAATGAAAATTCGAGAATTCGATGAGGTTACACGCGCTTACTTGAGAAAGATAGGCGAGAACAGACGTCAAATTCGTACGCTTACTAAGCTGCGCGACACGCTGGTGCCGAAGTTAATGACTGGCGAGGTGCGCGTGGAGATGTAGATATGCCAACTCGGAAAAGAAAGCTTTTTTCTATCAAGAAAGAACTCTTAACCAAATCACGAGAGGCGATGTTATGTGCCGTTCAAATCTTCAACAATCCTAATATAGTCTTCAAATCTGAGAGTTTCATTGTGCTTTCAATGGTCGCTTGGACTTATCTTCTTCATTCCTATTATCGCTCTCAGAAAATCGATTATCGTTACTTCAAACAAAGGGCAACGCGGAAGAAGTATGACCGCACGAAACGAGGCTCTCACAAGTACTGGGAATTGGAGAGATGCCTAGACGAAGATAACTGTCCCGTGGGTGACATTCCAAAAGCAAATCTCAAATTCCTCATTGGCTTGCGCCACGAGATCGAACACCAAATGACGACCAGACTTGATGACTACTTGAGCGCCCGATTTCAAGCTTGTTGCCTGAATTACAACTACTACATAAAACATTTGTTTGGCGACTATGTTGGGATAGATAAACACTTGTCATTTTCGCTTCAGTTTTCATCTATCACCGAGGAACACGCAAAACAGATTAATGAATTCTCGGACCTTCCTAAGAACATAGCTTCATACATCAACGAATTCGATAACGCTATTTCGGAGGACGAGTTTAATAGCCCCCAGTATGCTTACCGTGTGCTCTATGTACCGAAGATAGCGAATCGAAAGGGGCAGGCAGACAAAGTCATCGAGTTCATCAAGGCAGACTCACTTGAAGCTGAGAGCTTGAACAAAGAGTATGTGTTGATTAAGGACCGAGAGAAACCGAAGTACCTGCCATCCGAGATTGTGAAGCAGATGAAAGCAAAGGGGTTCTCAAAATTTGGAATGCAACGCCATACAGATTTGTGGAAGCAACTTAATGCCAAAGATTCTAGCAAAGGATTCGGCGTGCTGGTATCAAAAACATGGTATTGGTACGAAAGCTGGCTGAGAGAAGTAGAAAAGTACTGTAACGATAACAGACCTGATCTAACCTGATGGCGATAATTACTGAGAATCAAATCGAACTCTACGCCATCGAAGAGCTAGAGCGGCTCGATTATCAGTATCTCCACGGCGGGACACTGAGCCCTGGTGGCGAGGTTTCCGAACGCGCGAGCTACGAGCAGATCGTCTTAATTGACCGATTGCGCCAGCGCGTCCGCGTCATCAACCCGGCTATTCCCGAAAGCGCCAGAGAACAGGCCGTGCAGAAGACCGTGCGGCTCTATTCGCCCGACCTTCTCAAAAATAACGAGGACCTTCATACGTTTCTGATTGAGAAAATACGCATTCCCTACACGGAAACGGGCTTTGAGCGAAGCTATGAAGTGGCGTTGATTGATTTCGAGAACATCGCCAATAACGAATTCCTTGCGGTCAATCAATACACGATTATTGAAAACAACCGGAACTGTCGCCCGGACATCCTTCTCTTCATTAACGGCATTCCCTTGGTAGTGATTGAGCTGAAGAATGCCGCCGACGAAAACGCGACGGTCAGAAAAGCATTCGAGCAAATCCAAACCTACAAAGCAACGATTCCAAGTTTGTTCACTTACAACGCGGTCTGCGTGATCTCAGACGGCTTGGAGTGCAAAGCGGGAAGTTTATCTGCTGGATACTCGCGCTTCATGACCTGGAAGTCTGCGGACGGTAGGAAAGACGCCTCGCGATTTATTCCGGAGTTGGAAACGCTGATCAAGGGAATGCTGAATCCCAGGACGCTCTTGGATTTGGTCAGGAACTTCATCGTCTTTGAGAAGACAAGAAAGGAAGACCCGCAAACAGGTATCACGCAAATCGAAACGATCAAGAAGCTCGCGGCTTATCATCAGTACTACGCCGTCAACAAAGCGATCGAAAGCACCCTGGAAGCGGCAGCAGAAAACGGCAACCACAAAGGCGGTGTAGTTTGGCACACGCAAGGAAGTGGCAAATCGCTTTCGATGGTTTTCTACACCGGCAAGCTGGTCCTACGATTGAATAATCCGACGGTTGTCGTCATCACCGACCGCAATGATTTGGACGAACAGTTATTCGGCACCTTCGCCTCGTCGAAACAGCTATTGAGACAAGATCCCGTGCAGGCAGAGAGCCGAGAACACTTGAAAGAGCTGCTAAGGGTTGCAAGCGGTGGCATTGTTTTCACGACGATTCAAAAGTTTTTGCCCCCTGATGGAGGCTCTGAATACGAGGAGTTGTCGGACAGAACAAACATCGTCGTGATCGCCGATGAAGCCCATCGCACGCAGTACGGATTTGAAGCGGAAATCAGGAACGTTCTTGATAAGGAAACCAAGGAAGTAATTGGCCAACGCATTGCCTACGGCTTTGCGAAGTATCTGCGCGACGCTTTGCCAAATGCTACCTACATCGGCTTCACCGGGACGCCGATTGAAGGCACGGACGTAAACACGCCGCAGGTGTTCGGAAACTACATTGATCGCTACGACATTAAGGACGCGGTCAACGATGGGGCGACGGTCAGGATTTACTACGAAAGCCGCCTGGCGAAAGTCAATCTCGACGACGAAGGCAGACGGTTGATTAGCGAATTCGACAAGGAGCTCGAAGAGAACGACGAAATCACCGAGAAACAGAAAGCCCGAGCCAAATGGACAAAGATCGAAGCGATTGTCGGCAACACGGACCGAGTCAAGAACCTGGCAAAAGATATCGTGACGCACTTTGAAGAGCGCCAGAAGGCTTGGGTTGGCGGCAAAGCGATGATTGTTGCCATGAGCAGACGAATCGCCGTTGACCTCTACAGAGAAATCACCGCTCTCAGACCCGGCTGGCATGATGAGGACAAGAGCAAGGGTTTCATCAAGGTAATCATGACTGCGGCGGCCTCTGATGGTCCGGCGATGTCAGCGCACCACACGACCAAAACGGAGCGCCGTAATCTCGCCGACCGATTCAAAGATCCGGATGACCCTCTGGGTTTGGTTATCGTGCGTGATATGTGGCTGACGGGCTTTGACGCTCCCTGTTTGCAGACGCTCTATGTTGATAAGCCGATGCGTGGTCACACGTTGATGCAGGCGATTGCTCGCGTGAACCGGGTGTTTCGCGACAAGCCGGGCGGGCTGGTCGTTGATTATCTTGGCCTGGCTTCGGACCTGAAGAAAGCGTTGTCGTTCTATTCGGAAGCAGGCGGCAAAGGCGACCCGGTTGAGATTATCGAGCAAGCCGTTGAAACGATGCTGGAAAAGCTGGAAGTGGTCCAGCAGATGTTCAGCGAGGCGAGTAAATCGCGAGACGATATTCTGGTTGAAGACGTCGGCGCCTACTCAAATGGTTCTTTTGATTACCAACGATTCTTCACCGCCGACGCACGGGCAAAAATGGAAGTCATTCTGCAAGCTGAGGAACATTTGCTCGGACTGGATGACGGCAAGACCCGATTCGTCCGTGAGGTTTCGCTATTGAGCCAATCGTTTGCCCTATCGCTTCCGCACGAAAAGGCGAAGACGATAACGGAAGAAGTCGCACTATTCCAGGCTATCAAGGCGCGTTTGGCTAAGTTTGAAGGAACGGGAACCGGCAAATCAGATCTGGAAATTGAAACCGCCATCAAACAGATCGTTGATGAAGCGTTGAGTTCTAGCAAGGTTATTGACATCTTCGAAGCGGCGGGAATGGCAAAGCCGGAAATCTCGATTTTGTCGGAGCAGTTCCTTTTAGAAGTCAAAGGAATGACTCACAAGAACCTGGCACTGGAACTCTTGAAGAAGATTCTGAACGACGAAATCAAAGCGCGAGCCAGGACTAATCTCGTCAAGAGCAAGGCGTTGCTTGAGATGCTTGAAAACGCCATCAAGAAATATCAAAACAACTTACTTTCGACTGCCGAGATTATCCAAGAACTGATCAACCTGGCTCACGAAGTGAAAGAAGCAGACAAGCAAGGCGAGAGACTGGGCCTCAATCAGGACGAAGTCGCTTTCTACAACGCGCTCGAAGTAAACGACAGCGCGGTCCAAGTACTGGGTGACGATACCTTACGCGAACTCGCGCGCGAGATTGCCGACAAGGTAAAGAAGAACGCCACGATTGATTGGACCATCCGCGAAAGTGCGCGCGCGAAACTGATGGTTCTGGTTAGACGAACTCTGAGTAAGTACGGCTATCCGCCAGACAAACAGCAGAAAGCCATCGAAACAGTATTGAAGCAGGCCGAGTTGTTAGCAGATTCCGTGGTTGGGCTCTGATGAACCATGGGCAATGGCTGATCTCCGTGACGCCCTGTGATTTGCCGAAGCTCACGAGTTGGAGGCGATAGACTTGTTGTTCCCACTCTCTGTTCACCGCGCCTTCGGGAGATGTTCGATGGAAGTGAGAGTGAGAGAAAGCTCCTCGCATTGACCCTCCTCGCATTGACCCTCAAAAGAGCCAGCCCGCCATGTACTGGTACGTAAGGCGGGCTGGCGTTTCCAAGGATCTGCGTAGGTGTTGAACTGAGAGTCACGCTTCCTTCACCGGCGCGTCTTTGGAAGCTTTCACGCGGTCGATGTCGTCGAGGCAGTCCTGTTTGTTTTTGTAGCCTTCGGCTGAGTCAGCGATGATGCGGCCGTTGGCGGCTTTCAGGTGCCAACGCCATTCGCCTGCGGTGTCTTTGAAATAGTAGTAGGTCATATGAGTGGTCTCCTTTGCGTGGAAATGGTCGGGAAATAATCAGCCGCGGATGAACGCGGATACACGCGGATCAGAATTGGCTCCTCAGCAGGCTCTTGGTTCTGATCTGCGTGTATCCGCGTTCATCCCCGGCCAATGCAGAATTTCTCACCCATGCCCGCGAGTCAAATGACCGTGATACAGAAAAAACAGGGTCAGGAGCACGGCTCCGGTAACTGCGCCGGCGACAATCGCGATCTTTGCTCCGGTACTCAAATTATTGCCGTGAACGCTTTGCACCTGAGGGTAGGTAAGCGATCTGTCCGTTTTTGTTCTGGAGTCGGCAATTACAAAGTGGTCGTCATTCGCCTCTTTGAGATAGCCTTCCACCTTAGTCTTATCTCGGAGCTTTATCTTGATATGCGCATTTGGACCGACACCGAGTGAGAGGATGGCGGTTCGCAACTTTGCGATATTCTGCGCCTCACTCTCCGGGTTTGTCTTGGCCAGGGCAACGATACTCGCAATCTGTAACAACGAGCAGACAAGGACCAGCGCCATGCACTTCTTAATCATTGAGTCTCCTTCGGAAATGAAACTAGATTCGCTCCTGTGGTGTTTCTAGAGTTCACGTAACAAATGGTTGTTCGGTTTTCAGTCCCAGAGGGACGAAATATTTATAGAGCCGAGTTCAAGAAGAACTCTGAAGCTCCGGAGGAGCGACATAAATTGTTCGAGCAAGGCATATTTCGCTCCTCCGGAGCTGTGATGGGTCGGTTCGAATTCTGGTTCTATAGATATTTCGTCCCTCTGGGACTGAAAGCAGACGCGCAGCTTGACGGATTCAAGTTTAAGCAACTCTAGAAACACGACTAGCACTGTGTCCGCTGCAATTCGCAGACCTGTGTCGTAAGCAGCAAGTAAGCAATCAAGCGCCATCAGATCGCAGTATCGCTCCGAATGTGCCGCAACATAGTTACGACAAGTGAGTGATGCTGAATGGCGGAAGTACCGGTTCGCTCGCCATCACTCTTAAACGATTTCGCGTTAAAGAACTTCGCTCATGCTAATAGCTTCGAGCTCATCATTAGTTGTAGAGTAAGGGTCAACTTGCTTTGCGTCGGCAAGATGTCTCTATACGTCGGCCCAGTTCAACGCCTGGAAGAGTCCTTAGAGTGTTAAGCCCGAGAGACAAACGAGACCGTATTCGCGGAAATCGAGACGTAATTTTGTTTCCCCGATCGACCAGGACACGTGCCCTTCCATGAAGACGACCACCGCGGAATTCATCAAGAGCGCCTTTCAGGAAACTGATTGGCCGCGCGACCCTGTGCCGGAAATTGCCTTCTTAGGCCGTTCGAATGTGGGCAAGTCGAGCTTGATTAACTCGCTGCTTAACGTGCATGGGTTGGCACGGACTTCGTCGACTCCGGGGCGCACTCAATCGCTCAACTTTTTCCTAATCGACAACCGGTTCCGTTTCGTGGATCTGCCCGGTTATGGCTATGCGCGGGTGCCGCGGATCATAAAATCCACTTGGGGCGAGATGGCAACCAGCTACCTTGCCAAGCGGGCATCGCTTGTGCTATCAATTCACATCGTAGATTCGCGCCACGAACCCACAAAATTGGATTTGCAGCTTCACGAGTGGCTTGAGCACCAGGCACAGCCCCGATTAATAGTAGCCACGAAATCCGATAAGCTGTCGAACAACGAGTTGCGCAAGAGCGTCGAACGGGCTCGGCAAACTTTCAAACAAGACAAAGTGGTTCCCTATTCAGCTAAAACCGGGCGTGGCCGAGATGAAGTTTGGCGGCAAATTGAGGCGGCATTAACTGATTTTAAGCAACAGCGCTGATTGAATTCTCTGAACAGTTGTGTCATTGTTTAGTTCCTTATTACGCAAACTTATCCGTTTGTCGTGTCGCAAGCTGACAGCTTGCGTTACAAATTAAGACGCTACCATCCGAACCGGCCTTTTGGCTTTTCCAGATTTCAAGGTTATATTGAACAAACCAAAACCCGAGAATCGGCGGTCGTAATTCTCAATAGCCCCCGTGGCATAATCGAGACTTTTCATTGGCAGACCACACGCGGTGTCACTCTCGCATCCAAAGTAACGCTGGAGCATCACCGATAACAATCAGACGAACCACTGTCGCCGAGGAGTACAGCCTGAACACCTCGCGACCATGCGGCATTTAGGATCTGTGATCCGTCCTGCCTATATCCCGAAAGTAAACGCCCTCAGGCGCAGGCCATGAAACAATCCCAATTTCCCATTGTAAATTTTCCAAACGACTAGACGGTCGCTCCGGCCCGGAGCGGCCCGAGATAATCAATTTGTAGAGAGAGCTTATGGCACAGAAACAATCGCGCTCGCGTGCGTCAAGCGCGAAGAACATTGACGCAAACGGAGAAAACGGGTCAACAACCGTCGCCACCGCCGAACCTCCGGATACCGTAGAGAACGACGGCCTGGAGGTGTGGGACGAAGGCGGTTTCCTGAACCTGGCTGACCTGAAAGAGATGTCCATCTCTAAGCTGACCTCTATAGCCAAGAGCATGGACGTCCCGGGCGCCACCGGGATGCGCAAGCAGGAACTGATCTTTAAAGTCCTGGCGGCGCAGACGGAAAAAAGCGGCCTGATTTTCTCCGAGGGTGTGCTGGAAACATTGCCGGATGGGTTCGGCTTCCTGCGTGCTCCCGAGTACAACTATCTGCCGGGGCCGGACGACATCTATGTCTCACCGTCCCAAATTCGCAAATTCGATTTGCGCACCGGCGATACGGTCAGCGGACAAATTCGACCACCTAAGGAAGGCGAGCGTTACTTTGCCCTCATCAAGGTCGAGGCGATCAACTTTGAGTCGCCCGATCAGGCGCGCGAAAAGGTCTTCTTCGATAATCTCACTCCGCTTTATCCGGACGAGATGCTCAGGATGGAACTCGGGCCTGACAACCTGTCGGCGCGTGTTATCGATCTGGTCACGCCGCTGGGCAAAGGCCAGCGCGGATTGATCGTGTCGCCGCCGCGCACCGGCAAAACGATGCTGTTGCAGTCGATCGCCAATTCGATCACCCAGAACCATCCCGAGGTCACGCTGATTGTGCTGCTGATCGACGAGCGCCCGGAAGAAGTCACCGACATGCAGCGTTCGGTTCAGGGAGAAGTGATTTCGTCGACGTTTGACGAACCGCCCACGCGTCACGTGCAGGTTGCCGACATGGTGATTGAAAAAGCGAAACGCCTGGTGGAACACAAACGCGACGTGGTGATCCTGCTGGATTCGATTACGCGTCTCGCGCGGGCGCACAACGCAGTCGTGCCTCCCAGCGGCAAGATTCTTTCCGGCGGTATCGACTCTAATGCCTTGCAGCGCCCCAAGCGTTTCTTCGGCGCCGCGCGCAACATTGAAGAAGGCGGCTCGCTAACCATCATCGCCACGGCGCTGATCGATACCGGCTCGCGCATGGACGACGTGATCTTCGAAGAGTTCAAAGGCACCGGCAACAGCGAAATCCATTTGGACCGCAGACTGAGCGACAAACGTCTGTTCCCGGCGATTGATCTCGCGCGCTCTGGAACCCGCAAGGAGGAATTGCTCCTGAGCAAGGAAGACCTCAGTCGCATCTGGGTCATGCGCCGCGTGCTTAACCCGTTGTCTCCCGTCGAACAGATGGAAGTGGTGCTCGAGCGTTTGGAAAAGACCAAGTCCAATGCGGAGTTTCTCGCCTCGATGCAAAGCTAGATGTGCAAGTCTGGTTATAGCTATTCGGCAGCGATCATGCCGTGTCAAAAATTGACTGACAAACCTCAAACAATGAAGATCGTGGGCGGCAGGAACCCCCGCCCGTTCTGGCAACGCTTTGACCGTTTGCAGAGGACGGCCGGCTTGTTGCTGGGCCGTCCTCTCGGCCCAAAGGGCGTGTTTCGCTTCAAGACTCATGAGGAGTATGAAGAGTGGAAGAAGAACTTACGCCTAGAACCCCAGCGGAAGCTGACCTAGTAGGACTCTGTGCAGCACTTAACGCTCAAGGTGCTCGCTACCTCGTGGTCGGAGGAATGGCGGTACTTCTCCATGGGTTTCTGCGCGCTACCGAAGACATCGATCTACTGCTCGAAACATCGCGCGATAATCAGAACCGGATTCGACGAGCTCTCGAAATTCTCCCTGACAAGGCCGTGCTTGAGATGAAGGACGACGATCTCGATGAGTACGGAGTCGTTCGTGTGGCTGATGAAATACAGGTAGATCTCATGATGTCAGCCTGCGGTATTACTTATGAGCAGGCGAAAGATGAAATCGAATACGCGGTGATTAACGGAGTCCAGATTCCATTCGCCTCCGCCAAACTGCTCTTGCGCATGAAACAGACCTGTCGCGAGAAGGACATTCCGGACCGAATCTTCCTGCAAGAAAAGCTGCTAAGCGAATCCGCGAAGCAATAAGTCCGGTCCGCGTGACTGCTTAATCAATCTATCTAACACCGAAGACTGTGCGTGTTGCGTTACTTTCATCTGAAGTTGTGCCCTTTGCCAAGACCGGTGGCCTGGCCGATGTCGCCGGGGCGCTGCCCAAGGCTCTGCGTGAATCCGGTGTCGATGCTGTAATCGTCTCGCCGCTTTATCAGCAGACTGATCGTGCCCTGCTGAACGGAGAAGGCGAAGACGTCTGGGTGGATTGGCGTGGACGCACCCGGCCCGTCAGGGTGTTTCTGAGCAACGCTGCCGGCGCCCCTGCTTATCTGATCGACGCACCTGAGTATTTCGCACGCTCCTCCATCTATGGGTTCCGAGATGATCACGAGCGGTTCGCCTTCTTCGGTCGCGCTGCACTCTCCTTGTTGAGACATCTCGACTGGCGGCCCACGATCGTTCACGGCAACGATTGGCCCTGCGGCTTCGCTACTATTGAGTTGCGGGCTCGCCGCCGATTTGATTCGTTCTTTCAGGACACGCGCAGTGTTTTTTCGGTTCACAATCTCGCCTATCAGGGGCAATTCGACGTGAATGATCTCTGGTGGATGGGCTTCGATGACGAGCATGACAAGAACGATTTCCTCTTCAATGGAACGGCCTCCGCGTTAAAGGCCGGATTGATGGCCGCCGATGCGCTGTCCACCGTCAGCCGGCGATATGCCTGGGAGATCCAGACCGCTGAACAGGGGCACGGTCTTGACTGGCTCTTGCGCATGCGCCGGGACCGTCTGGTAGGGATCACCAATGGCGTCGACTTCGACGTTTGGAACCCGCAAACAGATCCGCACATCGCGGCCAACTTCTCAGCGAGAGATCTGTCCGGCAAGCGAACCTGCAAAATCGATCTCCTGAGGCGCTTTGGTCTGCCGGAAGAGGCTAAGCGTCCACTGATCGCAATCATCTCTCGACTGGTGGCCCAGAAAGGCTATGACTTGATTCAACCGTTGGCTGGAGCAGTTCTTGAAGCCGGCTGCTTCTTCATTGCGCTGGGCGCCGGTGCTCGCGAGTACGAAGACTTCTTACAAGCATGGCACGACCAGGCACCGCATCGAGTCGGCATTTACAAAGGGTATGCGGGTGAGGCGTTGGCCCATCAGATCGAAGCCGGAGCCGATATGTTTTTGATGCCGTCGTTGTACGAACCTTGCGGCTTGAATCAGATGTACAGCATGCGGTACGGCACGGTGCCGATAGTGCGAGCCACTGGCGGCCTCGACGACACAGTTGAGAATTTCAACGAAGCGCACGGCAGCGGCAATGGTTTCAAGTTTGAAAGTTACACGCCCGGGGCTCTGCTTGAAAAAATACGTGAAGCCCTTTACTTTTATGGCAGGCCTGAAAGTTGGAGAAAGATTCAACGCAACGGAATGTCCGTGGATAATTCGTGGCGCAGCGTTGCGCTCAGGTACATCGATCTGTACGAGCGCGTTGTCAGACTTTAGCTGTGTGGGCATTGCCGACGGCTTTGTAACGCAAACTGTTAGTTTGCGATGATTGAATGGCATTCAACGCGCGCGCAAGCCCGGGGTCCCCAGCCGAGCAGCTCGGCTGGGGTGGTCTTACAGCTTGCGTTACAAAATTAAGGAGATCATTAATGAGTGATTATGTAGCTGAAGTGAGCGATGGCTCGTTCGAGAAGGACGTGTTGCAATCGGATCGGCCGGTGCTGGTTGATTTCTGGGCCGAGTGGTGCGCGCCCTGTCGCATGCTGGCGCCGACTGTCGAGGCAGTAGCCGAGCAGTACGCCTCAAGCGCTCGCGTCTTCAAGTTAAATGTCGACGACAACCCTTCGGTGTCGCAGCGCTACGGCATTAAGGGCATTCCGACCCTCATTCTGTTCCGCGGCGGCAAGGAAGAAGAGCGCGTGGTGGGTGCAACTTCCAAAGAAGCGATCTCCAGACTGATCGACAAACACGTTCGCGGCGCGGCCTCTGCGTAACTCAACTCAGATAGCACCTGCCGGATTACTGTCTACTAATCGTTTGGATGGCGGACTTGTCCGCCCGACGTTGGCCCGAAGTGCCAAAACCAAACTGAGACATTCCTGAAGCGAATGAGCAAAGTCATTGTAGTCATAGGCGCCCAGTGGGGCGATGAGGGCAAGGGCAAGATCGTCGATCTGCTTGCCGAGCACTTCGACATCGTGGTCCGTTATCAGGGCGGTCACAATGCCGGGCACTCGGTTCAGATCGGTGATCAATCGTTCGTCCTTCACCTGCTGCCTTCCGGGATCGTGCATCCGGGTAAGACCTGCGTGCTCGGCAACGGCATGGTGATTGACCCCAAAGCGTTTTTCGAGGAAGCAGACCGTCTGATCTCGCAAGGGGTCGAAGTCTCACCGGCGCGCGTGAAGATCAGTTCGCGCGCTCATCTCATCCTGCCCTATCACCGAGCACTCGATCATACAAGCGAGGAGCGCCTCGGCAATGAAAAGGTTGGTACGACGCTGCGAGGTATCGGTCCCGCTTACGAGGACAAGGCCGGGCGGCGCGGCATCCGCACTGCCGATGCTCTGGTGCCTGAAGTGCTGCGCGCGCGTATTGAACGCAACCTCGAAGACGCAAACAGAATAATCGCGGCGTACGGTGGAAAGGAGTTGGACGTCGATGAGATCTTTGAGGAAATGTTGTATCTCACGGAACGTCTTTCTCCTTTCATCGCCGATACCACCCATTATTTGAACGTTGCAGCCAGCGCCGGAAGATCGATTCTGCTCGAAGGCGCGCAAGCAACGTTGCTCGATGTGGACCACGGCACTTACCCGTTCGTCACTTCATCGAACACGATTGCCGGCGGCGCCATCATCGGTACCGGCCTGGCGCCCCAAAGGCTGACTGGAGTGTTGGGCATCGTGCGCACTTACACCACGCGCGTCGGCGAAGGTCCGTTTCCCACGGAGATGCTCGAAGGCGAGGCCGAGATGGGCCAACTGATTCGCGAACGCGGTCGCGAGTATGGCGCTTCCACCGGCCGCCCGCGTCGCTGCGGCTGGTTCGACGCGTTTGCCACACGGTATGCCGCCGAGATTAACGGATTCTCTTCGGTGGCGCTCACCAAACTCGACGTGCTCGACGCG
>Ga0179594_10000176_pt1 | contig 18997 bp, 9 predicted proteins | sample CZOMad1_1_08_16f_FD_148625 | JGI IMG/M metagenome (GOLD analysis project Ga0179594, IMG submission 148625) | Vadose zone soil fungal communities from Angelo Coast Range Reserve, California, USA - CZOMad1_1_08_16fungal (Illumina Assembly) | ecosystem: Environmental > Terrestrial > Soil > Vadose...
AGCGGCAGGTGTGGTGGGGGTCGACTTTCTCGGCGGTTACTCGGCGCTCGTGCACAAGGGAGCAACACGATCCGAGACTGAGTTCATCGATTCGATACCGACGGCACTCTCAGTAACGGAACGGTTGTGTTCTTCGGTTAACGTGGCCACGACCCGCGCCGGAATCAACATGGACGCGGTCGCCCAGGTCGGGCGCATGTTGAAAGAGGCGGCGGAACGCACACGCGATCAGGGCGGGTTGGCCTGCGCCAAGTTTGTGTGCTTTGCCAATGCCGTCGAAGACAATCCGTTCATGGCCGGCGCGTTTCATGGTATCGGCGAAGCGGAAACGATCATCAACGTCGGCGTCTCGGGTCCCGGGGTAGTCAATTACGCATTGCGCCACGCGCCGCCGAATCAACCGCTGCACGAATTGGCAGAGACGATTAAGAAACTCTCTTTCAAACTCTCACGCGCCGGCGAGTTGGTCGGTCGTGAAACTGCCCGCCGTCTCGGCATTCCTTTCGGCATCATCGATCTTTCGCTGGCTCCGACTCCGGTGCCCGGCGATTCGGTGGCAGAGATTATCGAGGCGATGGGTTTTGAGCGGGCCGGCACGCACGGCACCACCGCGGCCCTGGCGCTACTGACCGATGCGGTGAAAAAAGGCGGAGCGATGGCCAGTGGCTCAGTTGGCGGCATGAGCGGCGCCTTCATTCCCGTTTCCGAAGATGCTGGTATGATCGATGCGGTGCGGGTGGGCGCGTTATCGCTCGACAAACTGGAAGCCTGGACCAGCGTCTGCTCAGTTGGTATCGACATGGTAGCCGTGCCCGGCTCGACTACCGCGGAAACACTGGCCGCAATCATCGCCGACGAAATGGCGATTGGCGTGATGAATAACAAGACAACTGCAGTGCGCATCATTCCCGTACCTGGCAGGGAGGTCGGCGAGATGATCGAGTTTGGCGGACTGTTGGGCAGCGCGCCGATCATGCCGGTGAATGCATTCTCTTCCGCGGACTTCATCCGCCGCGGCGGCCGCATTCCCGCGCCGATTCATTCGCTCAGGAACTGAGATGACCCAACTATTACAGGAGCTAAGAAATGCCTTGCGCTTCTCATTTACTCAGGTTGCGTAGTAAGAGCTTCGCGGCGAGTGTGTTCGCCCTGGCCGGGTTATGTCTGCTTCTTTTTACGCCGCGAATCTCAGCGCAAACCGCGCCGGGTCTTCAGGCTCCCGAAAAGCGAACGTCTGGCTCAGACGCAAGCAGTCAGGTTAAGGCGGCGCGCGGCGAGACACCGCTGGTCAGGAAATATGATTACCTGAAGGCGGACCCGTCCAAAATCAAACGGCTCGCGGCCCTTAGCGCCAGCGAAATGCCGAAAGTGTCAACGGATAAGATCCCTCGAATCGGGGTCGTCAGATCTCTGGATCGTCTTTTCAATCCGTTGTCCAATGGCAAGCTCTATCGCGTAGTTGAAGGCGACGTTCGCGTGATGGAGGTCGTCTCTGAAAAGGCGCTCTACACCCGTGTTCATTTCCGCGGCATGTCGCTGCCGGTGGGCGCGCGGGTTTTCGTCTATTCGCTGAAGAACGCGGACGAATTCTATGGTCCGTATGAAGGCCGAGGCCCGTCAGAGGATGGAACGTTCTGGACTCCGCCGATGGCTGGTGAGGGAGTGGTGATTGAATACTTTACTCCGAGCGGGCAGGCTGAAGGCGCACGCACTCCCTTCAAGGTTTCGGACATCAGTCATATCTTCACCGATGTGGCGAGTCCGGAAGCAGGCTCGTGCAACGTAGAAGTGCCCGCCCAATGGGCCAACCTTGCGAAGTCCGTCGGCCTGCTTGATTTCATCACGGGCAATAACGAAGCGCTGTGCACCGGAACGTTGCTGAATGATCAAGCCAGCGATCAGATCCCTTACCTCCTGACGGCGAACCATTGCATCAGTACCCAGGCAGAGGCGCAATCACTGCGCGTCTATTGGAATTACAATTCCGGCGATAGTCCGCCGCCGCTCACGCCGTTCACCGATGGCGCCAGTCTGCTGGTTACCGGAACCAGGAGCGATTTTACTTTTGTGCGGTTGACCGGCGCCTTACCCGGGGGATTGTTCTTCTCCGGGTGGAACGCCAGCGCGGTGCCGGTGGCCACCTCAGTTACCGGCATTCATCATCCCGACGGGTCACATAAGCGCATCTCTTTTGGAACCACGAACGCAAACTGCACGCCGGGTTTGCCTTTGCCTTTTCTCTGCTCGGACTTTACGCACGTTGGTTGGAGCTCAGGCGTGACCGAGCCGGGCTCATCCGGGTCAGGCTTATGGACCGGGCCGGCCGACAACCCGCAGTTGGTCGGAACACTGACCGGCGGCACTGATTCCTGCAGCAATCCGACGGGCAATGTAGAGTACGGCAGTTTCAGTGTGAGCTATCCGAATATCGCTTCATTTCTGGCGGGAAGCGACTGTGTCACCGCGCTCAATCCCACCAGTCAAAACTTTCCCGCCGGCTTTCCTGGCGGTAGTGGACCAGGCAGCGTGAACGTGACTGCGCCCAACGGCTGCAGTTGGTCCGCCAGCAGCACCGCCGGCTTCGTCACCATTACTTCAGGGGCGAGTGGCAGCGGCAATGGAACAGTCAACTTTACAGTCGCGGATAACGATGGTCCAAAACGATCGGCATCGATCGTGGTGGGCCAAAAGGTCATGAACATCACGCAGGATCCGGGCGGCGGCTGCGTGCCGAGGCCGATCCTTGTCGGGCAAACAGTCAACACGTCGCTCTCAACCGGAAGTTGTCCACTCGGGGATGGTACCTATTACGATCCTTATACCTTCGACGGCCTGGCTGGCCAGCAGGTGTCGATCTTAATGACCGCCTCTTACGATACTTATCTCTTTTTGCTAAGACCGGATGGCAGTGTTCTCGCAGAGGATGATGACGGCGGCGGCGGCTCGAACGCGCGCATCCCGGCGGGAGGGGGTTTGCTTACTTTGCCGGCAACCGGGACTTACACCATCCTGGCGAATACCTTCAATCCTAATCAGACCGGCCAGTACTCATTGACTTTGAACGGCGCGCCACTCTCCGATCTATCAGTATCCCAAAGCGTGGCCCATGACCGCGTCGCTCCGGGCTCCAGAGTGATTTACCTGGTCACAGTTACTAACAACGCGGGCACTCTGGCCAATTCCATCACTGTTACCGACAATCTTCCGGCAACGGTTACGTTCGTTTCGTGCGGCGCGGCGGACGGAAGCTGCGGCGGAACCGGGAATAACCGCACCGCCACATTCTCGTCGCTGGCCGTCGGCGCTTCGGCAATGGCGGTGATGATCGCAACAGTCAATAATTCCAACGCTCCGGACACCGTGATCAGTAACACGACGACCGTCAGCACTTCGGGCCCGGATCCCAATGCGAACAACGACTCTGCCACGGCGACATTCACCGTGAAAGCGTCGCCGTTCATCTCGCGGGCAAATGGTCGGATTGCGTTTGGTTCAGATCGCAATTTCTCAAACAGTACTCAACCAAGCGGCATCTACGCGATCAACTCTGACGGCGCAGGCGAGTCGTACTTCGCAAACATTCCTTTGTATGCGGCTGCGTTTGCCTGGTCACCGGACGGTTCCCGGATCGCTTATCGCAAAGGGCTCGCTGGATCACTTTATGGCGATGAGATTCGCGTCGCCAATCCCGATGGCAGCAGTGCGGTTAAGGTCGCCGGCAGTGTTTTTGAGCGCAACAGCCGCATTGCCTGGGCGCCAAATGGAACCAAGCTCGCATTCATTGGCCTGAACAGTTTTATTTACACCGTGAACGCAGACGGGACGGGACTGGCAAAGATTCCCAACAGCCCACAATTCGTCAATGATCTTTCATGGTCTCCGGATGGCGCCATGTTCGCCTACTCGGACGAGAATAACGTCTTTGTGATGAATGCAGACGGCAGCGCGCAAGCGAACCTCACGCTCGGCAGAGTCAGTATTTCGGGTGAGCCGGCGCGCAGCATACTCCCGCATTGGTCTCCGGATGGCACGCGGCTGGTGTTTGAGGCGCAGTCGAATAACTATCGCAGACTTTTCATGATGAAGCCGGACGGCTCAGCGCTGGCGGCCCCATTCGATCTGTATGCACAGCAGCCCGCGTGGTCCCCTGACGGCAGTCAGCTCGCTTTCATTTCCCTCAATTCTCTGTACGTCTCAAATCCGGATGGTACGGGACTGACCCAGGTAACCAACAACGGCTTTTACAACGCCATGCCGGAATGGCAACCGTTAGCCAACGCCCTCGATCAGCCGAGCTTTTTTGTGCGGCAGCACTACCTCGATTTTCTCAACCGTGAACCGGATCCGGCCGGCCTGGCGTACTGGACTGGTCAAATCACACCATGTGGAGTCGACTTGGCTTGTGTACGCGGCAAGCGACTTGATGTCTCGAACGCGTTCTTCTTTGAGCTCGAGTACCAACAAACCGGCGCATACGTTTATCGCCTGTACCGCGCCGCTTACGGCAACAATCAGCCTGCTCCAAATGCTGACGGCTCAAACCCAACCGAAGCGCACAAGCTCCCTGCCTATGCGGTCTTTGCCCCTGACCGCGCTCAAGTGGTTGGTGGTGCGAACCTGGCCCAGGGGCAGTTGACCTTTGCCAATACGTTTGTTCAGCGAAGTGAATTCCTGGCGAAATATCCCGCGAGTCTCGATGGCCCAGCGTTTGTCGATGCCGTGCTGGCCACGATCCAAAACGACTTTGGTGTCGATCTGACTTCCCAGCGGGCCGGGCTGATCGCGTTGTTCAACTCTGGCGGACGTGCGGCCGTGATGTATCGATTGGCGGACGATAACCCACAGACAAACCCGATCAATAACCGCGCGTTCATTGATGCTGAGTACAATCGCGCATTTGTCTTTACGGAATACGCCGGTTACTTGCGGCGTGATTCTGATATCGGCGGATTCCTGTTTTGGCTGGCACAAGTTAACAGCGGACCACTGCGAGACACGGCGAAACAACATGCGATGGTTTGCTCGTTCGTGACCTCAGGAGAGTATCAGTTGCGTTTCAGCTCGTTCGTGACGCACAGAAACTCTGAGTGTCCGCAGTAGGTGAGGCTGTCGATCGCTTGCGGCTGTGCCGCCCGATGTGCGGAAGGGCTCTGCCCTTCCGGTTAATGTAATTGGAATTCGGGGCTATGCCCGGGATTCCGGGGGCGTAGCTCCGGAGTGTGTGGAGTGCGCCTCGGTGGGGCAGAGCCGCCACCGCACATCAGGCGGCCGAGCCGCGAAGACGAACTTCGGGCCGCAGGTATGAAACACTATGCAACGAAACGTTTGGGTGTGCGAATCTCCCGAAGATTCAAGCGGCAGCAATTGCTTGCGGCGGTTCTTGGGTGCGCGTCAGACAATCCGCCAACTTCTCCGCCAGCTCTGCAACGTGAGGCTCCTTGATAATGTCGAGATGGCTGCCCGGAATTTCGTGGACGTCGATGCCGCCGCCGGCCAAAGCACGCCAGCCTCCCACCAAATCAACCGACGTGCGCAGATCCGAACTGGCCCAGAATAGCGTCAGGTGCCCGTCATAGACTTTGGGAACGTACTCGCGCACGGCCAAAGAGTTCAATTCCTGAATGTCCTGCAAAGCGCGCGGTAAGGGCCGGCCGAGGTTTTCAAACGAGCTGTAGACACGGCGCCACAGTTGGCTCTTCACTTTGCGCGGCGCGAATTTTGATTTGGCTGCCAGATAGAAAACTTTATCGCTAAAGGACAGGCCCCTGAGATTTGCAAGGTGGGCCATGGTTCTGCTCACTGCTCGATCCCAGCGCGCGCGCAAAGTGTTTTGATCGCGCAAGAGCTTCGCGTAGCCCGACGGGTAAGTATCCAGCAGCGCCAACAGGCCAATCTCCTGCCCCTGGGCGCGCAGTTGATGGGCCATTTCGAAAGCAATCATGCCACCCAGCGATCGTCCGCCAATGAAGTATGGCCCGGTGGGTTGCAGCTCACGCATCTCCCTGATGTAGTGCGCGGCCATGTCTTCGACCCGCGCGTGCGCGGCGTGTCTCCCATTCAAACCGGCGGATTGCAAACCATAAAAAGGCTGGTCCTGGCCGAGATAGCGGGCGAGATCGTAGTACTCGAGCACGTTGCCGCCTAACGCGTGCACACAGAAGAATGGCGGCCTTGTGTTAGTGCGTCGAGCGGGCTCCAAAGGATTAATAGCCACGAGCGACGACCACTCTGCGTGCGCATCCATCCGCCCGTTCTGCTCAAGGACAGCGGCGAGTTGCGCAATCGTCGGGGCCTGAAAGAGAGTGGCCAGCGGCAGACTTTTACCGAATCGTTTTTGAATTTGCGCAAAGAGCCGCACGGCCAAAAGCGAGTGTCCGCCCGCCTCGAAGAAGTTGTCGGTAACTCCTAGCTCGCGTGTATCCAACAGGTCTGCCCAGATTGCCGCGAGTAGTTTCTCTGTCTCAGTCTTTGGCACAGAGAGCTTCGTCGCCTGGCCATCCGGTTTGCGATCCACAGCGTCCGGCAACGCGCGGCGGTTGACTTTGCCGCTGGCGGTTAAGGGCAGGGAATCGAGCACCACGAACGAGCTGGGCACCATGTACTCAGGTAGTTTCTGTTTGAGAAAGTCGCGCAACTGACCGTTGACGGTCGTGTGCCCGCGGGGCACGACGTAAGCAACCAGACGTTTGTCGCCGACCTGGTTATCTCTTGCGACGATTGCGCAATCGCGCACGAGTTCGTGTTGGGCCAGCGTTGATTCGATCTCGCCGAGCTCGACCCGAAAGCCTCGGACTTTGATCTGGAAATCTTTTCGTCCTTCGAACTTGATGCGGCCATCGGGAAGGCGCCGACCCATGTCACCGGTGCGATAAATGCGCACCGAACCCTCTCGCACACCCGAGCTGCCGAGACTGAAGGCTGCTGCGGTTGCTTCAGAATTGCGCCAGTATCCCAACGCCACGTGTGCGGACTTGATGGCAATCTCGCCAAAGACTTCTGAAGGATGACCGGCTTCGTTGAGCAACAAAACTTCCGTGGCCTCAACGGGAAAACCGACCGGCACGCTCTCGCCGGACACAACCGTCTGCCTGTCGATAAAATTTTGCAGGCTCACGGTAGCTTCTGTCGGGCCCAGACCATTGACGAAAAGGCAATCGTCGGAAAAATGTTTCCGGTACAGCTCGACGTCCGCCCGTTTTACCTCTTCTCCGCCGAGCACAACCAAACGGATTTTGGGAAGGTCGGTATTCTGCTCCAGCGTGCCGATGAAGTAGCGATAGACGGTGGGCGTGGAGTGATAGACGGTGATCTGGTCGTCGATCAGACGTTTGGGCAAGCCGGCCAGTGCTTCTTTCTTGATGTCGATGGGGCAGAGCGTGGCGCCGTTAAGCAGCGCGCCGTAGATGTCCATCACCGAAGCGTCAAAGCAATACGAAGAGAAGAGCGTCAGTCGCTCGTGTGCCGACAGGTGCAGATTATTAGTGTAGACCCTGATGTGATGCAGCACATTGCGATGGTTCTGCATCACTCCCTTCGGCTTTCCGGTCGAACCGGAGGTGTAAAGAATATAAGCCAGGCGTTCAGGGGAAACACGCGGGAGTTGGGTGAAAGCCGTAGTCGAATTCAGGTGATCGACATTGATCAGTTGCACGCCATTCGCGCAGAGTGCTTGGGCCAAGCCGAGATTCTCGTCGTTTGTGACGAGCGCTGTGGCCTCTGAATCGGCGATGATACCCGCCAGTCGTTCCTGCGGGTACGAAGGGTCAAGCGGCACATAAGTCTTACCGGCCTTCAAAGAGCCCAGCAGCGCCGCGATCATTGGTGCGTCATGGTCAAACAGCAGCGCGATTCTTTCCTCGCCGTCTCCACACAGGCTGAGAATCGACTGGGCCACCTGATTGGCGCGCTGGTCTAATTCCTCGTAGGACCACTCATGCGTCGTCGTCTTAACCGCAATCTGCCGAGGGTACTTTCTAACCTGACTGGCAAAACGATCAGCGATCGACTGCTCGATCTCGTCTTTCGCAAACGTGGTAAAGGAATTGACTGGACGAATGCTTTGGCTGCGAATCAAATCGTGCGCGTTGTCCGTCTCGGTACCCAACGGAAATTCTGAGATGCCGAGATCCGGATGCGCAACCACTCCTTCCAACAGGACCCGCAGATGGTCGAGCATGCGTGTGATGGAAGCAGCGTCGAAAAGATCACTGTTGTATCTGAAGCGGCCAACCAGCCCTTCCGGACGATCGTCCAGCTCGAGATAAAGATCGACTCTCGCGATGCCTGCATCGACGTCAACCTGGCTCAGGTCCCATCCGGGCCCGGGCGTGGGCAAGGGTGGCTCGAGGACGAACATCACCTGGAAGAGCGGATTACGGCTTGGGTCGCGTTCACACTCGAGTTCCTTCACCAGACGATGAACCGGAACGTCACCGTGGGCCAGGGCATCGACCGTGACTTTCCGCACGCGCGTCAGCAGCTCACGAAAGCTGGGATCGCCCGACAGGTCCGTGCGCAATACCAGGGTATTGAGGAAAAAACCAAGCAGCTCGTCAAACTCAGATCGTTTGCGGCTCGTCGTGACCGTGCCCACGACCAGGTCATCCTGTTCGGTGTAACGATGGAGCACGGTTTGAAACGCCGCCAGCAACGTCATGAACAGAGTCGTTCCTTCGCGCCGGCTCAGCGCCTTCAGCGCCTCACTGAGACGCTGAGGCAATCTGAAAGACAACTGCTCTCCGTGAAATGTTTGAATCGCGGGTCGTGGCCGGTCGGTCGGTAGCTCCAACGCTGTGGGCGCTCCAGCAAGCTGCTTTCTCCAGTAGGCGAGCTCTTCCGAGAGCGCTTCGTCCTGCGCCTGGGCGCGTTGCCAGTGGGCAAAATCGGCATACTGTATCGGCGGTTCCGAAAGCGGAGAGGGGCGGCCGCCGACAAAGGCTTCGTACAGCGCCGCCAGCTCCGGCAGGAATACACTGTACAGCGAAACGCCATCGAAAATTATTTGGTGCAAGGTCAGGTAAAGATTGTGCTCGTTGTCGCTGAGCCGCACCAGCAAAGCTCGAAGCAGAGGGCCCTCACTCAAATCAAATGGCCGGCGCGCATCCTGTGTCGCCAGCCGCAGCGCTTCTGCTTCGCGTTCCGACTCCTGCAGTCCTCGCAGGTCCACCACGGGCAGTTCCAGATCAAAGACGGGATTAATTACCTGAACCAGTTGACCGTCCTGGATGGCAAAGTTAGTGCGCCAGACTTCATGGCGTCGAATGATCTCGGTAAGACTCTGCTTCAGAGCTGCGACATCGAGCGGGCCGTGTCGATGCACGGTCACCGGCTCGTTATAGATGAGCAAATCGGCAACCAGTTGTGCATGTATCCAGAGTTGTTCCTGCCCCAGCGAAGGCAGTGTGGGTTCATCAGGCGCGCGTCGCGGAATGACCTGTGATTCCGTAGACGAATGCGGACGGGCGCCGCGCAAGTACTTTTGCAGCAGCGCCCGCTTGGCATCAGACATGTCCGACAAACTTACTGGGATCGCGGGCGTCCCGCCCGCCATCTTTGTTTGCCACGTTGTTTGAGTTGACCGGTTCATCTGGGTTCGAGTGACTACATTGCTTGAAGCGGGCGGGACGCCCGCGGTCCCAGTAAGGTCGGCGCCCTTAATCATTTTCTACGCCGCTCCGTGGAATGGACAACCACTTCGCATGGGTTCGATGACCGGCTCCTGTTTCATCGAGGATAAATTTTGCACCGGTTCAACGGCAGACAGCGGCGCGCGACTGAACGTCACGGGCAGGGAAGTCAATCCCCGCAGACCCAGATTGTCTCGCCAGACCAGTGGACCAGGCTCGAGCTCCAAATTGACCGTCCGGCGCGCGATTGCTGCAAACGCCAGTTGCCCTTCAATGCGCGCGAGCGGCGCCCCAAAGCAGAAGTGACTGGCCCAGCCGAAAGCCAGGTGTCGATTATCTGTCCGTCCAAGATCGAGGCGGTCGGGATCAGGAAAACGTTCCGGGTCGCGATTGCCTGCGCCCATCACGGCGATCACAGCCTGTCCTTTGCGAATCTTCCTGCCGCCCAGTTCAGTGTCTGCTGGACAAATTCTGGCGGTGTGTTGACTCGGGCTTTCGTAACGCAGCAGTTCTTCAACTGCGGAGGGAATGAGAGTCAGATCATTTCTCAATCTCTCAAATTCGAGTGGATGGCGCAGCAGCGTCAGCAAGCCGTTGCCGATCAGATTGGTCGTAGTCTCCTGGCCGCCGACCATGGTCACGATGCAGTTGGCAATGATTTCCTCTTCACTCAAACGATCGCCGTCGATCTCCGCCGTCAAGAGCGCGTTGATTAATCCATCACGCGGTTGCTCTCGCTGTTGTTGAATCGCGTCGCGAAAGTAGGCGGTCATCTCTTCGACGCACTTCAGAGTACGCGAAGCTCGGTCCGGATTGTGTTGGAAATTGCCGAGCACTTCGGCAAAATCGGTCGTCCAAATCTTCAACTGATCCGCATCGGCCGTGGGCACGCCCATCATTTCCGCGGTAACAATCGCGGGCAAAGGCGCAGCCAGATCCGCGATCACGTCCATCCTTCCGGCTTCGAGCAGCGGCTCGAGCAGGTCGTCAAGAATCTCTCGAATATGCGAGCGCAGCGCTTCCACCCTTGCCGGTGTAAAGGCCGTCGAGGCCAGTCCACGCAAGCGCGTGTGATCCGGTGCGTCTAAAAAGAGCATCTGTTTGACCATCACCTGGGCAACGGGCGCCAGGTCCTGGAGACCAATGGCGGCGAGCTGCTCAGGCGACGGCGTGCGGTTAGCCGAAAAGTGGTGCAGCACCGTAATCACGTCCGCGTAGCGCGTGACTACCCAGGCGTGCAGGTAAGGGTCCCAATAGACTGGGGCCTCGGTGCGCAGACGCTGGTAGAGCGGATAGGGATTGGCCAGGACCTCGGGATCCAGGAGTTGATAGAGACTGAGAGTCGGAGGTTTGCGAGATGCAGGAGTTGGATTAGTGGTAGTCATATTTGCTGCTGATCATTTTCCATTTGTCATTGGTCATTTTTCATGTTTCATGGCCTTCGAATATTTCCCTTCCTCCGCCTCTCATTCACACCGTGGCTCTAGCCTCAGCGGTTCGACAAACTTCAGTTTGTCGTCGACTTCGCAGGCACAAGGTGGTCACATGCAAGAGCATCTTCCCATCACTACGACAAACTTAAGTTTGTCGGACATGTCTGAGGCTAAAGCCACGGCGTGAATGAGAAATAGCCGAGCCGTCACCTGAGAATGACCAATGGCAAATGGCAAATGGTTTGTTCCTACGCCAACAGCCGCAGCACTTCTTCCTCACTCATCGCCTCAACGCGAGCCATCAACAGCCGCTCGACCTCCATCGCCAGTTCCTCGATCGTAGGTGCGTCGAACAGTGTGCGTAGCGCCATTTCCACTCCAAACGCGCCGCGAAGCTGAGAGATAAGTTGCGTGCCCAGGAGCGAGTGTCCGCCCAGCATAAAGAAGTTGTCGGTAATGCCGACTTGCTCCAATCCCAACAGAGAGGAAAGCATTGCTGCCAATTGCTCTTCGATGGGAGTCCGCGGAGCTACAAACTCTTCGTCCCTTAAAGTGTTCTGCGAATCAGGCGCAGGCAGCGCGGGCCGATCCAGTTTGCCGTTGGGCGTCAGCGGCAAATCATCAACTTGCACAAAGACAGCGGGAACCATGTACTCGGGGAGTTCGTTACGGAGGAAACTCCTCAGTTCTTCGGCCGACGGCGGCACTGCGGGGCTCGGCACGACGTAAGCAACCAGGTGCTTCTCGCTGCAAGCATCATCCCGCGCGACCACCACACTTGATTGAACGCTTGCGTGCCGGTCGAGCACCGTGACGATCTCGTTTGGCTCGATCCGGTGTCCCAGGATTTTTACCTGATCATCGATTCGACCGAGGTAGGCAAGCTCGCCGTTTTCCAGGTAGCAGGCGAGGTCTCCGGTTCTGTACAGACGCGATGTCCGGGCCGCGCCGTTGGTGCTGAAGGGATTCGGGATGAATTTTTCCAGCGTCAACTCTGGCCGATTCAGATAACCACGAGCTACACCGGCTCCCCCAATGTAAAGTTCTCCGGCGGCGCCGAGGGGAACCTGCCGCAAGTTTTCATCGAGGAGATACACCTCTGTGTGTGCGATTGGTCGACCGATCGAAGGCTGCGTGTTTGTGCCCGGATCCGGTGAAACAAATCCCGAAGTAGCAACCACAGTGCACTCGGTTGGGCCATAGTTGTTGACGAGCTTGAAGGGCAGAGTCTTTGCCGGAAAGCGGTGCAACGTTTCGGCCCCGGTCAGCAGAATTCGCAGTGCAGTGGCAACGGGCCACTCGAGCAACATGACACGCTCAGCCAGCGCCGTCGGCAGAAAGCTGACGGAAATCTTTTCGGCCACCAGCCAATCGCGCAGACGCTCGGGAGAAAGCCGCGTGCACTCATCCGGCAAATGCACACTCGCTCCCGCAGTCAGATAGGGCCAGACTTCCCAAACGGCTGCATCGAAGCCCAAACCGGCGAGATGACTGGCACGATCTGCGGCGCTCACTTGAAAAGCACTTTGGTGCCATTGAATCAAGTTGAGCAGGCTGCCATGTGTGACTTGCACTCCTTTCGGTTGGCCGGTCGAGCCCGACGTGTAGATGACGTACGCAAGATCTTCCGGAGTTACGTCACGGTTGGGCGAGGTAGTTGGCAGTTTATCGATCTGTGTTGTATGAAGATCTGTGGCCACCGTTTGCCATGCGCCACTCGAAAGCTGCGCCGCTGTTTCCTGGTGAGTCACGAGCACACGAGGTTGCGCATCCTGCAGCATGAACGTGAGCCGCTCAACCGGGTAAGCCGGATCAAGCGGGAGGTAAGCTCCGCCGGCTTTCAGAATTCCCAGACTCCAAACCACGGCTTCCACTGAACGAGCCAGGCACAGGGCGACGATCGTTTCGCGTCCGACGCCAAGCGAAATCAGGTAATGGGCAATCTGGTTTGATCGCTGCTCCAAATCTCGGTAAGTCACCTGTTCACCATCCGCGAACAGCGCCAACGCGTCCGGAACGACACTGGCCCGAGTGGCTACCAGTTCAGCGACACACTTGTCGTTTGGATCCAGCGGCGCGATTGCGACGCCAGTAACGACATCGCTGACGCCGCCATTTGGCGAGACAGGAGTTGTAAATTGAGTGCCCGGCGAGGGCAAAAAGCTGCTGCGATGTAAATGACTGGACATGTTTATTTTTTGGGGTCTCAACTGTTCGCGGATAAGCGAACTGACCTGACTTGGAAACGCAAGCTTCCCAAAGCACTTAGATGACTAATGGGCAACGATTTCCCAGTTTCAAAGGATGAAGGCTGAAGGATGAAGAGCCGACGCGACGAGACTGTTCTTACTGGGACCGCGGGCGTCCCGCCCGCCCTGGCTGGGATAGGGTCGAGTTTATTCTTCAGCGGTGGCTGCGAAGAAAGGGGGCGGGACGCTCGCGGTCCCAGTGGAAGACCGCGTCTCCGCGTCATCCTTTCTTCCCCCGTGATACATTGACCAGAACATGTGGAAGTTTCCCCACCCGATCAAGCATCCGATTCCGCCGGCTCGCTGGCCCGCGGCTGATGAGGCAGCCAAATCCCTCCTCTTCCAGCCGATAAGTATTGGACCCCTGCTGCTCGAGAGTCGCACCTGGGTCCCGGCGATGGTTCCCTGGCGGGCGACTGACGACGGCTTTGTAACTGAGGCCAATCTCGACTGGTACCGGCGATTCGCACAAGGAAGACCGGGCGCGCTGGTAGTTGAAGCGACGGGAGTACGCGACATTCCCAGCGGTCCACTGCTGCGCATCGGAGACGATCGTTTCCTGCCCGGCCTGCGCCAACTGGTCGAGACCGTGCGCCAGGCAAGCGGTGGGCGAACACGTTTGTTCATTCAGATCATCGACTTTCTCGCGGTTAAGAAAAGGCCCGAGCCTGGCAAGTATTTCGATCGCTTCCTGCAACTGCAGCCAAGGCATCGCGAAGCGCTGGCAGACTTGACCGGCAACCAGCACTGGCAGCAAGCAGGCGAATCAGAGGTGCGCGCCTTTCTGAAAGCAGCGCCCGAGGAAATCATCGAACGAGTCCTGGACCGGCGCGAGCTTGAGGCACTGCGCTTTGGCTATCGCGAGCGCGTCACGGACATTCACCTGGACCACGTTCGCGAACTGCCGCAAGTGTTACCGGGAATCTTTGCCGAGGCCGCGCGACGAGCACGCGAAGCCGGCTTTGACGGAGTCGAGCTGCACTACGCGCACGCTTACACCATGGCCGGCTTTCTGAGCGCGCTGAACGATCGCGCAGATGGGTACGGCGGCAGGCGCGAGCATCGAGTGCGTTTGCCGTTGGAAGTTTACCGGGCAGTTCGTGAACGCGTCGGCAACGACTATGTTGTTGGAGTGCGTTTCCTGGGTGATGAAGTGATCGCCGGAGGCAACCGGATTGATGATGCTCTCTACTTCGGGGTTGAGTTTGCGCGCGCGGGGTTTGATTTTCTCTCGCTCTCGAAAGGCGGGAAATTCGAAGACGCACAGCAGCCGAAAGTCGGGCAGGCGGTCTATCCGTACACCGGCCAGAGCGGATACGAATGCATGCCCACCACGCTGTCCGACGAAGTTGGTCCATTCGGTCGCAGCGTGCCTCTGGCGGAAGCAATTAGAAGAGCGGTGATTGAGGCCGGCTACCGGACGCCGGTGGTGGCCACTGGCGGCCTGACAACTTTTGATCAAGCCGAGGCAATACTGCAGCGTGGTCAAGCTGACATCGCCGGGTTTGCGCGTCAGGCGCTCGCCGATCCGGATTGGTTTTTGAAAGTGAGGCTGGGACGCGGAGACGAGATTCGACGCTGCACCTATACCAACTATTGCGAGGCATTGGACCAGGCGCATCGGCCGGTAACGTGCAAATTGTGGGATAGATTTGAACTGGATGAGGCTGGAGTCGCGACCGTGGATGAGGGTCGACGGCGGCTGCTTCCGCCCGAGTGGTAGCCGGGAGCGCGGGCATCCTGCCCGCTTTTGTTTAGATAAAGACTCCCTATGTTAGTAAAACTCAAGTTCCAGGTTGGCGGAGCCCTTGGTAAAAAAAACGGGCAGGATGCCGGCGCTCCCATGGTTATTCCAACCTTTGCGTCTTAGCGCCTCCGCGCGAAACTTCTTCCTCATAAGCGGCCATGAACTCCGGGTCACTCGTGCGCAACTTTTCGTCATCGACGCGCCCGCTTCTGGTCATCACCGAATACGCCAACTCGAGCGGGCTCAACTCCATATAATTCCGCGCGTTCTCGAACCACTCGCAACTTTCACGCGCCGCGGCCTGGTACTCTTCAATGATCGGTTTCCGCACTCTCTCGAAATCTGCGAGCGCAGCGCCAACGTCTGTCTGGCGATCGAAGGACTGCTTGAGAGCGATTGCATCTTCCAGCGCCAGCTTGGTGCCTGAGCCGATGGAAAAATGCGCGGTGTGCAACGCGTCGCCCAGCAGAACGATATTGCGATGACTCCAGTGGCGGTTCTTTACGTTAATGAAGTTCAGCCACTTGGAATTGTTTGAGAGCAGCGCGTGCCCGTTCAGATCCGCGGCAAAGACCTCCGCCAGAAAGGCGCGCGTTGCTTCATCGCTCATCTTTTCAAAGCCACCGTTCGCCCATGTCTGGCTGTCGCACTCCACAATGAAGGTGCTGGTTGTCTGATTGAATTTGTAAGAGTGCGCGGCGAAGACGCCGGCCTCGGTTTCGCGAAAGGTCAGAGTCAGGCCATGAAATAATTGCTGCGTGCCGTACCAGATGTATTTGTTCGGACTCGCGCTGAGGGATGGCTGCAGATGTTCTTTGAATCTTTCACGCACTGTACTGTTGACACCGTCCGCGCCGACCAGCAGGCCGTCATTGCCGGCGACGATGTCAGGGGCCGAAATTTCTTGGTGAAAAGTCAGTCGAATACCCAACTCAAGACACCGTTCCTGCAGAATCTGCAACAGGTTTAGCCGCCCGATTCCGGAAAAGCTGTTGCCGCGAATTGTTATCTTTTCGGAGCGATGAACTACATCGACGTTGTCCCAGCGCTGAAAGGCTTGCGTGATGCGGGCATGCGAGACTTCATCCGCCTCTTTCAAGTTTTGCAGCGTCCGGCCCGAGAAGACGACGCCCCAGCCAAACGTGTCGGCCGGTCCATTGCGTTCCGAGATGATAATGTCGTGCGTGGGATCGGCCTGCTTCATCAGGATCGCAAAGTACAATCCCGCGGGGCCGCCGCCGATAATGTTGATTTTCATTTCGGTCTAAACAAGGGCAGGAGTGATGGTTTAGACGCAGGCAAAATCGAACTGTCGAGCTGATGCTCTCAACGTGCTTCTGCCAGGGCTTTCTCCAACAATCCCTTCACTCCCAGTTCGCTCGCCCACTGATGCAGGTAGTCAAGATCCAGGTCGGCGCCACTGGCCCCAATTATTCCCAGCACATCGCGCCATTGAGTTTCCGAAACCTCGCCTCCGGTTCGAAACCACCGCAGTTTTGCCAGCACCATATCCTCAGCAGTTGAGACCCAGACTCTCTGATCGATATCCGGGGCAAATTTTCTGAGTTGTCGTCGTTTGAGTTGTTGAGTAGCAAAGTCCCCGGCCTTGGGAATGAAGATGTCCACTTTGAAGACCGATTCGAAATGGATGGCATTGAACGATCGTTGCTGAGAAACTGCTTCTCCCATGGCTTGCTCATCGACATAGAAGCGACTCTCCAGTGCTTCGACTAGCGGATGAATTTGTGCAGGCTTGATGTCGGCGATCAAATCAATGTCCGCTGTCGCCCGATACATCCCGTGCATCGAGCTCGCGATGGAACCAACCAACACATATTCGATCTTGAGCTCATCCAAGAGTTGGACAACTTCTGACAAAACGATGAAAGGGTTCTCCATCGTTAGTAGCCTTCCTGCACCGGGTCAAAGCCATAGGCGCGGATCACATCTTCGCGAGGCAGGACGCGGGCGATGAAGCGCCGCCGAATTTCCTCCTGGTTGGCCTGCGGAAAGCGCTGCTCCAGGTTCGCGAGGATTAGCTGCCGTGTTGCCTGTGTCAGTTCAAACGCCAGAGCCAGACGTTTCCAGTCCGGTACGCGGCGCATCATCTCATAGTGCTTTCGTTGCGCGGCGGTCGTGGTGTCGGGCGAAAGAGGTTGCATGTTTTTCCGGCTGGCGCGTTGTTCCTGGGTCTTTCTACGAATCCTGTTCGACTTTGCAGACAGGTCACTACCACCTGCGGTAGCGGGTGGGTGATCGCTTCTATGGCTTGCTTAAGTACTCGTCACCCAGCCGCTACCGCAGGTGGTACTGACCTCTTGCTCCGTGCACGCACCACCCTGAGGCACCCAGGCGTTAAGCGACCTGAACGAGATTACTATTCCTTCAGCAGTTGGCTCGCGATCACCAGCTTCTGAATCTCTGACGTTCCCTCATAGATCCGCAGTGCCCGCACGTCGCGATAAAGTCGTTCGACGACGCTGCCGCGCACCAGCCCGGCGCCGCCATGAATCTGCATGGCCTGATCGATGATGCGACCGGCGGCTTCAGTGGCAAAGAGCTTCGCCTCACTGGCCTCGCGGGTAACGCGCTCCACCCCGGCATCTTTCAAGTAGGCCGCGCGATAGACCAACAGCCGCGCGGCATCAAGCTCAGTAATCATGTCCGCCAGTTTTTCCTGGACCAGTTGATGCTCGCCGAGCAGGCGCCCGAACTGTTTGCGCGTGCTCGCGTACCGCACCGCTTCGTCGAGCGCTCGCCGCGCCATGCCGCAGGCCGCCGCACCGACGCTCGAGCGAAAGACGTCCAGAGTTTGCATCGCCAGCCGGAATCCATCGCCCTCGGCGCCCACCATGTCGTCCGCGTGCACTCGGCAATCTTTGAATTCGAGTTCACCGATCGGATGCGGGGCGATTAGCGCCGTGCGTTCGACCACGCTGCAGCCTTCGCGCTTTGAGCCCACCACGAACGCGGACAGTTCTGCGCGGCCGTCTTCCCGCGTCCGCGTGCGCGCAAAGACAGTGTAGAAATCCGCGATGCCGGCGTTGGAGATAAAACGCTTGCGGCCGTTGAGCACATAGTCATCGCCGAAACGCTGCGCAGTAGTTTGGATGGCCGCGACATCCGATCCGGCTTCAGGCTCAGTCAAGGCAAAGGCGGCGATCGCTTTTCCCTCGCGCGCGCGACCGAGCCAGAAATCGCGCACATGTTCGGGAGCGGCCTGGCTGATGGCGTAGGTGCCCAGACCCTGCAAGACGAAAGCGGAATCGGCCAGTGCCGAAGAGTAACTGAGTGCTTCGCGAATCAGGCACAGTGCGCGCACATCGAGCCGCGTCTCCTCAGACGCGACCGCATAATCGAGCACGCCGGCGGCCGCCAGCAATTGGACATACTCCACAGTGCGCGCATCGACGTCTCGCTCGTCTGCTGCCCGAGGCTCAACCTCACGCTGCACAAATCCGGCGACGCTGGCCGCGAGGTTGCGATGCTCAACAGTAAAGAACGGAGTTTGTTCGATAAAGCGATCCATTTGTTGGTCCCAGGATTTCAAATCTGTGATCCGAAATTTCAAATTTGTGATCTCAGATCTCAAATTTGTGATCTGAAATCTCAGATCAAATTCTTCGATTGGATCTTCGTTGTTCGTAGGTCAGGTGTCACCGGCATGACATTTCAAACCGACAGCTCGATCAAAGCTGCAAAGCACCAAGTACAAAGAACTAAGTCCAAATCCCAAAGCTCAAAGCCGCACTTCCGCTATTGAAACCTTGTTTGCCGCTTTTCGACAAACGCATCATACGCCTCGCGAAAATCCGGATGCGCCATGCAGAGGGCCTGGGCCTGCTCTTCGCATTCGAACGCGGCCGCCAAGTCCATGTGCAACTCTCGATTGAGCATCTCTTTCGTTTTCGCCAGAGCGAACGCCGGACCTCGCGCCAACCT
>Ga0179594_10000177_pt1 | contig 18992 bp, 19 predicted proteins | sample CZOMad1_1_08_16f_FD_148625 | JGI IMG/M metagenome (GOLD analysis project Ga0179594, IMG submission 148625) | Vadose zone soil fungal communities from Angelo Coast Range Reserve, California, USA - CZOMad1_1_08_16fungal (Illumina Assembly) | ecosystem: Environmental > Terrestrial > Soil > Vadose...
TACCTGCGCGCAGATCGTCAGAGAGTGTTTTCAGGTTCTTGGCGATATCGTTGGCGTTGTTGTAGAGGGCCGGATCGTTAACGAATTTGCCGGCCGATCCCTGACCGGATTTAATCTGCACCATCAGATCCTCGGTCTCGCGAATGGTCTGATTCAGATTGTTGTATAGCGACTCGTCGTTGAAGAGGCGGCCCACCGTTCCTTTGCCATCCTTAACGTTTCGTACGATGCCGTTGATTTCATCCGAGAGCTTGCTGAGTCGCTGGGCCAGGTCCGTTCCCGACGTCGCAAAGTCATTGACCGTGTTTGAAGAAGACCCGGGAAGTACGGCGTAATCTTTAACTGGTTGGCCCAGCGAGGTTCCGGGCGTGATATTGATCAGCATCTCGTTTCCCAGAAGGCTGGGCGAGCCTTGTTGCGCCTGCGAGTCGGTGCGAATACGTTGCGCCGCCGGTTGACCGTCAATGGTGTTGTCAATGGTCATCGTCGCTTCGACCCGCGGCGCGTTAGGCACGCTCGACGGCGGCAGCAGAGTGATCTTTTCAATCTTGCCTACGCGGACGCCGGCCAGCCTCACCTCAGAGCCTTCACGCAGTCCATTGGCATCGGCAAACAGCGCTTTCAAGTGCAGCTTGCGCGCGAAAGGATTGATGTCACCAGAGGCGTTCAAAATCAAAAAGATCAGGACCGCGATCGAGACGAGCACCAGCAGGCCCACGCGCAGTTCACTGAGGCTGACGGATTTCTTTGTTTTCGGCATGGCGTTTAGTAAAGGATGAAGGCGGAAGACCTGACACGGAGACGCGGTGACGCGGTGACACGGAGATCAATAGCGAAGGGCTCTCTCTTCTCCGTGTCTCCGCGTCCCCGTGTCAGTTCTTCATCCTTCATCCTTCATCCTTTCTTTAGTGTCCCCGAAGAAATCGTTTAATGTATGGATCGGGCGCCTTCTTGAGGGTCTCGTCGGTGCCGCTGAAAATGATGTTGCCTTCGCGCATCATCAGCACTTTGCTGTTGATCAGACAAAGACGCTCGCCTTCCTTTTCAAAGACGACCTGGCCCTCTTCATTCACGACCGCGTACTCCGAACAGAGATAGTCCAGATTGTTCATCTCGTGGGTTACGAAAATTGACGAAACGTCTTCCAGGTCGCGGAGCTTCATGGCCAGCTCGCAGATGGTGCGGGCGGTCGGCGGATCGAGACCGGCAGTAGGTTCATCGAAAAGGACGATCTTCGGATCCCCGATCAAGGCGCGGGCAATCCCGACGCGGCGTCGCATACCACCGGACAGTTCCGCAGGCATTTTCTCAATGGCGTCTTCCAAATTTACGAACCGCAGCATGCGGCGCACTTCTCGTTCGACTTCGTCTTCAGCCACGTTCTGTTCGTGAAGTCGATAAGCGACGTTGTCGTAGACGGAAAGCGAGTCGAACAGTGCTCCTTCCTGAAAGACCATCCCGATCTTCTTCCGCACCCGCATCATTTCCACTTCCGTGAAGTTCGTGACGTCGACGCCGTCAACCAGCACCTGGCCCGCATCAGGCTTTAACAAACCGAGCACCAATTTGATGATTGTCGACTTGCCGCCGCCCGAACCGCCCAGGATGATCTTTGTCTCGCCCTTCATCACCTTGAAGTTCAGGCTGTTCAGGACTACGCGATCATCAAAGGCCAGATGAACGTCGCGAAACTCGATCGCCGGTACAGCGCGGTGCAGGTCATCGACTTCGTGAAAGGTCGAGCCCGCAGCATTGTCGCTGACCCGGTTGTCCTCGCGATCGTACTGAGCAGCAGTGGTCATGGGCGATACGTAATGTAGTTAGGTGGTTCCTAGAATAACCTGAAGCGCCTTTGCCAGGAAATAGTCGGCGATGATCACCAGGATCGAGGCGAGCACTACTGCCCGCGTGGTTGATCGGCCTACGCCGACAGTTCCTCCTTCAGTCGCCAAGCCCTGCCGGCAGGCCACTGCGCCAATGATCAGCGCAAAACAGAGCGGTTTCACGATGCCCCCGATCAGGTCATCGGTAGTCATTCCGTCACGCACGGAGCTGACGAACATGCTCGAGGGAATGTTGTAAAGCGCAGTCGCCGTCACCCAGCCGCCGCCAATGCCCACCATGTCGGCGATGACGGTGAGCAGCGGCAAACTGATCAAGAGAGCAAGGAGCCGCGGCGCCACTAGTTTTCTGGTCGGGTCCGTGCCCAGGGCGCGCATCGCATCAATCTGCTGCGACACCACCATCGAACCCAATTCCGCAGAAATCGCCGATCCCACTCGACCCGTCACCATCAACGCGCAAAGCACCGGGCCCAACTCCCTGATCAGGGAGACGGCGACCAGATAGCCCGTCTGGTCTTGCGCCCCATAAGACTTGAGGGTGGGAAAGGTCTGAACTGTCAGGACGCCGCCAGTGAAGAATCCAGTCAGGACGATAATCGTCAGCGAGCCAACCCCAATCGCATCCATCTGCGCAATCGTCTCGGGAATGTAGCGAGGTCGCTTGACGACGCCGACGAGGGCGCGGGTCGCGAGTATTGTTGTCTCCTGCAGTTCGAGCAGTGAGCGCGCAACGATGTTCATTTTTCGGGGTTAGCTGCGAAGATTTGTCGTCAACGCCGCACTCTATCCTTGTCGCCTCGAGCCCTAGCGGCTACCAAGAGCGATTTGTTGGGCTGGCCGGGTCTGCTGAGCTTGCCGGTTGAGACCCATTTATCGTCTGTGCATTGAAAGAGCGGCCTATCATGCGCAAAACAGGGTAATTGCGTCAAGGCCGAATTTGGTTGCTGGATTCAACTGGAGGCTGGCTGCGGTGCGGAAGCGGGCAGCCCGCGAGTTCGGCATCAGAGACTCCAATGGCAGATAGGGGCTCAGTTTGGTTTTTCTCTGCGTGAACTCTGCGTCTTCAGCGTCTTGCGGTGAAGAAAAGTGCAGCAACCGCCCACCGCCGAGGCGCAGAGAACGCTGAGGACGTGCGGAGAATTGAAACCGAGCCACTAACCAAATGGCCAGCCAACAATTGTTGACTGGCCATTGTTTTTAACCCTGGTCTGGCGGCGAGGTATTCGATTAGTTACGGACGACGGGGCAGAGTATTACGACGAAGGGCCGGACCCGGCGCGACGCCGTTACCCTGAGTTTGTCCATTGCGGAGAGGGCGACCGTCATTTTGATTTTGCATCCGCCGCTGGCGCCGCAACTCTGCATCCCGAATTGATTGTCTGAGTTCGCGCAGCGTGGCTTGTTGGGCCGGTGTGAGAACTCGCCGAATGCGGAGTTCTTGCAATGCTTTCATGCGGGCTTGCGCAGCCTGAGCTTCTCCGACTTCTTTCACGCGCTGTTCAATCAGCGCTTCGTTGGGATAGTCCTCGTCCAGGGCGTCCTCGAGCGCCATCCGCGCCCGCCGCAAACGTTGATTAACTACAAATTGCTCGTCCTTATTCGCAATGCGAATCGCACGAATTGCCGCACGTTGTTCACCCGTTAGTTGTAGATTTTCGACCGGGTCTTGATTGAGCGCTGGCTGTTGACTCTCAGGCGGTCGTTGCGCTGCCGTGCTGTTTTGTCCAGGTTCCTGGGCAAACGTGGGGAGTGTCACCGCCAGGGCCAACACGAGCGCCAGCAGTAACAGGTTCCGTTTGCGTTTGTTGGTTTTCATATTTGCCTCGTAATTCTCTCGCAGTCTCGCAGTTTCTCTGTCTATGGAGTCGGACGATTCGAATCGATCGTCAGATCCAGATCGTCGTCATCTTTTGCAGTCACAAGTCTCAGGTCGGCTGCCAGTTCCTGGCGCTCTCGGGTAGTAAACGGCCGTCGCGCGTTACGTACTTCAGGGCTTTTGGACACAGCCAATATGCCTGATCGATTAATGATGGGCCTGTGATTATCGACTTGCTGCTCACTCTTGTTGACTGGAGAGACTGCCACATCGTTTTGCTTATTTTGTCGTTCGGCGGCAAGCCGAGCTTGAAGTTCTATCTCCGAATACACCTTGTCTGTTTTTGAAGTTGCGACAACGGGCTGACGCCCTTTGAGATAGCCAACTGCCAGTACGGCGCAGACGCAGAATAGCAGACTAGCGAAGGCTGTTGCCCCTCTCATCCAAAACGGCGAAAGCGCGAAGAATTCTCGCACCGCCGCAATCGCGGACTTTGCTGGTACTCGGCGCTGAGTCATTGGCGTAGTCACAGCCGGTTCCGCCTCGGCGACCGGCAAGCCGGCCAGGCCCAGCGTCTGATCGCGCCATCCCACAATTGACTCGCGGATTTGACCGAAGGCCTTGAACTCGGCGGTGCACGCCACACACTCGCTCAAGTGGCGCTCGAATCGGCGTGCCTCCATCTCGCTCAGTTCACCGTACAAAAACCCAATCAGGTCATCGACGCGCTCACAGGTATTCTCGTTACTCATTTCTCTCATCTCCCACTTCCAGCCGCCATCACCTAGGCGGCCTCGTTGCCGAATTTCTCGAGCCGCATTTGTAGCTGCCGCAAGGCTGTGTACAAGCGACTCTTCACGGTGCTCAGCGGCACATCCAGAGCATCGGCGATCTCTCGAAACGTCAATTCCTCGAACTCCTTCATCACAACGATCTGGCGCAATTCGATCGGCAAGCTGTTAACAGCGCGCCTGACGGCGATGCTTCTTTCGCGCCCTTCCACTACGCGAGACGGCGAAAGGTCCAACGGCGTGGCAAAGCTGGAAGCGTGCTTTTCTTCCTCGTCTTCCAGTCCGGCTTCGTTCCGTACCTTGGCTCTGCGATGCCGCGTGATGCACTGGTTCACGGCGATGCGGTGTAGCCACGACGAAACCTTTGCCTCGCCGCGAAAGTTCCGCAGGTTCCGGAAGGCGGACAGAAAGGTCTCTTGAGTCGCGTCGCGGGCGTCCTCTTCGCGTCCGAGCATGCCGTAGGTAAGCGCGAAAATACGCCGCTCCCAACGACGAACTATCTCGCCGAAAGCCTCCGCATCACCAGTCAAAGCGCGCTCGAGTATCTGTTCGTCGCTCGTGGCTGTCTCCCTCTGTCTTATCACGTGCAGCCGTTTGGCCCGCGTTCGGATTTCAAAAGGCAAGCGCTCAAGTCGTTGCGCTCGTCCTCTTAGACGCGGCAAACGACGAATAAGCCTAATAAAAGCAGTGTGGCGCTGACTCCTGAATTGAGCAGTCACCACTGCGTTCCCAGCCGCTCCAGCCCTTAGTATAGCCCTTAGGCTGCGTTGGCAAAGAATCAAACACGTTGACAACCTATTTAGCGGCCCTTACTATGAGACTTGGCCGATATCCCGCGATAATGGCCTGTTAGACACCAGCAACTGCTCCTGAACTCACCTCCACAGTCAAAGAACCTGTCTCGTCGGCCAATCATAATGTTTGAGAAAATCAGGCGCGTTCGCCTCTTATACATCGTTTTAGGGGTTCTACTCCTGGTAGGACTCTTGCCGCTTTCACTTGCCGGGACACTGCTTTCCGGCCGCAGTGCCGACGAATTGCGCGCCGTTGAAGGCCGCTATCAAGCCCAGTTAGTGCAGGACAAGGCCAGGCAGATTGAGCTCTTTGGGCAGCGGTACCGCGATGTTGTTTCCGGTCTGGCTAGGGCTTTCGAGATTGCGGGAAGCATCGACAAGGCCCAAAACGATCAGGGTTATGACATTCGTCTCCAGCGAGCGCTACAGGATGACCCGAACCTGATTGCCCTGGCCATCTGGCCCGTGGGCGGTGAGCTTCGCCGCGCTTTTCAGTCGGATGTCATCAAGCGCGAAGAAGTGGACCAACGTGTCGCAGACGTGCTAGCGCGGATGAGTGGGCGCGGACTGGTCGTCAGCCGGCCGCAGATTATTCGCTCCGGACAGGAAATGGGATTGACCATAGCCGCTCCGGTCATGGGGGGCCCGGGCAGCAACAGCGTTGTCGCCGCCGTGGTGGCAATCGTCTCGTTTCAGGAAGTATTCAAAACGGTTCACCAAATGACGCACCGGAGCGAGCGCGAAATGCTCGATGCCGGACTCCCGGTTGTTTTTGTCGTGGACCAGGTCGGACGAGCGGTGGCGCACCCGGACCCCAGCGTCGCTTTTTCTGAGAAGCCGATGACCGACCTCAAAGTTGTTCAGGACTGGCAGGAATCGGGCGCGCAGGTGCAATCGGCGCTAGCCCCTTTCGAAGTGCTACGCAATGGAAAAAAGGTGCAGATGCTGGGCTCGTACGCCACCGCTGAGTTGGACAAGAACTCGCGGCTCGGAGTGATTGCAATTCAGGACGAGTCGGCGGCGCTCGCTTCAGTAACGGACATGCGCCGCCAGACATTCTGGATCAGCCTCGTCGCCGCCTTATTGACGCTGGTGATCGGATGCTATTTTGCAAAGAAGCTGACTCAGCCGGTGCGAGAATTGGCGGCCGGCGCTCATCGGATTGCCTCCGGCGATTTTTCGCAACGCATAGAGGTGCGGAGCCGCACGGAACTGGGCGACCTGGGCAAGTCATTCAATCTCATGACCGATCAGGTTGAGCGTTACATCAACGATCTGCAGGCTTCTGCTGCTGAGAATCGTGAACTATTCCTGGGCACCGTCAAGAGTTTGGCCGCTGCTATCGATGGCAAGGACCCATACACACGCGGGCACTCAGAGCGCGTCTCGAGATTCTCAGTGGCCATTGCCGAACGACTCGGTTTGTCAGACGAAGAGATCGAGAAGATCAGAATCAGCGCCGTGCTCCACGATGTCGGGAAGATCGGAATCGACGACAGTGTCTTGAAGAAACCGGCCGCATTGACGGATGAAGAGTATCAGATCATGAAGACGCATCCGCAAAAAGGCTACAAGATCATGTCCCAAATTCCCGGGATCAGAGAGTTCCTGCCGGGCATGTACATGCACCACGAAATGGTCAACGGCGAAGGTTACCCCCAGGGCTTGAAGGGCGATGAGATTCCGCTGATGGCCCGCATCGTTTCAGTTGCTGATACCTTTGATGCCATGACAACTGATCGTCCTTATCAGAAAGCGATGGAGTTCAACACAGCCGTCGAAAGACTCAAGAGTTTTGTGGGCACGCGCTACGACGAGCGTGTAGTTCAGGCCTTTGTTGAGGCTTGCGAAGAGGGCCAAATACGGCCCGGTTCAGTGCGCCTGAAGAAACGCGCTAACCCCGGCAGAACCGGCGCCAAGGCGGAAGTCGCTGCGCTCCCCACACCGCAAATCGAAGGCATCATGTAACGCAAGCTGTTAGCTTGCGCTCGAGTTGAATGCCATTCACTCATCGCAAACTAACAGTTTGCGTTACAGTCGAGATCAAATTAGCCCACTACCCCAGAACCGCGTCCTTTTTGTGAGGACGCGGTTGTTGCGTCTATAATCCAAAACTTATGATTTGAGTAAATCCTGGGGTAGTGAGTACAGCCACATAATGGGAATGTTTTGGAGACGAAAGAGCAAGGATGCGTTCGTAACACTCGGTTTGAATGAACCGGCGACGCCGCAAACCAAAGGTGATCAGCGGCCGGCCGTCGATCCGGAAGCTACCGCACCCTCGCCACCGGTTCAGGCAGCGCCATCAGTTCCGCAGTCAGAAACACGCCGCAACGCACCGCGGACACCCTTCGCGACTTCTGTGCTCGGACTCAATCTGACGATGGAAGAGCTGCAGGCGCAGGAAGCCGCGCTCGAACAGGAGTTTTCGGCGCGCTTCCGCCGGGCCGTGGCGGCCACGCGTGAATCACTTTCGCAAAAACTCGACACAGTCTTTCAGGGCCGCAAGCAGATCGATGACGACCTGCTCGAAGAGCTTGAAGAGGCGCTGATCGCCACCGACATCGGCGTGACGACGACGCTGGAGATTCTCGAGAACGTGCGCCGCGGAATCGCGCGTCAGCAAATCAATGATCCCGAGGCGCTCAAGCAGGCGATTAAAGCTGAGCTACTGCAGATTCTGAGAGAGTCCGAGGCGCGCGGTGTGGCCTCGGAAACCAGCGTACCGGAAAACGTGGCGCCGTACGTCATGATGATCGTAGGCGTAAACGGCGTGGGAAAAACAACCACAATTGGTAAGCTGGCCCAACGGATCAAGGCCGAAGGCAATGACGTGCTGATCTGTGCAGCCGATACTTTCCGCGCCGCTGCTTCCGATCAGTTGGCGATTTGGGCCGAGCGCACCGGCGTGCCCTTGATTCAGCAAAAGACCGGGACCGATCCCGCTGCGGTGTTGTTCGACGCTTTGAAAGCCGCGAAGGCGCGCAAGTCCGACGTGCTGATCATCGATACGGCTGGCCGGTTGCACACCAAGTCCAACCTGATGGCAGAGCTGGAGAAAATGAAACGCGTCGCCGCGCGCGAAGTCGAGAGCGCACCACACGAAACACTCCTGGTGCTCGACGCGGTCACCGGTCAGAACGGATTGGAACAGGCGCGCCAGTTTCTGAAAGTCGCGGGCGTGACGGGAATCGTGCTCACCAAGCTCGACGGCACAGCGAAAGGCGGAATCGCCGTCGCCATTGCCAGGGAGTTGGACCTGCCGATACGCTACGTGGGCATCGGCGAGCAAGTCGACGATCTGGTTGTGTTCAATCCGGAAGATTATGTGAACGGCCTGTTTGCATAGGAGTTCAGGGTGAAACATTTACTGCTTTGTGTGGCGTTCTTGAGTGTAGTCGCGGTTCCACAGCAATCGCAAAAGGTCCAAGATCAACTGACCCGGCCACGATTCGTCTCAGGTCCGGTACCGATCGTTTTTGGGAAAAGAAATGATGGCTTCCCGGAAAAAATGATCGCTCGTGGCACGATTAGTGACCTGACGTTTAGTGATGCCGCATGCGGTGTAATCGCCTGGGCCGGCACCGTGAAGATAAGACTCACCGAGTCGATTCCAGGTTATGACCACGACGATGTCTTTGTGATGCTGCCGTGTTTCCCGGACTTTGAGAAATATGGAAGAGAGCGAGAGCGCTATCTGAATCGGGCCGTTTCGCTTGAGGTTTCGAAACTCTATCCTGAATATAACTTCGGTCTGCTTACGAATGTCAGGAAAGTGCCCTGTGCTTTTGAGATTATCAACAATAGTCTCGACTCCAAGAAAACCCCATTCTATTGCACGAACGCCAATGTCTCGGGCAACATCGAGGCAACGGAAAAGAAACTGAGCGAGAAACCCTAAGTGTCAGTGAGAATCTCAGGTCCCATCAACGCAACGTCACCAGAGCTTGATTCAGCAATGGTGCAGCGAGCGTTTGAATTAGCCAGACGCGGCATCGGCCTGGTCAGCCCGGGCCCGCTTGTCGGCTGTGTGATTATTGACTCGAGCAGTGAGTTACTGGGTGAGGGCTACTACGTTTATGAGGACCTCAAGCACGCCGAAACGATTGCGCTGCAGCAAGCTGGTTTGCGTGCACGAGGAGCCACGGTCTATGTCACGCTTGAGCCGCACGCGCACTATGGGCGCACACCTCCGTGCACGGACGCGCTGATACAGGCCGGCATCGCGCGGGTCGTCGCGCCGATAGAAGATCCGAACCCGCGCGTTTCGGGTAAGGGTTTTGAGCATCTGCGCTCACGCGGGATCGAAGTCAGCACCGGGCTGCTGGCCAACGAGGCCGAGCGTCTCAATGAGCAATACATTCATTTCATGCGCACTGGCCGTCCCTTCGTGCATTTGAAACTGGCTGTTTCGGTGGACGGAAAAATCGCCACCCGGACGGGCGACTCGCGTTGGATAGCCGGTCCCGAAGCTCGCGCACGAGCGCACGAGTTGCGTCATGGATGCGATGCGATCCTTGTAGGAGCCGGCACAGTTCGCAGCGATGATCCATTGTTGACGGATCGTTCAGGAAGAACCCGGCGACGGTCGCTAATTCGTGTCGTGCTCGACGAACGATTGCAGATGTCCGAAAGCTCGCAGTTGGTCCGCACCGCGAATGAGGCGCCGGTCCTGCTGTTTTCCGGTAGTGATGCGGGAACGTCAAGCCGCAAGAGTTCACTCGACACTTTAGAGGCTTATGGCGTGGACGTTATTCGCGATGAAGCCGGCGGGCGTGATGTTCTTAAAGTGCTTGAGGAACTCGGTCGCCGATCAATTCAGAGTGTCCTGGTTGAAGGCGGCGGCGCTGTAGCGGGGGCATTCATCGATGCTCGTCTGGTTAACAAGGTCACGTTCTTTGTCGCTCCCGTGATCATCGGCGGCCGCGAAGCACCGACGGCGGTCGCCGGCCAGGGCGTGGAAAAAATGGCCGAGGCCCTCAGGCTCGCAGATGTCGAGATCACGAAACGCGGCGCGGACGTTGAGATTACAGGCTATCCCAGGCGAAATGAATGAAGAAGGGGAGACACTGGAACGCGGAAATACGGGGACGCGAGGCGAGAGCCGAGTCGGCAACGGAAAATACCCGATTGTTAACGGACGCTTTATCCCGCACATCCCCACGTCTCCGCGTCCCCGCGTCTCCGCGTCCGCTCCCTCGTCCTTCCAAACGTCTTGGCCAAAACTTCCTGGTCAATCGTGGTGTCGTTGAACGCATCCTGAATGCGCTCGCGCCGCGAGAGGACGAGACCATCATCGAGATTGGGCCGGGGCAGGGAGCGCTGACCGCCGGACTGCTGGAAAGAGGGGGGCGAGTAGTAGCCATCGAATTCGACCGTCAACTGATCCCGATTCTCGAACGTCAATTCGCTTCATTTCCCAACTTCAAACTGATTGAGGCGGACGCGTTAGACACCGATTTCTGCGCCGAGATTCATACGGCGAGCAAGGCCCGAGTGGTCGCCAATCTTCCTTACAACATCTCAACGGCGATCCTGCAACGCTTAATCGAACAACGCACGTGTATCGATGAAATGGTGTTGATGCTCCAGCGCGAAGTCGTCGACCGCATCACAGCGGAACCGGGCTCAACCGATCGCGGCTTCCTGACGGTTTTGGTCGAAGCTTATTGCAAAGTCGAGAAGTTGTTTGACGTCGCGCCGGGATCGTTTCGCCCGGTGCCGAAGGTCTGGAGCAGTGTGATTCGGTTGCAGGTTCGCGAAAAAGGCGAAATAGAAGTCCGTGATGGTTCGCTGTTTCGCGTCATTGTGAGCGCCGGCTTCGCTCAAAGAAGGAAGACAATTCTGAACAACCTGCGCAACGCTCCCGATCAAGCGCTCCAGGAATTAATCAAGCGCCACGGCGGCGCCAGCATCATTCTCTGCCGGGCCGAAGTCGCGCTTCAACGGCGCGCGGAAACACTCACACTTTCCGAGTGGTCTCGGCTGACCGGCTTGCTTGAGTAGCTCTTTAGTAAGAGGGAGGGCTCTCGCCGAAAATCAGGCTCTCGCTTTAGCTTTGGGTTTTTGCGGCAGCAGGGGAATCAAGCAACGTAAGGCGCTGTTCACTGCCTCAGAATCTGGGAAATACGCGCGCACGTCCGGCTCTAGCAGGACCGCGCCATCTTCGAGTGTAAAGTGCTGGACCGCAATCGTTCCATCGGTCTTGTGAATCGTCACTTTATGTCCCCGACGATAGGCTTGATAGTGTTTACCACGCACTCCACCCCGAAAATCATATTCAGGGCGCATGTCATCACTCGCTTGCTGCCGTGCTTTAGAAGTGTTTGCTCTCTTCATAAATTTTCCGTTCCGCCCGGGTTGCTTTACGACAACTGATCAGGCGAATCTTCTTCCCTCGTTCGGAATAAGAGACTGTCAAGATCACACCCGAAGTAGACGTGCCGATGTCAACGAACCGATACTCGATTGTCGAATGTTTCAGGGTCACCAATCGTCACCGAAAAAGGGTCGCCAAATACAGTCTTTGCTTCTTCAAAACTTATCCGGTGTTTTTTGAAATTGGCGGCGGCTTTCTCTTCGTCCCAATCAAAGTCCAAGTCGATGTTCGATGTCATGAGTCAGTATCTTTACCGGGGCCAGGCAAATTGTAGCATGAGCGCTTGGCCAGCATATCGAAGTGGTTTCATGCCGAGTGTCGGACACTTGAAATTCACGGCAGCGTGCGGGGCACAACGGAATTCATTACCTCAGCGGTGACATCCTTGCCCCCGCCCAGGTTCGTGATCAAACTCTGAATCGTGTAGATCGGTCCCCAGGGAATTCCCCACCAGCCAAAAAACGCCGAGATCAGGGTGAACCCGATGCCTTTGGCCACTCCACTCTCACCTGGGCGGACAAAATAAATGTCGGAAGGACGCTTGAAGGTAAGAATGATGACGGAAACGCAGTACTGAAAAAACACGAACTTGCCGCCACGTTGCACCTCAGCCCTGAGGGCGTCTACCGTCATTCCTTCGATACCGTTTATCTTCATTGCGGTCGCTCCTTCCCTTGTTAGAGCTCTCTCGTTTCAATCTCGATTCTCGACCAGGACTCGAATCCCATCTCTGGGCCGCAAGGACATCGCCGGCTCAATCTCGACGGGTTGAGGCGAAGCAAGAGAGAACCTGAGCTGCTGACCAATCGTCGCCAGGACCAGCACAATCTCCATCATCGCAAACGTGTTGCCGATGCAAATCCGTGGTCCGCCTCCGAAGGGAAAGTAGGCGTATCTTGGCAGGGAATTGGTGAACTCCTCGGTCCAGCGAGAGGGCAAGAACTCATCCGGCTCGGAAAAAAAACGTGGGTCGCGCTGCGTGGCCCATTGAAACATGAAGACCTGCGTTTTCGCTGGGACACGCAGCCCTGCAATCTCGCATTCTTCAATGGCCCCACGTCCCACACCATAGCCTGGCGGATACAGCCGCATGGACTCTTTCACAATCATCTCGGTGTACTTTAGTTTCGGAACGTCGGCGATGGTTGGCGGATTGCCGTTGAGTACTTGATCGATCTCTTCGTGAAACTTTTTTTCGACCTCAGGGTTCTGGGCCAACAGGTGCCAGGTCCAGGAGAGAGTAAGCGCAGTCGTCTCTTGTCCGGCGAGAAATAACGTGATTACTTCATCACGCAATTGTTTGTCCGTCATCTGGCTGCCGTCTTCGTCTTGTGCCGCGAGCAACATCGAAAGCAGGTCGCCTTCATCACGGCCGCTGGCCCGCCGTTCCGCGATGATGCGGTAAATGATCTCGTCGATTTCGGCAACTAACTTGTGAAAGCGCCGGTGCGCCGGCGTCGGCAGGCGGTTATCCAAAATCCATTTCAACGTTGCCTGGGAAGCGAACGGCTTTACCAGTTCAGCAATCACGCTGCCGACCTTATCTGCATCGGCCGCGACGGTGGAACTAAACAGGGTCTTGACCACAATCTCCATCGTCAACCGCATCATGTCGCGATCGATGAAGCGCTCCTCGCCTGTTTGCCATCCTGCGATCATTCGCTTGGCATACTCGACCATCACGTCGCCATAGCTGCTGATCCGTTGACGATGAAACGCCGGTTGGGCCAGGCGTCGCTGTCGCCGCCAAAAATCGCCTTCGCTGGTCAGCAGCCCATTGCCGACCAGTCGCTGAAAGAAATTCGAATGCAGGGACATCGATTTCTCGAAATTTTTCGCATTGATGGACATCACGTATTCGATGTCCGTCGGGTGGTAGAGGAAATAGGCGGTGACATACAAGAATCGCGCCCGCACAATATCGCCATAGTCGCGTCCCCTGGTGACGAAACCCAGAATGTCTTTGTTAAAGGCCGGCATGACACCCAGGATTAGGTTTCCTTTGATCTCGGGTGGGAGTGGCGCCCGTGAGCGGCTCGTTTGTTTCAGTGGGACGCTGTCGACCTGGTTCATAACGCTGGCTGTGTCCGACGAACTTCAGTTTGTCGTCAAGTGAAGGTTCGCTCTACGCTGAGTGGAAAGACATATCGACGACAAACTAAAGTTCGTCGGACAAGAAACTAAGGTTCGTCGGACAAGGCTGACAATAGATTTGTGTAGATCCCCGGGTCGCTATTCGGAATGACGATCGCGCCGACGGTCTTCTGATAAAACTCAATTGGTCCGGCGTGACCAATGATTCCATAAACATAACCCATTTCCCGCAAGCCGTGCAGACAGGCGAGCAACAAGGCTTTGCCAACGCCCCGGCCGCGCGCGGCCTCAGTCACCCCGGCCGGTCCAAAGAAAGCTCTGCGGGTGCATTCGTACGCTGCAAAGCCGATGATCTCTTTTTCGCGCACCGCGATGTACACCGACACGGGTTTGTTCGCAAAGCCCACAGAAATCTCATCGGCCCAGGAGACCGAAAAGTTCTGTTCCGCATACGTGCGCACTGCTGTTAGTTCAAACGTCTGCGCCCGGCGAATTACGATTTGTGGCTGAGTTGATTCGTCGACCGCGGGCTCCGGCGGCAACTTCAGCAGGTTAACAAGCAAATCCGGCATGATGGTTAGTCACTCGATTCTTAGGCTCCGCGAAAGTGTAAGCCAGCCGCGCGGTACAGTCTAACGGAAAGCGTTGCGTATCTTTGCGTGCTTAGCGATATGTTTTTGGAGTCGCACGACAACTGTAGGGGCCGGGCTTGTCCCTGCCCGCGATAACCTTCGTGCAACGGGCAGGGACAAGCCTTGCCCCTACGGTTCATTCGAGCCACCAAAGTAGGGGGTACGCCTTGGCCCGGCCCGCTGCGACCTCTGAGCGGCCATCATGCTATACTGCGCGCTTGATTCCCCCAGTGAATATTCCATCCAGGCATTCACGGGCAATTCCGAGAGTAGAGTAAAAGACACAAGTGAGTAATGTTTTAGAGATCATTCCGCTCGGCGGCATTGGCGAGTTTGGAATGAATTGCATGGCTGTGCGTTATGGCGACGAGATGTTGATTCTCGACGCCGGCATGGGATTCCCAGAAGAGTCAGCCTATGGAGTCGACGTTTCGATTCCGAATTTCGAGGTGTTGGAAGAGTATCGCGAACACATCACCGCGATCATCCTCACTCATGGACACGAGGATCATCTCGGCGCGCTGCCCTACATTCTGAAAAGATTCAACGTTCCCGTCTACTGTTCGCATTTCACGGCCGGATTGGCGGAGAGCAAACTCGAGGAACACGACCTGACCGGCGATGTGCTGCTTCATCGCGTCGAACCGCGCGAGGTGGTCGAGATAGGCTCGTTTACTGTTGAGTTCATCCGCGTCTCCCACTCGCTCGTCGACTGCTTCTCACTGGCGATCAAAACTCCTGTCGGCACGATCATTCACACCGGTGATTACAAAGTCGACGAGACACCAGTTATAGGCGAGCCGATTGATCTGCGCTCATTCAGGCGTTATGGCCAGGAAGGCGTGCTGGCGCTTCTCTCTGATTCCACAAATGCGACTGTACCGGGTCGCACGCCCTCCGAACGAGCCGTGATCCCGGCCTTCGAAGAGATTTTTGCGGAAGCACCGGGACGAATTATTGTGGCCGCGTTTGCTTCTTCGATTCATCGCCTGCAGATCGTTCTCGATATCGCGCAACAGTTCAATCGCAAGGTGTGCGTGCTGGGCCGCTCAATGCTCAAGAACGTAGAGATTGCCGACCGCCTCGGGTATCTCGATATTCCGGACGGGTTGCTGGTTTCATTTAATCAGGCCAAGCAGATGAGCGACAGCGAGATAGTTTTCCTGGTGACCGGCTCGCAGGGCGAGTCGCGCGCGGCACTCTCGCAGATGGCCACGCAAAGTTACAAAGGAATGACCATCGAAGAGGGCGACACCGTTGTCCTGTCGGCGCGAATAATTCCCGGGAACGAGCGTGTGATTTCACGGATGATCGGCTTCATCTATAAACGGGGCGCGAACATCATCGAAGAGAAGCGGCGGCTGGTCCACGTCAGTGGGCACGCATCGCAGGAAGACATTCGCATCATGACCGAAGCCGTGCGTCCAAAGTTCGTGGTGCCGATTCACGGCGAGTACCGGATGCTGTTCCGCCATAAAGAGTTCGTCAAGAATCATCTGGGTTATGCCGAAGAGAATATTATTCTGATCGAAAACGGCGACGTGTTGGAACTGGATGGTGAACGTGCGGCGGTCGTTAACAAGAAAGAGATTGGCAGGACGTTCATCGATGACAGCGGCTTTGAAGAGATTGCGCGCGACACAGTGCGCGAGCGGCGGCAGATGGCCAACGAAGGCCTGGTCACACTAATCCTGACACTTGGTGAAACTGGATTGATGGAAGCGCCTCCGGAAATCGTCGCTCGGGGTGTTCAGGGATTTGACGGAACCAACGGACTTTCAGAGGACGCCCGGCGAGTCGTTTCAGCGGCGGTGACTGGCGCCTCGCGCGAAACGTTGAAGGATGAGGCGCTGCTCAAAGAACACGTGCGGGTCGAGTTGAAGCGGTTCATTCAGAAGCGCACCGGCGCCAAGCCAGTGATCATGCCGGTGGTCGTGCAGGTTTGAAGGTAGATGTTGGATGGCAGATGTTTAGATGGCAGATGTTAGATGTGGGATTTCAGATACGAGATACTTTAGGTTAGTCACACTGCGTACGGCCAGGAGCTGTTGTCTGACATTTTCATCTAACATCCGTCATCTAGTATCTGCGATCTAACCACTGAATTCCACGATGTCCGATTCTGTTGATCCTGTCTCAGAGTTACTGCGGCAAACCCGGATTGACGTAGCGCCGGCGACATACGTCGTGGTTGGGTTAAGCCACCAGACTTGGGCGCAGTTGCTCGAGAATCCCGAGTTAAGCCCGCGCCCCGATGCTCCATTCATGATCTTTCGCGACCAGCATGAGGTCACGCTCCTGATCGAAGCCGACGACTGGGCGCGCATCCGCCACGCGGCAAGGGATGCAAAGGTCGAAAAGTGGTTTCGGCTGGTGACGCTCAACATCACGCTGCCCTGGGACACCGTTGGTTATCTCGCCCGAGTGACTGGACTGCTTGCGGACGCAGGAATCTCGATTGGATGTATCACTGCATTTTCGCGCGACCAGCTATTAATCAAGCAGGAAGATCTGGGAAAGGCACTGCGTGTTTTGGGTCAGCACGCCGCTGAAGCGTGCTGAGAATAGTCGCGAGTCGCGAGTCGGGAGTCGCGAGTCCGCTGGCGAAACAGACGCGTTCTTTCGATTCGTGGCTTGCAGCGTACAGTTATTGAACTGCAGACTCGGGACTCGAAACTCTCGACTCCCGCTCGCGACTCGTGACTCGTGACTCGTGACTCGTGACTCGCGACTTTCTTATGGATTGGCACGGCAAGACAGTTTTGATCACCGGCGCGTCGTCTGGAATCGGTCGCGGTTTGGCGATCGATCTGGCCGGTCGCGGCGCCCGTGTGGGCGTGTTGGCGCGGCGTCAGCAACTGCTCGACGAGATCGTTGTTGAGATTGAACGTGGCGGAGGCGAGGCAGTAGCACTGACGGCCAACGTTCAAGATGCAACTGCGGTGCGCGCCGCGGTTGCTGACTTTCAAACGCGAGTTGGCCCGATTGACGTGCTGGTGGCCAACGCCGGCGTAGGAGCCAGCAACGACGCCGCCGCGCTGGACGCCGCTGAAGTCGCCAAAGTAATCGGCATCAACGTGATTGGAGTGGCGAATTGCGTGGCTGCTGTCGTGCCGGAGATGGTGTCACGAGGCCAGGGACAACTGGTCGCGATATCCAGTCTTGCGGCGTATCGAGGCTTGCCAAAGTCAGCAGCATATTGCGGAAGCAAGGCGGCAGTCTCCGCCTTTTTTGAGAGTCTTAGACTGGATCTTCAGGCCAAAGGCGTCAATGTAACGATCATCCATCCGGGCTTTATCAAGACACCTTTGACGGCGGGCCGTCACGCGCAAATGCCTTTTTTGATGGAACTGGATGATGCGGTGAAGAAAATTGTTTGGGCTATCGAGAAGCGCCGCAAGAGCTATTCGTTTCCCTGGCAGCTCGCCACGATCGTGCGCGCCGGAATGCTGCTGCCGAATTTCATGTACGACAAGATCGCACGCAAGAATTCGTTTAGGGAGTAGTCCTTTGTAATCTGTAATCTGTAATCTGTAATCTGTAATCTGTAATTTGTACTTTGCAATTTGTACTTTGCGCTTTGTGCTTTGTACTTCGGCTTTTGTACCCTTGATAAGTGGTACTACCGCATACGCCCACGAGAGATCACGACGACGAGAAAGTACAAAAATACCAAGCACCACGCACCAAGCACCAAGCTCAGGAAAAAGCAATTTCAAATCTAAGATTCAAAATCTAAGATTCAAAAACAAAAACAAAAACAAAAACAAGAACAAAGATCTAAGATCTAAGATCTAAGATCTAAAATCTAAAATCTAAAATCAAATGACCCTCTTACAAGCAATCATCCTCGGCATCGTTCAAGGCCTAACTGAATTCATTCCTGTCAGTTCGACTGCGCATCTGGTTTTCGCCAGTCGCCTCGTTGGACTCTACGACGGAGTTGATGGCGCACTGCGCGCGCAGCAGACGACGGCAACGATTGCCGTAATCCAACTGGGCACGTTGGTGGCGGTGCTGATCTATTTTGCTCCCGACATCGTGAACATCACTGTCGCGTTCATTCGCGATCACCTGGCAATTCTTTCTGGAAGGCGAGCGATTACCGGGAATTTGGCCGGCGGGTCGACCGAGAATTTGGTTGGCGGCGGGTCGACCGGTGGTCGTCTGTCTCAGGACGCTTTGCTGGGATGGCTGGTGATTATTGGCTCCATTCCTGTTGCCGTCGTGGGTTTACTTTTCAAGAAACAGATCGAAGGGACGTTTACCAAGAACCTCTGGGTGATTGCCACGATGATGATCGTCATCGCCATCTTTCTGGGGTTGGCTGAGTTGGTCGGCAAGCGACAACGGTCGATGAAGGACCTTGGCGTCTTCGATGCGCTGGTCGTGGGATTTGCGCAATGTCTGGCGTTGATACCGGGTTCCTCTCGTTCCGGCTCGACCATCATGGGCGGGCTGTTCGCGGGTCAGGTGCGCGAGACGGCGGCGCGGTTTTCTTTCCTTTTATCGATTCCGGCAGTAGCGGCAAGTGGGCTGCTGGAGTTAAGAGAGGCTTTGCACAAGCTGCCCCACGGAAGTTATGGATCACTCGCCGTCGCCACGATCGTGTCCGGCCTGGTAGGTTACGCTTCGATCTGGT
>Ga0179594_10000178_pt1 | contig 18847 bp, 17 predicted proteins | sample CZOMad1_1_08_16f_FD_148625 | JGI IMG/M metagenome (GOLD analysis project Ga0179594, IMG submission 148625) | Vadose zone soil fungal communities from Angelo Coast Range Reserve, California, USA - CZOMad1_1_08_16fungal (Illumina Assembly) | ecosystem: Environmental > Terrestrial > Soil > Vadose...
CTGGAAGGCGAACCTGGCTTACGAGGCAGCGCGAACCGCTTACGAAGTAATCGCGGCGCGGCCTGCAACAGAGCGGCTGAGTCCGCTGCTCACTCTCCACGATTTCGCCTTGCTGTTGGACGAAACGTCTTCGCTTTTGCAACGGCGCAAGTACCGCCAGGGAGATCTTCTGGCATGCGTCTGCCAGTTAAGAAGCGATCTGTTCAGCGAACGGCAGCCGGCAAATTCGGAGACGTTGGAGTCACGAGTGCAACAACACCTGGCTTTCTGTGATGAGGTTGCGCCATTCCTGCCACCAAGAGACGACTGGGCGGACAAGCGCGCGCTGGGCGGCGTTCAGACGCTGTTGCAGGACGGGTATTGCGCTTTAGCGCAGCGATTGTTGGATGATCTAGACGTTGAGTTTCGTCCCCATCAAGTATTCCTGGCTACTTATCGAGAACTCGGACCGGCGATCTCGCAGCAAGTGGAATCACATGCCGAGGCGGACCGAACACTTCGAGAACTGATCGCCGAGCAGGACTGGAGTGTCGCCACAAGTTATTTGCTGCAAACCACCTTTGACCAGTTGGACCGGAGTTTCGCGGGCGTGCCGGCCGAGATGGGAAGTATTAACCAACGGATAACTATTCTATCCGAACTGCCCGCGGTGAATTAGACGAAAGAAGATCTCACGAAAGGATGACAACCATGGCAGCTTTGATTTTTGAAAAGAAAGTCGTGCAGGAAAGAACCGACCTGAATCCGGTGACCGGTTGCTGGCGGGTCGTTTATGAGAAGAAGGGCGAAGGCGCCTACTTCAAACAGCTTCTGGACGGGGAAGCAACTCTCCAAACGGAAAAGCGAGGCCTCGTCAAAGCGGTGGTTGCGCTCGTCTCGGAACCTGATTACATCGTCTACGCTGTCAGCAAGGAAAGAAACTTGCTGTTGGAATTTCCCCACAGAGTCGCCCATCAAAACAACCGGAATTATTTCGATCTCAATTTCAAGACGGAATACCAGGTGGCCGATCCCAAGGTTCTTATCGAACGCTTGCGAGTCGGCAAAGACGATCCGTTGACCCGCCTGCGCGATACCGTCGCCAGCGAAATTGGCGCCGCTAGCGGGCGTGTTGCCTGGGACATCATCCGGGACGAATACGCCTTTGGCGATGTGGCGGAAGATCTGACAGCGTCAGACTCAGAAGTGTTCCGCAGGATACAGGGCAAGGCGCGCTATTTGGGTTTGGAAGTCACCAGCATCCGGCTCTCGCTTCGTCTATTGGAGAAAGATCTGCAGGAGTGGAAAGACGACGTCGAGCACGGCAGAACGATTGCGCGGAAAAAACGGGATTTGGAAGTCACGCGTGTGAGTGAGGACATCATAGATGAACAAGCGAAGCGTGCCCTGCGACGTGACACCTGGAAAGGCGGTGCTGAAGCCTTGTCCACCAGCCTGAACAGGATTGGAATGGACACGGATACAGCGGCCAAGCTGCGAGAGAATCTTGAAGTGCTCGGCTCGATCTTGCCGCAGGTCGGCGTGCCTGGATCGCCGGTCACCGCTTTGCCGGAACGATCGCCCTCGCTGCTGACCAGTGGAGCAAACGGCCTCCACGGCGAGGCTCTTTCTTTTCTGATGAAGATCATCAATCTGATCACGGAACTGGATCTCCGCGACCGGGAACGAAAGTATTTGCTGTCCGCGATTCTCCACCTCGCAGGCGAACTGCTGGCCCCTGACGAGACTTACCCCGATGCCCTGGCCCACTACCGGGGAAAATACGAAGCCGTACTGGAACAATTAATGAACGAAATGACCGTGCAGCAACACGAGACCCTGCAACGATTATTGAGCATGGAGCGCCTGTAAACAAGTTGGTAAGCTGGATACGACAGGGAGAAGAACATGGCCGAGGAACATTTGCCCCAGGTCGACGCGTCGTTGAATAGCGCCATCCCGCCGCCTTCGCCGGTCCCTGACGCTCCCGACAGGTCGCCAACCCCGGGAACTGAAAAACCGGATTCACACTCCTCCCGTGAGGAAGCTGAACGCCAGAGCGTTGCGAACAAAGTCAAAGCTCAGTTTGGCGACACGACCGCGCACACGGTTGCCGTCGGCGAAAATGTGTCCGTGCATGAAAATTACTACAAGGTGTTTATTCCGGAAGCCGGCGAGGAGTTTTCTATTCGGGCATTTTCAGCAGAATATTGTACCGAGATTACTCCACAGAGAGAGATTGATCTAAATGAGGTCTTTATCCAGGACGAGTGGCTGACGGCCGCTTTAGTGGACCATCTGAAGGCGAGTCGCGTCATCATTCTTTCCGGACCTCCGGAAATCGGGAAGAAGATGCTGGCGCTGCACCTTGCCTATCTTGTGCGGCATGGAAAGGAGCAGCCGGGCAGAGAAACATTCCTGGTCAAACCGTTTCAGCGACGAGTCAATCTCAAACTGCAAACCGTTGCTGCGGATGAGAAGGACTTTGGTCGGCGCGTAATCATCTTTCCGCAAAGCGAAACCGACGACAATGACCTCCTCGAAGTGTTTGGCCGGCTTAAAGAATTTGAACTGGAAGAAATAGTTCGGGCGCTCGAGAAGAATGATAGCTATTTCCTCTACACCGTCGACGCGCCTCAGATCAAGCCGTTTAGAGATGATCTCAAAAGCCTTGGTGTCATGCACGAAATACCGCCGCCCTCCAGGCAAATGTTGGAAATGGCAATCGAAAAAAGAGTGACCAGACTTCTGAAAGGCAAGAATGTAACAGCGGAACAAGCGGAAGCAGCTCAGGTATTTGTGAGCGAAGAAAAACACCAATTGATCGAGCGATTGCCGCGCATGTCGCGGCTTGCTTTGCTCATCGATCGCTACCTGTTGGACATCGTAGACGAGAATAACCAACTCGATTTGTTGGCCGCTATCGACCTGGTGGAAAGTCCTGAGAAATGGTTCTTGCGCGATCTGGGCCGGGACTTTGAAGCGTGGTGCTTCGTTTTCACGTTGGGCCTTTGTCAGTGTGGGCCGGAAATCGCCGGCGTGCCCTGGTTGGAGTTCGACAGCATCCGCCAGGCGATTTCCAAATGCCTGTCACGCGAACTGCGAATGTGGCGGCGGGAACAGGTCCAACCTTCGTTGCCGGAGTTGCTGGATGAACATGCGCTGCTCGAAAAATGCCGCGCCCAAATCGTCCGTGAAGCGGGCACCGGCGACCTCGTTAGATTTGTTGACGCCAGTTATCCCACCAAGCTCTGGCGCGTTTTTACTGATTCCAATCGCCGCATACTAACTTTGATTCTGCCGGTTCTGAGAGATCTGGCGCGGTCTAACGATACGCAGATCAGAGCCTGTGCGGCCCGGGCGCTCGGGCGCATGGGGGAGTTAAATCCGCCGCATATCGCTATCGCTGCAATCAGCGAGTGGATTGACGCGAAACCGTTGCGGCAAAAGGCCGCGGTCGGCTACCTCTACGAAGGTATCTTGGCCAGCGCGGACGAAAGTTACAGGCAAGTCTGCAGGACTGAACTCCAGCATCTGTCGCTTAGTAAAGGAGATGAACTGTGGACCGCTATTGCCGTCTACAAACAGATTGGCAGGAGCGGAGGTGAGAATCTTACTTTCGCGATCAGCAAGCTGGGCGAGATTACCGAAAGGACTTTTGCCGAATGGCTCGTGTGGGAGAAAGAAATAGAAAAGGAATTGGAAAACTACGAGAAGAGAAATCAGAAAAACCTGCTCGAATTGTTTGTCGCGGAAATTAACGAGCAAACGTTGAAAGACTTAAGAAAGATCATGAGGGAAGTATTTGACGAGGACGGCCGGATCATGCTCGCCATTTGTTACTCGCTGGTGGCGTTGATTCTGGAGGTTGGCGCTTTCGCGGTCATCGTCGAGCTGAACAAATGGTTTCAGCAGGGACGGAAGAGTCTGGCTTGCCTGACGAGCTGGATTTTCTGGATGGAAGAAGGAATCGCCGATCGCCTCGCGTCGTATCGAGTGTCAGTCCCAAACCCCTCGGCGCTCAACGGTGAGGTCTATGATTGCCTGCCGGTGGTCGCAGCACTCGGATTCGCGATGCAGAATGAGTCGCAGGTGATACGCAAGACCACGCATTTTTTGACGGCGACGTATAGCCATTTTTCCACGTTCTCTCCCCGCATGCGACAACTTCTGAAGAGGAAGTTTCTGCTACATCTCAAGCAATGGGCCGACAACGCCTGGGCCGTGAAGGAATACCGAGAGGTCGTAAAGGAATTGTATTTGGAGTTGCTGATCAGCTCTGGTGGCGACCTTGCCCAGAACCTGAGGCAATACATAACAAATGATAAGGAATTCTGTAACAAGGCCCACTTGAAACGCTTTGCCGAAATGGTTCTGGAGTGTCAGGAGAAGCGGGTTCTAGAAAAAAAGCTACTGGGGTGACTCGATGAATGTCCATCATTGGGTCTTGAGGATTACGCGAAGCTTCCCTTAACGGCTTCTTGACAGTCTCCGAATATGCTGCCGAGATTGCCGGTTTATTGACCGAGCATGCGTGTTAATCGCAGTGGGGAAAACTGTGTCAGCCTTAACCGTAAATAGCCTTAGTAAGTGCATATAAGCGCCAAGTAAACGGGCTGCGATCCGCAATAACTATTACCAAATTAGTTTGCAGGTTTCGGGGCCGCGAGGTCCAAGGCTCGAATCCCTCGCCACGAGTAATTAATCCATAGCTCCAAGATCGGAGTTTAGTCTCCACCCGATGGCAATCCGTTCCGAACCCAGTTGAGGGGCTGTAATGGTAAGAGTCTTGCGCTTTACGGAAGATGGATATGGGAATCCGCTTTGGTAACGCCAACTGCGTAACCGTAAACAACTTCCTCTCCAGGTTGGGGAGATTGGTCGATTATCAGTCCGGGCTGAAGTTGCAGATCGTAGCGCGTCGCCAAGAGTCGAATGTTCAGGTTAGAGGCGTGAAGTTTCGTTTCCGCATCTTCATAGCTCAATCCCTTGAGCGCGGGAACTCTGGTTTGAGCTGGTCTGGACCGGCGCTCATGTTGTACGTCCAAACGGAGAGCCAAGAGTGTGACTACCGGCAGTGCGACTGCTGGCAAGATTATGTAGACAATAAACGCTACTGTCGCGAGGACGGTGATCAGTAGTTTCTTCTTGCCTCGCACGCTGTAGCCTACGAGTACTCCAAGTAAAAATCTCATTTCTTCTGCTCCTTTGGATCGCTCTCATGATTGCCGGGTAACGCTGCCCGCCCTTATTTACTCTGCTTAGTGGCCGCGGCAGAATTCAGGCAGGTGATCGCCTGTTGATGTAGAGACAACAAAACGCCTTTGGGGCGTTTGAGTATTGAGTTAATGTGGTGACACTCTATGTACTTGCACGATGCGGAGGAGTCAGCGGGTATTGTAAGCAGGGCAAAGGATTCCTAATGCACCGGTCTTCAAGAGTAGAGATGAATATCGCTTCACCTGTTTCTTAAAAGTTTGTGACTTCGTTGAGACACGAGGTTCTTAGCATGTTGTAAGTGCAAGTAACACAATAAGTTCGGGAGAGCGGGGAACTCCCCCCTTCGGCACCAGACTTCTTCAATTTCCTCAGCAAAATAATTTTGAAATTGCGCGGAATAATCCGCGACTGGATTGTGGTGAGCCTTTCGACTGTATCCCGATAACGCCTGACCAGATTGATCAGCAGGGCGGGTTGTGCATTGGGATTGACGCACACCGGTTCCCAGTTCTCCAGGGTGCGGACGTTGGTTCGGAGATCGACGGCGAAGGGCACGCGAGGAACGGGTGGGCTTTGGGGTCACTTTTATTTCTTGTGTCTATCCGCGACAAAACGATGAGCTCATGCCCCACGGTCAGTTGGGATCTTCCTTGATCTCGCCGGCGTCTCCTTGATCCCGCTCAGCTTCCTGCTGTCCCGGTTTGTGGACAAAGACGTGATAAGTGATGGCATCCCAGGCGTTGTGAATGCCTACAAATAGGAGCAACAACGTCGCAGCGCCAACGACGAACTGGACTGGTTGAGCATGGGACCGAGCCGCGTATGCCGATACGGCCAGCGTTGCATATGCCGTAAACGGAAGGAGAACATGAAACAACCAGTCCTCGAATACTGGGCGGTAGATGGTTTGCACCCGCATCCGCCGAGCCACGACGACGGCGTACATTATTCCAATAAGACCCACCAATCCCCAAAGAATTGCGACGGCGGTGATTCCGTTCCATGGAGCGCTGACAATCGCTGAGAGCAACAGCACGACTCCGAAATGAACGACGCTCGGCGTGGCGAACGCGCCACTGACTTGCGCGTCATTACGAGGGCCTGACCTGTCGGCGATGAGCGTCAGCACGACGAACTGCAAGCCGATCAAAGCGCCGGCAGACGATCCGACGATTACGTAAAAGTTTTTCCAACCGTCAAGCATGGTCATGTAATTCAACCAACCTCCTGCGCAAAGGATTTCCCGGTATGGGCTCAGTCTGGTTTTCTCTGCGTGCTCGGCGTCTGTGCGGTGGACAAAAGTGCGGAAACCACTCACCGCCGAGGCGCCGAGAACGCCGAGGACGCGCGGAGAATTCAAACTGAGCTACTACCGGATTTCGCGGCCATTGGTGGGCGCTGATGTTTTCCATCCAGCGTCTGCTCAATGAACTTATGATTCTAACCGCGAGAGCACGTTGGCGCGCTCAGCGACCAGTCATTTGCTCCAGCCTTTCGGGGTACCTGGCACCTTGCACTTCGATCTTTGAAGCGGCGCCATCAACATCGCCAAGATCGTCGGCGGTAAGTTCGACTGAAACTGCTCCGATGTTCTCGTCCAGGCGATTCAGTTTCGTCGTGCCTGGGATCGGAACAATCCATGGCTTCCGGGCCAGCAGCCAGGCGAGCGCTAACTGGGCCGGGGTCGCATTCTTGCGCTCCCCGATCGACCGCAGCAGATCAACCAGCGCCTGATTCGTAGCCCGTGCCTCGGGCGTAAAGCGGGGAACGACGTTGCGAAAGTCGGAACTGTCGAACGTAGTGCTTTCATCGATCTTTCCCGTGAGGAAGCCTTTGCCAAGAGGACTAAATGGAACGAAGCCGATGCCCAGTTCCTCAAGGGTTGGTAACACTTCCGCTTCGGGCGTTCTCCACCACAGCGAGTATTCGCTTTGGAGCGCCGTGACCGGCTGGACGGAATGTGCACGACGAATTGTTTGGACGCCGGCTTCAGAAAGCCCGAGCGAGCGGCACCAGGTGTGTTTCGGTATTTGTGACCCAGATTTCCAGTACTTGAGCGGCGGAGCGCGGCGCAGTCGGTCTGTCGGATTGCGCGAGCGCGACACTGCCGCAGGCCAGCACCAAAGTCGCGCACATCAGCATCATTAATTTCATCAGAGTCCTCCTATGGCTGTGGATTCGGTGAATGACAAACGCCACCCTGGCTTCATCAGCTCAAGGCGTTTGCGTGCTGAGCGACTGTTTTATGGCATCTTCAAAATCGCTTTTGGTCTTAATACCAACGGTGCGATTGATGATCTTCCCGTCGCAACCGATGAAAACCGTCTGGGGCAGGAATCGCATTCCCCCATAGGCATCGCTCACCGAATGGTTTCCCATCAAGATGGTGTAGTTGACCTTTATCTCTTTGGCAAAGTCGGCGACCGGTTGCATCCCGCCATCGTCCAGGGACACGCCGATCACTTCCAATCCCTGCTCCTTATATTTGCGATAAAAATCAATCAGCCATGGCATCTCGACTCTGCACGGCGCGCAGTACGTGGCCCAGAAGTTGAGCGCCACAACCTTCCCGCGAAAGTCAGAAAGCTTCACTCTGCGGCCTTCGAGAGACATCAGTTCAAAGTCAGGCGCCGGTGTGCGCGGCGAGTCGGCACGAACGGCTGTCGCACTTTGTGGATGGACACTTCGCGAGAGTCGGAGCGAGCCATAGAGCCAAAGCGGCATCGCGATCATGACTCCGGTGAAGATGATGGTTCTGCGGTTCATGGATGTACTCCTGCCTCAAGAAAAACGTTTACTGTTTTATCCATTTCGCGCCGTCTACCTTGATGAAGTCCTTGGTGCCTTCTCTCCCGGTGAGCCGCAACCACAACGGCCCGCCTTCCCGATCGAGCCGCACTTCAATGTCAAAGAATGGGCAGCACAATCGTTCCTGGATTGACCATTCGGTCACCAATTGAAAAGTGTTCTGGTCGCTGGGGAATTCAAACTCGTAACCGTCGGCGAGTTCGCGAACGGATGTTTTCAGCGACCTCAAGATCAGTCCCAGCTCATCGTGTCGCTTCCTTACGTCGGGAGTGAACGCCGCTGTATCGCACGCGAAGGGCGACTCGCGCGGCGCCGCGGCCGAAGTGTTCTGCTGTTGAGCGGCGACAGATCCTGGGAGAGCCTGCCGCGATGCCGTGAATGCCCCGGCGGCCGTTACTACCATTGCGACGATGATGATTGATGCTTTCATGTTTCTCCTTATTTTCAGAGTTGTAGTGGTTGCTAATGCCCACAAGTCAAACCTGACTCCGCGTCAAGCACTTGTTCTCGCTACTGGCCGCAGAATAGGGTTGAAACAGATGGTCTGCCAGTGCCGGAAGTAATGACCTTGGGGAAAATTTTCTGCCGGTGTGTTATGGCATTAGCAGGCTGCTGAAAAACAAGGTGCATAGATCAAAAAATCCATACGAAGTCACACGAACGAACACGAAGTAACACTAAGAAAACCGCACAGTTTTCGTGTGGCTTCGTGCTGCTTAGTGTAATTTCGTGGATCGTAATCACTTTTTCAGCAGCCTGTTAGTGTGGTGTTTCTAAAGTTCGCTTAAAAATGAATCCGTCAATCTGGGCTCCTGCTTTCAGTCCCAGAGGGACGAAATATTATAGAACCAGAATTCGAACCGAACCATCTCAGCTCCGGAGGAGCGAAATATGCCTTGCTCGAACAATTTATGTCGCTCCTCCGGAGCTTCAGAGTTCTTCTTGAACTCGGCTCTATAAATATTTCGTCCCTCTGGGACTGAAAACCGAACAACTATTTGTTACCCCAACTTTAGAAACACTACACTTGACCGGCGTTGACTTCTCAGAGGGCGGTTTATACAGGAACCGCACACCGGGGTAGACAATTGATCCGACTCATGACTTTCGGCATAGGACGGCGTGTGTTCAGATCGGTATAATCGGTACGCGATGCACTTATTGCCGCTTCATCGTTGGCTGCTACTGACTGTTGGCCTGTTGACGTGGCTGGTGGCGAGCGTGCCGACGCTGTGGGACGTTTGCAATCGGCCACCAAGGACTTCGGCTTTCAGATTTGGATTCTGGATTGCTGCCTTCTTCGTATTCGGAATCTGTTTCTGGTTCACTTTTGTCGCCACCAGCGGTCCTCGAGGTCGCCATGCGTGGAGTCGAGCTTTCCACCTCAAACTAATCGTGATGCAGACTGTCGCAGCCTTGCTGATGGTCTATCTGGTGCCCTGCTATTCAATCGGAATTATTCTGGTGCTCGTCGCATGGCAGTTGGCGCTGTTGCTGCCGCGGCGGATAGCAATTGGCTGGATACTCATACAGACGGCCCTACTCGCGGCGATCTTGTCAACACGATCCACTGGACTGATCTTGTTTGCGACTAGCACTTCGCTCGCGTTTCAAATGTTTGCGTTCATCACGGCGTCGGTGGCCAGGAGCGAATCGCGCGCGCGCCGTGAGTTGGCTCGCGCAAACGCAGAACTTCGGGCAACTCAAGAACTGCTGGCTGAGAGCAGCCGCATCAGCGAACGAGCTCGCATTTCCGGAGAACTGCATGACGTGCTCGGGCACAATCTGACTGCGCTAAACATTCATCTGGAAGTGGCAAGGCACCTGACGGAAGGAAAAGCCCTGGAGCACGTCAGCAAGTCTCAGTCGCTGGCCATGATTCTTTTGCGGGACGTGCGAGAAGTCGTGGACGCCGTTCGCGGGGACACAGACATGGACGTCCGGCGTGCGGTTGAAGCCCTGATTGAGGGGCTGCCTTATCCCTCGATCCATCTGGAAATGCCCAACGACCTGAGGATCGAAGATTCGGTGCGCGCGCAAATGTTGTTGCGCTGTATTCAGGAAATTGTAACCAACACTCTCAAACACTCGGGAGCAAAAAACCTGTGGTTCGAGCTGGTCAGGACCGACAATGGTATTGAGGTGCTCGCGACTGATGATGGACGGGGAACGAAATCGCTGCGACCCGGCCACGGGCTAACCGGCATGCGTCAGCGCCTGGAAGAGATTGGCGGCCGCTTACGCATCGCCTCGCAACCTCAACAGGGTTTTGCCGTCAGCGCCTGGGTGCCTTCGAAGGGGAACATCTCATGATCCAGGTATGCCTGGTTGACGATCAGACGCTGGTGCGCCAGGGCATCCGCAGCTTGCTGGAATTGGTGAACGACATAGACGTTGTCGCGGAAGCTGGCGACGGTGTCGAAGCATTGCGGTTGGTCCGAGAGAAAAAGCCTGACGTCATCCTCCTTGATGTGCGGATGCCTCGCCTGGGCGGTATCGAAGTTTTGAAAGCCTTGCAGAATTCGAATGAGTTACCGCCGACGATCATTCTGACGACCTTTGACGATCAGGAAGTGGTCCTCGAAGGAATTCGCGCCGGCGCCAAAGGCTATCTGCTCAAGGACGTTTCACTCGAACAACTGGTCGGCGCCATCCGAACACTTGCCGGCGGCGGCACACTGATTCAGCCCACCGTTACTGAACGACTCGTCAAACACTTCGAAGCAGTGCCCCGGAATTTCCCCAGCCTCGAGACTCCTGATCCCTTGACCGATCGCGAGACGGAAATTCTCAGGATCATGTCTGGTGGCTATAGCAACCGCGAAATCGCCGAAGCTTTACACGTCGCCGAAGGGACCATCAAGAACCACGTCTCGAATATTCTCTCTAAAATGGGAGTCCGCGATCGCACCCGGGCCGTGCTCAAGGCTATCGAGCTGGGGTATCTCGGTTGAGTTGCACAAGTGCCTTGGCTAAAACGGAACAATTCCAAAGACGTGTTTCCAGGTCGCAACTATATTGATCAAGGCTGCGATCCGGAAGTTGTCGTTTGAAGATTGGCGCGCATAATTGTCCTCGCACGCCACCCTGCCGACGTCTCGGTTACGACGGCGACGCCGGACCCGTTCGGGTTTAGTTGAGCCAGGAGTTCACCCTTCTCCGACCAAACTGAGCTGCGGCCCGCTGCCGCGAGGCCGCCACTTGCACTCCCGAAATTGGCCAGCGCCACCGTCATCGAATATTCAACCGCATACCTGATCAGTTTCGCCGAGTCGCCTGCGAACTCAGAGGGGATCACGAACATACACGCAAGATAGGTATTCGCGCCCCTGTCCGCCGCCCGCCGTGGATGCTCCGGCTGGCCAATGTCGGCGCAGATGGCCACGGCTGCGACGTTGCTGCCGAACCGGACGAGTGGATTGCGATCACCTGGATGGAAAACTGTAGCTTCCGCCGGAGGCACCGTGCCATCGCAGGCGGCACTTTCTCCGAATGCTCCGAGGTGATGCTTCGTATAGATTCTGGTAGTGCGATCGGGACCAATGACAAACGCCGCCAGATAGAGCCGATCCTCAATTCGAACTGGCGCACCGACGATCAGCGTCACTGAACGAGACGACGCCTCATCAACCAGCGGGGCCAGGCGCGGATCGTGCTCCGAGAACGCCAACTGCTCGGCGAGACCAAGTTCGTATCCGGTGAGCGACAGTTCAGGGAACACAAGGACCTGTGCACCTTCCGACGCGGCGAGCTCTGTCAACCGGAGATGCTCGTCGAGGTTTGCGTTCACCTCACCCTTGATCGGGCAGGTTTGAGCAACTGCAATTGATCGTGGCAGGCTCATCTTCTGTACCTCAGTGAAGATGCAATGCGACCCATGTAGCCAACTGGCCTAACTATTGTTTGGCAGTATGAAGTACTTCATCAGATCATTTTTTCAACGAGCTTTGAAGTCGGGTTTACTTTCTCAGTGCATCTGATTTACTGCAACCTTGTTATCTAAAATCTCTTGGGGTAGTGGGTTAATTCTTTCGACTCGAAGTACCAGTCCCGCTCAGGTCACTGAACGGGACGGCTTTGCACAAAAACTCTTATTTCGTGTTCTTTCGTGTAGTTTAGTGTCATTTCGTGGATCGTATGGCTCCTAATCCTAAGCACACGATCCACGAAATTACACGAAATCTGCACGAAGCAACACGAACCAATGCTGATCTAAAGACGATCAGTGGTCCGTTTCGAACCGGCCAGTGACTTTTTTTGTGCAAAGCCGAACGCGACTCTACAGCAGTTAGCCCGAATTATTCATGAACGAAAACTTCTGTTGCGGACGAGATGTCGCAGAGGGTCGAAACACACCGTTACAGAACCGGGAGCGGTAGCGACCGGATGGCGGCGTTCAGTCACACCTATCGTCACTCTGTTTTGCGAACCTAGCCAGTTGAGCGTCGGATCCGGTCGCTACCGCTCCCGGTTCTCTAACAAAGTGTCGCTATTTCAGTTGCCCGCGATCTCCAACCGCGCACTTTGCGAAATGGGGCGAGATGCCTTCATGAATAATGCGGGTTAGCAGCTATACCTATCATTCAGCGCTACGATACGACTGTCACTAAGTTCGAGAGTTTGCGGCGCCCCGTAGAATTGTATATGAGCTTCATTGGGACACTCGCTGTAGACGCGCTAAATAGGAGTATAGGCAATTAGGCAAATCTCAAAATACAAACAGAGAATGCCGATGGCGACGAGGACGAGATTCTCCTGACCGAAACCAACCCGCTGGACAAGACCGCGACTTACAGCCTCCGACGCGAACAATCATCCCACCAGCAGAACCGACCCTTTCGGTAATGAGACGCAGGCAGTTGCCGAAGGGAGCTGAAATAAAGCATATTGAGTTAAATCGACAAAGAGCAGAGATGATTTGATAAGCTGGCTGGCCAAATTTCGCCGCGAGAGTTCCAACACCAGAGCTCGTCGCGGCGTTTCCTAAGCCGCTTGTCATTGTCGGAACGAAGCGACAAATGAGCGTATATACAGGCTAAGAATCTATTCGCAGAATGTCTTCAAGCACCACACAATCGGACCGCAAAAGTGATTCAACTGCGGTATTTGCGGGTCATTCGTCGAACGATCAGGGCGCTACTACGACTGGCTCGAACGCGCGCCGCCCGTTTGACGCGCAATTGCCGGCGACGTATTCCGGCTCTGACAAGCAGGAACAGGCGCGCATGCGGCAAGTGTTTATCGACCAGGGCGGTCTGGATGTGGTGTTACGTGATCTGCGCAGTTCGGACTCTGCCGAAGCGCGTGCGGTCGCGGTTCGTACTCTTGGAGTCGTTGGCAGTCCTCTTACTACCGCTCATCTGATTGCCGCGCTGTTTGATCCATCACCAGAGGTTCGTCGAGCGGCGGCCGAGGTGCTTAATCAGGTTCGCGACCCTGCCGTATCCATTGGTTCTCTGCACGCTTTCTTCGGCACAGATCTGAACTTGAACCAAAGCGCTCCGCCAATCGAAAGTCAAGTGGTTGAAGGTGCAACGCAGGCCTTAATCCAAGTTGACAACTCTCTCGCAGACGTTCCGCCTTCCACGGTTGCGCACCTTCAAAGCCCCGACCCGGAAAAACGATGCGCTGCGCTGTTTGCAGTGGTGCGTTCGGATGCGAAAGCTCGGTTCAACGTGATCTCGAAATACTTTGGCGATCCCTCACCTGATGTTCGCAACGCTGCGGCGCTTGCTCTTAGCGAACTTGAACCGGAGCAAACTGCCGAACTCTTTAGTCAGGCCATAGACGCATCGCCGAATCACTCCAGCAATATTGGAAATGCTTTGATCGGCTCTGGTCTAGCGGCGAAAGCGATTGACGAGCTTTCTGGTGAGGACCGTGAGCGCGGTCGAAGAGCTCTATGTATGCTCATGGTCATGGCAAAGATCAACGCCGTCGAGCCTCTGGTGCGGGCAATCGAAGAGCATGAAAGCGTTGTCGTTCGCGGTGCGGCGATTCGAATCCTGACGTTGAATGGTCAAGCGGAACTTGCCGAGGCTGCGGTGAAACGTCGTCTCAAGATCTGACTAGCCTCCATCTCTCCTAAAGTATTGCACGATGGGTTCGGAAAGACCGCAAAAGTTCCTGGCGAGGCTGCGCGTTGGACCAACCGGACTGAAGATTTAACCTTCTTAACCGCAACGCGGTTACGTCTCAAAGCCCAGGGTTGCCGCTTCGGCTACCCTGGGAACAAGTAAGAAGATTTTCCCAACCGCAAAGCGGTTGCGTCATTTGTCCTAATTCCAGAAGGGGCGCAACCGCGTTGCGGTTGGAACAAACGGACTCGCTTAACCCAGGGTAGCCGAAGCGGCAACCCTGGGCTCTGGGACGTAACCGCTTTGCGGTTAGCAGTCACGCGAAAGGAGCATTCCATTAAGAACTTGACTCAGCTCCAGCAAGAAGAATCTCCCGGCGCACCTTCGATAGCACGCTTTTTGGATCGGTTCATCTTTGGATCGTTGCTGGTGATCATTGCGCTGACGGCCATTCCTTATGGAACGGTCACTCCGTGGTGGATATCCGTCTTCGAGTGTTTGCTCTTTGTGTTAGCGATTCTGGCAGTGCTCGAGGCACACTTCGGCAAGCATTGGCCGATCGACCTCACAATTTTTACCCCGCTGATAGCCGTCATACTGTTCTGCCTCTTTCAGTCACTACCTTTGTTTTCAGGGCCGGGACCAATCAATCCGAGAACGTCGCTTAGCGCCGATCCTTACGGGACGCGACAGTTTGCGATTCAACTATTGGCGCTGGTCCTGGCAGCGCTATTACTGTTGCGATACACCACGAGCAAAGCTCGTTTGCACAAGCTGATCTACGTAATCATCGGTGTCGGGGTGGCCAGTGCCGTCTTTGGCATCGCACGTAAGAACTTGCAACACACACATGGATTCTTGTTGCCGGACTTGCCGATCAGCGGACGAAGTTTTGGCCAGTTCTTCAACCGGAATCACTTTGCCTTTTTGTTGGAAATGAGTCTGGGATTGACGCTCGGTTTGGTCGCCGGTGAAATCGGAAGACAACGCCGGGCACTGATCATGCTTGTAGTTTGCGCTTTGCTGTGGGTGGCCCTTATCTATTCAGGTTCGCGAGGCGGAATTCTCGCCTCGCTGTGTCAATTGCTTTTTCTCGGTGTATTGCTTGATCCAGTCCGTCACCTAACCAGAGAGCGCGAGCGAACGGGCTGGCGTCGGTTGCATGGCGTCGCTGGGGGCTGGGCGGTGCGCGCATTTCTAGTCGTTGGTTTGATTGCGCTGTTTGCCTATGGTGTTCGCTGGGTGGGAGGCGAACCGGTCGTTAGCAATTTGCAAATGGCAGTTGCCGATTTCAGCCAGCAGGAAATGGAGAACAACACCAATGCCAGCCGTAAGGACATCTGGTCAGCGACGTGGCAAATGATCAAGGCACATCCGTTCGTCGGCGATGGATTTGGCGGGTACTGGGTTGGAATCACCAGGTACCATCACGCTTCAGGACAAATGACGCCACAGCAGGCGCACAACGATTATTTAGAGTTGCTGGCGAGCGGCGGCCTGGTGGGATTCGGACTAGTGGCCTGGTTCATCTGGCTGTTGATAAGGCACGCGCGAAGACGACTTCGCTCACCCGACCCCTACTGTCGGGCTGCATGTTTGGGAGCTATTACGGCCTTGTTTGGCGTTGCCATCCACAGCTTCGTTGATTTTGGATTGCACAAGACCGTCAACGCCCTGGTCTTCTTCGCCCTGGTGGTAATTGCCGTGCAGAACGAGCCTTTGCCGGAAGCGAGGGAAACAGAAGGCGGAGTGGAGAGGGTAGCGGGCGGTGAATAATCGCTTCCAATGATTAGTGTGCTAATCTGGTAACGCAAACTGTTAGTTTGCGATGATTGAAAGGCCTTCAAGGTATGCGCAAGCTAACTACTTGCGTTACAAGAAACACAATTAAGGCGGTACCCTTCGTTGGGTCGGCGGGTAATGCCCGCCTACAGACGAAGGATCGAGCTCAAATTAAGACGCTACCCTTCTGAGAGATAGTGGCGTAAATCTGTGGTGGGGCCGTATGACTGAACCTAAACGTGACTGTGGAAACATGTATCCGGCATCTTAGTAGCCCTTCAAACTGCCGCGCTCCTGTTCAGCGTGTATCTCCTGCGCCTACAGACGAAAGAAATTGAGACTAGCAAGGAAACCAGCACGTTCTCACGCTCAGCCGACTTCGTCTTGAAATTTGACGAGCGTTTAGAGAGAGAACCTTTTTCCAAAATTCGCTATACGATTGATAACAACAGACCGCTCTTGAAGACTCATGGCGGAAAATTCAGCGATGATGATTTGGAAGGCTATTTGGACATCTATGAAACGATAGCGCACATTTACGCAAAAGGGCTGATCACCAAGGACATGCTTGACATCATGTACGGTTACAGTTACCAAAAAACTTTCGACAATAGCGAGGTCCGAGATTATTTGAAAGTAATCAGAAAAGATGATCCCAGCTTTTACATGGGGGGAGAGAGTCTTGCTAAGCATGAAGGCAGACTCATCGCGATCACCGACCCCATAAGCGATCACCATAGAATTACCCCACTATCTTCTAAGACGAAGTATTGACCAGATAGGGACTGCTGGATATACTCTGGCCCAATTCTTCGTGTGCGGCGAGTGGGATAAAACGCTGAATGTTCTAAGGTTCGGGTCGGAGAGAGGAATCATGAACCTCAAGTATCAAAAGATCACTACCGCGGTCACTGTCCTGGTGATTTTCGCTGTGGCTCAGATTTCTCTCGGGCTTACATACGCCGAGCGAGATACTAACCCGACTGTTTCGCCGACCGCTTCAACTCAGCTTCTGGGCATCCTGACAACAAGTGATTCCAAGGCGATCACTGTTAATGGCGCCAGCGCGATCACCGGGGCAACGATTCCGGCGGGAGCAGTGATCGAGACTCCTGACAAGGTCGGGGCCACAATTCGGCTGGGAGCGTTGGGCAGTATCTGCATCGCGCCAAACACGAAACTCACACTCGAATATGATCGGCAGGGCAACGCCGGGAGCGTCAAGGTAAAACTGATCGAAGGCTGTGTGATCATGCGTACCTTGAAGAACACTGCCGGAACGATTAACTCTGGTCAGGGTCCTCTGGGCCAGACGCCCGCCGCTACAAACGGGGCCCTTGATGTTTGTATGAAATCAGGAGCGGCGACGACGCTTAATCAGGGCGCCGCGGTAGATGCCGGCGCCGGCGCGTCACCGATAGACTGCGGCGCCGCTGGTGCTGCGGCAGCCTCGGCTCCTTCCGGTGTACCGGTAGTTGCCTTAGTCGCCATAGCCGCCGGGGGCGCGGTGGCCTTTCCGCTGATCCTGAAGGGCACGAATCCCAGCCCGTGATTTTGGTCCATCGAACAGGAACCTTCCGATAAAACTTGGCGCGCGACCGCCGGGAGCCACTACATTTCATGCTACGCACTGCTGGATCGGCTGCTTTAGTGCTGATCCTGCTTGTGCTGACCTGGTATGCCGGGTGTTCGGGCTTTTCCAGTTTGCTGACTGCTTACGCGGCGCAGAGTAGCCAGCTTGGTCCCACGCAGCTCGCCGTAAATCTTGACCCAGGCAATCCTGATTCTCACTACATGCGCGCGACCATCCTGGAAGCCTTCGATCTGCCGGCGGCCATCAGCGAACACCAGCAGGCTGCGTTGGCGCGTCCTGAAGACTACGCCCTCTGGTTGAGTCTGGCCCGCGCGCGTGAACTCAATGGGGACACGGCCGGCGCTATTGCTGCCGCCAGACAAGCAGTACTGCTGGCTCCGTATTACGCGCAGCCACACTACCAACTGGGAAACATTCTGGTGAGGGCGGGACAAACCGAGGAAGCCTTCAGGGAACTGCGGCTGGCCGGCGCCAGCAATCCCACGCTGTTACCCGGGGTAATTGATTTAGCCTGGCGTGTGTTCGGCGGCGACGTTGAATTTGTCGAGCGAGCAATCGAGCCGAGCACTCCGGAAGCTTATCAAGCGCTGGGCCAATTTTTCAGACAGCATCAGGAAGTAGACGCTGCCGTTGCGATGTATGCCGCCGCGGGAAAGGCAGCCGAAGAGGACCGGCGTTCGTTTTTGGCCGAACTGATTACTGCAAAACGTTTCAAGGAAGCGGCTAACCTGTGGGCGGTTGGGCGGCAGACAGGAGCCGTGAAAGGGGTGATCGTCGACCCCGGTTTTGAGGAAGAGATCAACCTGTATGAGCCGGGGTTTTCCTGGCGCGTGGGAGACAGAATTCAGGGATTCAAGCTCTCTTTGGATACAACCAATCCCCGAGAAGGGCACACCAGTTTGAAGATTGAATTCACTGGTGACCAGGACTTTGCTGCGCCGCCCATCTCACAACTGGTCCTGGTTGAGCCCAGAGCCCATTACCAAATGCGTTTTGCCGTTCGTTCGGAAAATATTCTGAGTGGCGGATTACCTGAAGTGGTAGTCTTCGATGCCGACACCAGAAAGGTCCTGGGCCAATCCGGCGAACTGCCTCTGTCCACGAACGGATGGCGTGACTACTCCATTGATTTTGAAGTCGGCGATGCCACTGCTGCGGTTCAGATTGCGATTCAGCGGCGGAGATGCGACAGGTCTCCATGTCCGATCTTTGGGCGCCTCTGGCTGGATGGCTTCTCGTTGCAAAAGCTGTGAAAGGATTGAGTTTTTTGCAAATGTTGTGTACGAGAGATCAGTCAGGCGGCGATTCTCTGAGCCTCATCTTGTAGACCGTCTTTGAAACGCACGCCTTTGATCACCTGGGCCAGTAACGCGTGCCCTTTGAGCGT
>Ga0179594_10000179_pt1 | contig 18433 bp, 13 predicted proteins | sample CZOMad1_1_08_16f_FD_148625 | JGI IMG/M metagenome (GOLD analysis project Ga0179594, IMG submission 148625) | Vadose zone soil fungal communities from Angelo Coast Range Reserve, California, USA - CZOMad1_1_08_16fungal (Illumina Assembly) | ecosystem: Environmental > Terrestrial > Soil > Vadose...
GACGGTATCGCTGGCTGAGCCGTTTTCCATTAAGGACGGCAAGCTACATCTGGAGAGTGATTCAAGGTTCTTCGCGAAAAACGCGTTGCTGATGTTCGACGCGTTTGCGCTCGCACAGGCGGCAAATGTTAGTTTCAGTCATAGTCTGCAAGAGGCCGTGCGGCACAACCTCGCCCTGATCAACCGCGACTTTCGCGAATCGGCGGCTGCCTCAAATGCTTTTCTCAGATTGCTGCGCCGCCGAGGGCGCGTGGCTCACATCCTGCGCTTGATGCACCAGGTCGGATTCCTCGCGCGCTATCTGCCGGAGTTCGGCCGGATCAGTCTGCTGATCCAACACGATCTGTATCATCACTACACCATCGACGAACACACTTTGAAGGTGATTGAGGCCCTCGATGAATTGAGTAACAGCGAAGACAGTCGTCGGGCACATTTGCGAGAAGTCTTTGACGAGGTTGAAGACGTCGCTCTGCTTTATCTCTCGCTCTTTCTGCACGACATCGGCAAGGGCCAGGGCAGCGGCCACGTCGCGCGCGGCACTCAGATCGCTGAACGTGTCTGTCGTCGCCTGCAATTGCCTGAGGCGCCTGCGGCCAGGGTCGTGCTGTTGGTGCAGCATCACATCACCATGGCCCACATCTCGCAGCGACGCGACTTGACCGAGCCGCAGGTGGCTGTGGAGTTGGCCGCGCAGCTTGGCACGGCCGACGCGCTCAGGATGCTTTTGTTGTTGAGTTATGCGGACATGAACGGAGTCGGTCCAGGCGTCTGGAGCGAGTGGAAAGGCAATCTCTTGTGGGATCTCTACGACCGTACGCGCGTGCAGATGAGCGGAGGCGAAGCGCCTCTGCACGGACCGGCGCGAATTGCCGAACTCAAGGAAAAGATTGTCGCTGCCTTGCAGGGCCAGTTGCCGCTAAGCGAAGTCGAGCGGCACCTCGCGCTGCTTCCCGATCGTTATGTACGCACCACCAGCCCGGAGGCGGTGGCCACACATCTGCGCCTGACGCGCGAGCTACAGGCAGACGTGTTCAAGTGTACCTGGGCGCCGCACGGGCGCACGATCACCGAACTGACTGTCTGCACGCGTGATCGTCATGGGCTGTTCGCCGATATCGCCGGCACCCTCACGGCCCAGGGAATCGAAATCCTGAGCGCCGAAATCAACACGCGCGAGGACCGGATTGCCCTCGATGTTTTCATGCTCCGCATGGCTGCGACTCGCCAGGCCATTGAAGAACACAAGTGGCCCACCATCGAGCGGGCGTTGCGCCTGAGCATCCTCGGTGAAAGCGATGTCGCGGCGCTAGTCGAAAAATGGCAGACGCAACATGCGCCTCGGCGCCTCCAGATCACTGCTAACGCTCGCCGGCGAAATTTGCCCAGCGTTGTTTGCGACAACAAGGGCGCCCAGTCAGCGACGATAGTCGAGGTGCGCGCCGTCGATCAGCCTGGTCTGGCTTACAAGATCGCCAGCGTCGCTACTGCGCTGGGATTCGAAATCGTTTACGCGAAGATCACGACGGAAAAGAGTGATGCGTTCGATGTCTTTTACGTGACGGATGCGGATGGAATGCGACTGTCTGAGGCGGCGATGCTGGAATTGGAAAAAGCGACTCTGGAAAAACTTTCGCGGATCAGTCGTGCGCACAAACAAACCTAAGCGAACGAGACCAGCGAGCAAACGTCCGCAGATTCCACAGATTATCGGGACGTCGAATCTGGCAGGCTCCTAATCGAGCAGGCGATGATTTGATGTTGTGAATCTGCGCAATCTGCGTAATCTGTGGAAGGGTCTGTTTGCGGATTACAGTGCGGCCTCGCCTCGTTCGCCGGTGCGGATGCGGATCACGTCGTCCATTTGCGTCACGAAAATCTTTCCGTCGCCGAACTTCCCTGTCTGGGCAGTCTTCATAATCGCCTGGACCACTGCATCCTCGATGTCCTCAGGAATGATCACCTCAATCTTGGTCTTGGGAATGAACTCGATCTGATATTCCGTGCCGCGGTAGGTTTCAGTGTGCCCCTTCTGGCGGCCATAACCCTGCACTTCGCTGATGGTCATGCCGGCTACGTGAACTTCGTGCAGGGCGTTTCTTACTGCGTCCAAAAGGTGCGGCCTGATAATAGCTTCAACCTTCTTCATCTATTTTTCCTCAATGGCTTTTGAAGTCAGCATATAGTCCGACAAACTCTCAGTTTGTCGACTTGAGTAACATAGACTTTAGTCTGTCGAGCCGTGGCGCGTACAAGATCACAGACTGAAGTCTATGCTACGAATAACTACGACAAACTGAAGTTTGTCGGACATCAATCGACAAGAGCATTACGGTCTTGTTTCGCTGATACTCAGTTGCGCAACCGGCGCTGCGCTCCGACTGCCAAGCTCTTCGGAAATCATGCCGCTGGGCCTGGCAACTGCCGAGATTACGTATTCAGGATAAGCCGGAATCCCGTGCTCGTGAAGATCGAGACCGTACTGCTCGCCTTCATTCGAAACTCGCAGCAGACCCATCGCTTTGACTGCGTACATCACTGCCAGGGCAACCGCGAACGTAGCGACGGTAATTATTAGACTGCCAATCGCCTGGGCCTTCAAAACAGTTAATCCGCCTCCATAGAACAAACCGGTCAAAGGCGCCGAGTTGTCAGCCGCGGTGGGCCCGGTCAGCCCGTACCGTCCGCAGGCAAACAAGCCCAGAGACAACGTCCCCCAGATGCCGCAGAAGCCGTGCACCGGAACCGCGCCGATCGGATCGTCAATGCGCAGCCATTCCAACACCTCGACGCCGATGACCACTAACACGCCGGCCACTCCACCAAGCAGGATCGCTCCCGTCGGGCTCACCCAATAACAGGGACAGGTGATGGCCACCAGTCCCGCCAAAAAGCCGTTCACGGTAAAACTCACATCCCATTTCTTACTCAGCACAAATGCATAGGCCAACGCGGTCAGGCCGGCGGCACAGGCCGCCAGAGTGGTATTGGTAGCCACGCGTCCGACGCCTTCGAAATCCATCGCTGAAAGGGTGCTGCCCGGGTTGAACCCGTACCAGCCAAACCACAGGATCAAGCCTCCGGTGGCTGCGATTACCAGATCATGAGGCAGCATTGGGCCACCACCGTCGCGTTTGAATTTACGGCCGAGCCGCGGCCCCAACGCAATCGCTCCAGCCAGGGCAATGAAACCACCGATCGTGTGGACCACAGTCGAGCCGGCGAAATCGTGAAAGCCCGTTCCCAGCGAGGGCAAAAAGTTTCCTGCGGTTCCCATCGTCGCCAGAAACCCATCAGGTCCCCAGGCCCAGTGGCCAATAATCGGGTAGATGAAACCGGAAACGGCAAAACTGTAAATCAGATCGCCGACGAATCCCGTGCGCCCGATCATTGCTCCGGAAGTAATGGTTGAGCAGGTGTCGGCAAAAGCAAATTGAAAGAGCCAGAAGGCCAAAAACGCAACGCCCGTAGACTCATAAGTAGCAGGGATGCCGCGCAGGAAGAACCAGTGGTAACCGATAAAGCCGTTGCCGTGGCTGAACATGAACGCGAAGCCGATGGCATAGAAGAGCAGACCACAAAGGCACGTATCCACGATGCACTCCATCAGGACATTTACCGTTTCGCGCGAGCGGCAAAAGCCGGCTTCCAACATCGTGAAGCCCACCTGCATGGCAAACACCAGGAATGCCGCCAACAAAACCCACACCGTATTGAGTGGATTGACGATGTCATTTCCCTTGAGATCACCATCGGCAGCGAGCGCCTTCCAGCCAATCAAGTCGGGCAGCAGGGCCACGCCGGCGACCAGCAAGGCAACGCCCGCCAGTTTGCCGATCAAAAGCAAGCCACCGTAGCGGCGCCATTCTCGGTCACTCAGCCGGCGGCGCAATCGGACGATCTTCTGTGACAGAGTTAACCTCTTCATGTGCATCTGCAAATTCCTCCTGTTGAACTGACGAGCTTGCGTTGCGCTTGACGTTAACAATCTCTGTGCCAGTGAGAGGACGACTGCGGAAAGTACCTGAGAGTCCGGCAAGGCTAATGAAACATTGAGCCGTCTACAAAATTCGGGCAAACGAGAGATCGATAGAACTGCGATCGCCAGACATCGATGTCGGAGATAGAAGGATCTGCGACAAAAATGTAGTGCAGTCTCCCGAGAGGCTCGCGGCGCTGTTACTGGGACCGTTTACTGGGACTGTTTACTGGGACCGCGGGCGTCCCGCCCGCAGCGAACGCGCCAGCGTGAGTTTCATGCTCGAGCCGATCAAGGATGGAAATACCAAGCGGCGGGCGGGACGCCCGCAGTCCCAGTAGGCGATTGACCTGGATTCAACGGCAGGGGTTTCATTACTGCTTCTGACAATCTTGTCGCTGAGGTCCGGCTCAAGACATAAACGTTTCCATACTGTCATTGGTTGATGCTGGTTCTTCATTAACCACAAAGCACAGCCCCGCCATTCACATTGAGTACCTCACCGGTGATATGCCTGGCCCAATCAGAAGCAAGGAAGACAATCGACAGGGCCACATCATCGGCGGTCGCGATGCGTTGCAGCGGAATCGCCTCGGTCAGCTCTCGCTTGAATCTTTCGTCACCGAAGACCGGATCATTCAGTTCTGTATCAACCCAACCCGGGGCCACGCAATTGACGCGGATCTCAGGCGCCAGTTCCACCGCGAGCGATTTGGTGAAGCTGATCTGCCCGCCTTTGGAAGCCGCATAGTTCGAATAACCTGCCTCGCCGCGCTGCCCTGCGGTCGAACTGACCACGACGATGGCGCCGCCGCCTTCGCCTTTCATTACCGGGACGGCGGCGCGGCAGATGGACCATGTACCTTTCAGATTGGTGTCGATGACGCGATCCCAAAGCTCTTCGGACATTTCGGCAAGCGGCACCCCTTCCCAAATGCCGGCGTTGGCCACCAGCAGGTCAAGACGGCCGAACCGCTCCAGCGCGGTTTCGACCAGCGATGCAGCTTGCCGGAAGTCGCCGACATCTGCGCGCACCGCCTGCGCCTTGACACCAAATTTGGCACAGGAGTGGGCGACCTGTTCTGCTCCCGTCTGCTGGCGTGCGTAGTTGACGATCACGTGAGCGCCGGCTTCCGCCAGTCTCAGGGCCGTGGCCCGTCCGATACCGCGCGAACCGCCGGTGACAATGGCAACCTGATCGCGCAAGAGATGCCGCGGGAGTGTTGCTGTTACTTGATATTCTTCGACCGCCAGAGATGCACCCATAGTTTTGTACCTTTCTTTGTTTTGAAATTCTCTGCGCGTACTCCGCGTCCTCGGCGCCTCCGCGGTGGGTGTATTTTGATCATGATTCACCGCAGAGGCGCAGAAACCGCGGAGACTGCGCAGAGCAAAGCTGAAATTGAGTCCGCGTCTCCAGCCTCCAGCCGAATCAACAAACTGCGACGAGACTCCGCCGATCCGCTGCGCCCCGCTCAACTACATACGGGCCGATCAGCCGCGCCAACGAGGCCGCGTCCGCGAGAAATCCATCGTGGCCATGCTCAGACTGAAGCTCTCGGTAGCTTGCCTTGACGCCGGCGTGGTGAATTCGCTCAGTCAACGCGAGTATGTCGGACGCGGGAAACAACCAGTCAGACGAAATCCCAACCAACAAGACGCGTGCCTGGATGCGGCCGAGCGCCGCACCTTCGCTGCCGTAACCGCTCGCCAGATCGAATGTATCCATCGCTTTCGAGAGCGTCACGTAGGAATTCGCATCAAAGCGGCGACTGAAGCTCTCGCCCTGGTAATCCAGATACCCGGCTACGTCGTAGCGTCCGGGCATGGACGCGCAAGGGTCTTCACCGCTGCGGTCAGGCCGGCGGGCAAAGCGTTCCGCGAAGAGTTCGGGCGATTTGTAGGAACAGACTGCCAGCGCCCGCGCCAATGCTAGCCCGGCGACGGGCGGCTTCTCCGGGTCGTAATCACCACTGCGCCAACGCGGATCGTTGCGAATTGCCTGACGCTGTAAATGATTGAGGGCCAGCCCCAGCGCCGATAGCGGACTGGCGCCGATAGCCACGCAACGTTCGACCCGATCGGGAAAATCGATCGCCCACTGTAAAGCCTGCATCCCGCCGATTGAACCGCCCACCACCGCCTGCAGACGTGTCACACCAAGTACATCAAGCAAAAGCGCCTGGGCCTGGACCATGTCCGCGACGGAAATCAGCGGAAAGTCTTTGCCATAAGCTTTACCCGTACGCGGATCAAGCGAGGACGGCCCGGTTGACCCATTGCACGATCCGATCACGTTGATTCCAATCACACAGAAACGTTCGGTATCAAAGATGCCGCCCGACCCGAACATTTGCGGCCACCAATCAGCAACGCGCGCTGATCCTGACAACGCATGGCAAACCAGAATGGCGTTATCACGCGCTTTGTTCAGCCTGCCGTAAAGCGCATAGCGCAACGTCGGCCGCGGCAATTGCTCTCCCGAAGCCAGCCGGAAAGCCGGCGAGTTCGCGAAAATGAAGTCGTCTTCAATAGTGGGAATCAAAACCGAAACCATGATTAGCCTCGCTACTTCTTTCGTTACCGCTTCTGGAGCGGAAACGAATTTGAAAGCGTGGCTACCCATCGGCGTCCTCAAGTGCGGTAACGCAAACTGTTAGTCTGCGGTCCGGGCCCCGCTTCCACGAAAACAAAAAAGCCTTCCACGCCAAAGAAAGCGCGGAAGGCTCGGAAAAACTTCGGAGACTGATCCAGCTCTTTAGCAGTTTTTTACGTGGAGCAAGTCGCTCTAAATCGCCACGCTCAAGTTGTCAAAATACCAATTGCAGTCTAAGCCAACGGGCCCCCAAAGTGTCAAGCACTTGTGCGGAAGCAAAGTCGAATTAATAAGCCGATAAGGTCAGCGACAGTCTGTCGGTGGCGGGAAACTGACAAACGTCACACGAGTTGTCGACGTTCCAGCTCGCTGATGATCTTTGCGGCACTAAACTCTACGGACTCGCGATCCGATTCGATCACTATCTCAGGCGCCTGTGGTTGCTCGTAAGGGTCTGAAACTCCGGTGAATCCCTTGAGCTCGCCCGCCAGCGCCTTTTTGTAGAGTCCCTTCACATCACGTTCGGCGAGCACGTCAATCGGACACTTCACGAAAACCTCGATGAACGTGGCGCCATCATGCTCGACCTGTTGCCTGACTTCATCGCGGACTGCGCTGTAAGGAGAAATGGCCGCGGATATCGCTGCCAGGCCATTGCGCGAAAGCAGCCGGCAGACATAGCCAATCCGCCTGATGTTTGTGTCGCGATCCTCTTTGGAAAAACCGAGGCCGCGGGAGAGGTTGGTGCGCACCTCGTCTCCGTCTAAAACTTCAACACCAACTCCCCGCGCACGTAACTCCGGCGCCAACTTGCCCGCGAGCGTTGTCTTGCCCGCCCCCGACAAACCGGTTAGCCATAAGGTGAAACCTCTTCTAGTGTTCATTAAGTTCGCTCCCGAAAATAGTGATGCGTGATCAGTGATGAGAAAATGCTTTTGCTCACTCATTACTCATCACTCATCCCTTCTCCTCCTCCTCTTCCTCCTACACCGCGCGCAGCGCGTCGATAAGCACTCGGGCCACTTCCGGTCGCGTAAACTCAACCGGCGGCACCTGCCCGGCGCTTAGCATCTCGCGCACTCTCGTACCAGACAGGGTGACGTGCTCGGTGCTTTCGTGCGGGCACGTCTTGCTTGAGGCCATCGCCGCACACGAACGGCAATAGAAAGTGTGATCAAAAAACAGCGGCGTCACACCCAGCTCTTCGGCTTCGAATTCATCAAAGATACGATGCGCATCGTAGGTGCCGTAGTAGTTCCCTACCCCGGCATGATCGCGTCCGACAATGAAATGCGAGCAGCCATAGTTCTTGCGGATCAGCGCATGAAAAACTGCTTCTCGTGGCCCCGCGTAACGCATGGCAGCCGGCATGATCGAAAGGATGGTTCGGGCCGCGGGGTAGTAACCGGCCAGGATCGCTTCATACGACTGCATCCGCACGTCAGCAGAGAGGTCGTCAGCCTTGGTCTCGCCGACCAGCGGATGCAACAGCAGGCCATCGGCGATCTCGAGGGCGCACTTTTGAATGTATTCGTGGGCGCGATGAATAGGATTGCGAGTCTGAAAAGCTACTACGCGCCGCCAACCGCGCTCCTGAAAGAGCGCACGAGTCTGCGCCGGGTCGCGCCGGTAAGCTGAGAAAGCCGGATTGTGCGGGCGATTGACAAGACTGATCTTGCCTCCGAGCAGCCAGTCTCCCTGATCAAAAAGTGCCCGCACCCCCGGATGAGCCGTGTCCGTAGTGCGATAGACCAGTTCCGCTTCGCGCCGCTTATCGTAGCCATATTTGTCGGCAAGATGCAGCACTGCGAGCAGGTCGTCTCCCTGGTACAGCGCCACGTCCTGGAACTGTGGAATGGCCGCCGCCTGCTCGTTCGTGATGGATAGCACGACCGGCATGGGCCAGGCCACGCCGCCGGCCAGCCGCATGTGCGCGCAAACCGAGTTGTAATCGGATCGATCCATGAATCCTTCAAGTGGCGAGTAAGCGCCGATGGCGATCATTTCCAGATCCGAAATAGCGCGTGCCCCGAGCCGCAAAGCAGGCATGGCTCTGGCCGCGTCGTCCAGCCGTTCACGTTCGAGTCCCGTGACTTCTCGATTAATCAGGTTGCCCCCGTGTGGTTTGATCAGTCTCATTTGCCTCCTGGAACCGTGAACCGTGAACCGTCAACTGCAAACTGTGGTCGTCTTCAACTGCGAATTCTCCGCGTCAAGTACAAACGCTCTCTTCCTCTCGTCACGGTTTACGGTTTACGGTTCACGTTCTTCCATGTATTCCGCATTCCGTCTTAGTGCTGCCGCGCCAGCGCCCGGCGCGTGGGTCTTCACCGATTTGCACTGGCGTCGTGCAAGGCACACAGCCAATCGATCCATAGCCTCGATCGTGGAGCGAGTTGTACGGAACATCATGCTCGGCGATGTAATGCCAAAGGTCTCTCGCGGACCACGAAGCCAACGGATTGATCTTGATCAAGCCGAACTGCGCATCTCGCTCGACAATCTCGGCGCTCGTGCGCGTTTCAGATTGCTCGCGCCGGATACCCGTAATCCAGGCGCTCAGTTCCGAAAGCATTTCTCTCAACGGCTCAATCTTCCGCAAACGGCAACACTGGTCCGGACGCCGTTCCCACAATCGCTCGCCATACAGCGCGGCCTGTTCGTCGAGCGAGAGTCTGTTGGCGCGTCTTTCGAAATGAACGCCATAGCGAGCGGCCAGTTGATCGCGCAGCGCGTAAGTCTCCGGAAACAGTAAATCGGTATCCAGATAAAAGATGCGAGCATGCTTGTCGATCGACGCAAGCATACTGACCAGCACGCAGCCTTCGGCGCCAAAGCCCGTGGCCAGCGCCACATCCGGGCCGAACGATTCCATCGCCCAGCGTAGAACTTCCTCCGGGCGAGCAAGCGCAAACACGTCCGAGATCGCTCGCAATTCCGCGTCTGTCGCTTCGGCGCTGATTGATTGGGTACAAACTGTCATGGCTCTCGTGTCCGACAAACTTGAGTTTGTCGTCGATTTTCGTAGCATAGACTTCAGTCTGTGATTGTCTGCCAGAGGTCACAGACTGAAGTCTATGCTACTTCACTTCGACAAACTGAAGTTCGTCGGACTTAACCTCCGCTTGGCCCGCAATACTGTCTTCAAACCACCGCAGACGCTCTCGCAGTCTGACCACTTCACCAATCACGATCACAGCCGGCGGGCGCATACCGACCTTCTCCGCTTCAGCCGCGATGGTTCTCAAATTTCCCGTCACCGTCTGTTGCGCCTCGTAAGTGCCCCAGCGAATGACGGCGGCGGGCGTCTCAATCGAGCGGCCGGTCGCGACAAGCTCGCTGGCAATCTCACGCAAGTGAGCCATGCCCATCAGGATGACCAGGGTATCCGCCGAAACGTTCGCGAGATTTCTGATCAGCGTTCCTGCGCCGGCCGTCGCGCCGGTGAGCACCGCCACCGACGAAGACAGATCACGATGCGTCAAAGGGATCCCTGCGTATGCCGGCACGGCCAGGGCTGAACTGATCCCAGGAACCACTTCAAACGGAATGCCGGCCGCCTGCAGGCTTTCCGCTTCCTCGGCGCCGCGCCCGAACAAAAATGGATCGCCACCCTTGAGCCGAACCACACGCCTGCCGGCCAGCGCGTGGCTGATGAGCAGAGAGTTAATCTCAGCTTGCGATGTTTGTTTCCCGCCGCCGACTTTGCCAGCGTAGAGGCGTTCGACGTCAGCAGGAATCAGTTGCAGGATGTCAGGGCCAACCAAATAGTCGTAGAGCACCAAATCACACGAGCCCAACAAGTCCCGCGCCTTTAAGGTAAGCAAACCGGGATCGCCTGGTCCGGCGCCAACCAGATAGACGGTTCCTGGTTGCGCGGCGAATGACGCAGGTGCGGCTGTCGCTTGTCGCAAGTCGCGCTCGGTATTCGCACCCCACGCCGTTTGTGCGCTCGGCGGTTGCGCAGTCTCACGAATCCGTTCAATGGCTGCCGCAATCACCAAAGGGTGGGCCGAGAGCGGCTCAGTGATGCGATAGCTGACGCCAGGATGTCGGCTCGCGGCTGCGTGAACTTCGACGGGGATATCGCCGCGGGTATGCCGGCCCGGAGAGAGAAAATAGGGATGAACAGTAATATCTCTTGCCCCATGCTCAACCAGACGCGAGAAACCTTCGTCGATATTTGGATGTTCGATTTCCAGGAATGCCGCCTCGACGATCTCAAACTCGCCGCGCTCGGCGATGCGTCGCGCCACCTCGCGCACATCTTCGTTTGCTTCCGCTCGACGGCTGCCGTGGCCGACGACCAGCACCGCGCTTTGCACTTCACGATTCATGCGCGTGCCTCCCCCGCGGCGGCGGTCGCTCGCGCATGGCGCTCGACGATGTAGTTTGCAAATTGTCGGGCTGTTTCGATGATCCGTCGGGCAGCGTCTTCCGGTGTCGGACAGACTTCAGCCGCTGTCCGACAAACTTCAGTTTGTCGATTTGGTTCGCGAGAAGACGCTGTCGCGCCATTACGACAAACTGAAGTTTGTCGGACAGCGGCGGCGGAAATCCCACTCAGCTTCAGCTCGCCAAAGGTCGACGAAATTCCCCGCCAGGCGCCTTGAGTTTCACCTGACAAAACAAAAAGATTCTCGAATTCCCACAAGGCCTCATCGGAATCGAAGGGATCAACCAGCCTCGGATACAGCGACACACGCGCGGCCGCCGCGGCTGCTTCATACGCCGCCAGCACGGCACTCTGATACTCCTTGTGATAGAACAATGCTTCCGCCTGGGCCAGCCCTTCCCATGCCGCTTCGATGGTCGGCACGGTCTCGGCCACGGTGGACCCGGCACACTCGCCCTTGATCCCTTTGCGCACCGCGAAACGCTCGTGTTCGTGCCCGAAGTCTTCATAGAATGACGGGTCGTCGGCAAACGAGGGGATCTGCCGCAACGGCTCGAGGATCTGCTTCAGCCGCTCGGCTCCAGTGCGGTCAACGAAGTCGTGGAATTCTTCAGTGGGCAGCTTCTCTTTTCCGTAAAGCTCCAAAAGGGTTTCGGTAAGCTGAACGCAATTGCGCGCGGGAAACTTGCCCAGCAGCGACCCAAATTGCGCGTGGTCCAATTGCGCCTGGCCACCCACAGTCACAAAGTAGGCCGGCACTGATCGGTCTTCATGAGTGAGCGCCGCAGCATAGAAACCGATGCTGGCTATCGAGTGCTGGGCACAGCCATTAGGGCAGCCGGAAATCTTCACCCGCAGCAGCCGCGCCAAGTCCGCATTCTGTGGAAGCGACGGGCTGACGGCCTGATCATGTGCGGTATTTCCGAGAGCATTTCCCAGGACATTTCCGAGACCCTTGGCCGAAGCGATGCCAAGCCGGCAAGTGTCAGACCCGGGACACGTAGTGACATCGGCGATTTTCCCCGCGCCACGCTCTGCCAGACCTAATTCTCCGAGAGCTTCGTAAAGATCGGCAAGGCGGTCCGCAAGCACCCACGGCAGATAGATGTTTTGGTCGATCGAAATCCGTAACTGAGCGCTGGAAAACCGCCGGCCAACTTCGGCGAGGCCGCGCGCCTTCACCGCCGTCAGGTCGCCCAACTTGATGCGCACGTGCACGCCGCGAAAACGTTCGAGCCGGTGAGCAATGACAGAATCGCCAACCCACGACTGAAACTGCGGATCGTCAATGCGTCGATCCATTAGCGGCAGGCCGACACTTCGCGCTTCGCGCTCGAGGTGGGCAGGGATGCCCGCGCTCCCAGGGTTCCTGCTCCCGGGGATGCGGGCGCTCAACGGCACAAGCTCCTCCTCAGCTTCGAGGTAATCGGTGAGTGGTATTGGGCCAACCAGCTCTCGTTCTTCATCCAGCGCTGCGCGGAACACTTCCCAACCCATCGTCTCGATCAGGAATTTCATGCGTGCCTTCATACGCGCCTTGCGTTCGCCGTAGCGATCGAAAAGACGCAGCGTTGCCGCAGCGAGATTCAACAAGTCGTCGACCGGAAGAAAGTCAGCGTAGCGATAGGCCAAATGAGGTCCTGCGCCCAGTCCACCGCCCAGATAAACGCGGAAGCCTCGCCGAGTTTCACCATCCACAATTCGATTGATGGCCCACAAGCCGATGTCTTGAATGCGTAAGGCAGAGTGATCGTCTGTGCAACCTTCGAAGGCGATCTTGAACTTTCGTCCCAGGTTCTGGTTGTGCTTATTGCGCACCAGGTAACGAAACAGGGCCTGGGCGTAGGGCAATACGTCGAAAGCCTCAAACGCTGAGGTGCCGGCCCGATAACAGGCAGTGATATTGCGCACGGTATTGCCGCAGGCTTCGCGCGAGGTGATGCCGCTGGCTGCCAGAAATCGCAGCAGCGCAGGCGTCTCTTCCAGCTTGACGTAGTAGATCTGCGCATCTTCACGGGTGGTGAAGTGAATAAACCCACTACCAAACTGATCGGCAGCGTCAGCCAGGCAGGTGAGCTGATCCGCGCTCAGAAATCCGCCCGGAATCTTGATGCGCTGCATCTGCACGCCCTCTTGACGCTGCGCATAGGTGCCAAAGTGCAGCCGCCACTTCTGCATCTTCGTTTCATCCAACTCGCCGGCGCGATATTTGTAGATCTGCTGTTCATAGTTGGACAGCTCGTCATGAATATCCGCGGACAAGAGGTGTGGTTCGGGTTCGGAAATCGCGATCGTCATTTCTTTATCGCTTTCTCTTGGCAGTCAGCCTCGCGCTAAAAACAAAAAAGCCGCTCGACCAGAGCGGCTGCGGTGCTTATTCATAGGTACAGTAATGTTTCTATGGCATACACTCGCTCCGCCCGCGGAATAGCGGACAACAGAACATACACATGCAGCATGCGGTCATTGCAGTGATGGGTTCTTTAGCGAGCTGCGGGTTCATTACCCTTGACTTATACAATGCGCCGGGCAACTCGGTCAACTGAATTGTTCTTATGGTGCGATAAAGGCAAAGGCTCTGAGGAATTTTCCGTTCGTCCGTCCGAAAATCAGTGTCACGAGGTAGGTAACTTCGAACTGTTAGTTTGCGGCGTCGCAAATAGCCATTGAGCTGCCGTCGAGCCCGTGCGTCTCAGTTTGGTTTTGAGCCGTCCTCATTCACACCGCGGCTTCAGCCCGGTGGGAAACCACTGACCGAAACGCTGAACCGTTTTTGACGGCTTCTTTTGGTGAAATCGTCAGCCCTCAAAGCCGTTGAAACGGCTTGGCTGACTTATGATCGTCTTTGCACCGGGCTAAAGCCGCGGTGTGAATGAGACCCAACTAGCACTTGCAGTGATCAGTCGGATGCTCAGTGATCCACGCCCGAATGTTGTACACTGCCGCAATGATCCAGTCAGCTCAGAGAATCAAAAACTACCATTACGCTATTCGTCATGTGGCGCGCGCGGCCGAAGAGTTGGCGCGCACCGGACGTCAAATCACCTATCTGAATATCGGTGATCCGCAGGTCTACGGTTTTCGGCCTCCCGAACACCTGGTTGAGGCCGTCGCTCGGGCCGCGAAAGATGGTTTCACCGGCTACTCGCAGTCGGCTGGTCTGGTGGAAGCGCGCGAGGCGATTGCTAAATATGCAACGGACCGGGGCGCACCCACCAACTCTGATGAGGTGATCGTAACCTCTGGCGCTTCCGAGGCGGCGGACATTTTGCTCACAGCGCTTTTGGATCGAGCGGATGAAGTTCTGGTGCCCGGACCGGGATATCCGATTTATCCAGCCATTCTCAGCAAAATCGGCTCAGCGGCGCGTTACTACCCGCTTGATGTGGAAAACGATTGGCAGCTTTCGGTAGACCTGATTGCTTCGATGATCACCAGCAGAACTCGCGCGATCGTCTTGATCAATCCCAACAATCCCACCGGCTCGATTGTTCCCGACGAGACGGTCCGGCACCTGCTTGAGCTGGCGCGGCAACACAACATTCTGGTGATCAGTGACGAGGTATACCGCGAGTTATGCTTTACTGATTCACCGACGCCGGCCTCAGCGATAGCGGAGGAGATGGGTGTGCCGCTGATTACGCTTGAGAGTTTGTCCAAGACTCATCTCGTTCCCGGCTGGCGAGTCGGTTGGATGCGCTTCACCCATGCTGAGCAGATGCGCGACCTGATTCCGGCGATCCATCAATTGGCCGGCGGCCGGCTTTGTTCGCCGACGCCAACACAGTACGCCGTGCGGCCGGCACTGGAAGGCGATCGCGTGTTCCAAAAAGAGTTTGTGAAAGAGCTCAAGCTCAGGCGCGATGTCGCGGTCAAGCACGTAAGCAACACGCCTGGATTGTCGTGCTCAGTGCCGCGGGCTGCCTTCTACCTAATGATCAAATCAGACACTCTGGTTGGGCACTCCGACGAGAAGTTCGTGCTGGATCTATTGCACGAAACCGGCATCCTGGTCGTACACGGTTCGGGTTTCGGAGTAGATGCGCAGGCAGGTTGTTTCCGGATGGTCTATCTGGCCGGGCAAGCAATGCTCGACGATGTATTCGACAGGTTGGGCCGATTCCTGCAGACTCATCGCGATCAGTGAGGTTGCGGTGCACCCTCGGTGTCTGCGCCATGATCTCGGATTCATCACGGCTCTCAACTAATTCTGCTCCAACGCCTGATCGATGTCGGCAAAGATATCTTCCAGCGCTTCGATCCCCACCGAAATACGTACCAGCCCGTCTGAGATCCCCAACTGCCGGCGTCGCGCGGGCGCCACGTCACGGTGGGACGCTGTGGCTGGATGCAGGACCTCAGTGAAAACGTCGCCGAGACTGGTGGCGCGCACGCACATGCTGAGCGCATCCATGAAGCGAAACGCTCCTTCGCGGGTGTTGTCACTCAGCTCAATCGAGACGAGCGCTCCTGAGTAAGGGGCACGCAGAGTGCGGCGGAGTGTCTCGCGCGCGCTGGGCGTAACCAGACTTGGATAATAAACCTGGCCCACACGCGGATGCTCAGCCAGATGCTCAGCCAGACGCTCGGCGTTCGCGCATTGACGCTCGAGACGCAGACCGAGTGTCTTGATCCCGCGCATGATCTCGTGAGCTTCCCAAACACCCAAAACGCCGCCCATCAATTTCATCGCACCGACGAGGGCCATCATGTCCGCCGGCTCACTCGTGATCACGATGCCACCCATCGTGTCGGCGTGACCGCCCAGATATTTCGTCGCGCTGTGTACGACCAGATCCGCGCCGTGCAACAGCGGCTGGCAGAGATAAGGTGAGGCAAACGTGTTATCTATCAGCAAGCGCGCGCCCACCTCTCGCGCTATCGCTACGCAACCGTCGATGTCGCAAACCTTCAGCAAAGGATTGGAAATGGTTTCAGCGACCAGCAACCTGGGTTTCGTTTCCCGCGCCTTGTCGGCCACGATCTTCAGATCGTTGAAATCCGCACTCACAGTCTTGATCCCGAAAGAACCGAAGACCTTGTAAAGCAGATCGATCGAAGCGCCGTACAGATCCTGCGAAGCGAGAATCGTGTCTCCGGGAGCGAGTTGGCAAGCGAAGATTGCCGCGTGCAGCGCCGCCATTCCGGTCGCATAGGCGCAGGCGCCGGCACCCGCTTCCAGCGTGGTCAGCGCCTCTTCAAGTCCCGCGGTTGTCGGATTGCCGTAACGCGTGTAGATGAACCCGGGCTGCTCTCCGGCAAACACGCGGTCCACTTCCGCCATCGTTTCATAGGTGAACGTAGCGGTCGTGTAAACGGGCGTCGCGACCGGTTTACCGTTAGGCGTTGGCCGCCGCTCGCCGGCGTGGACGAGTTGCGTCGCAATGTCGAGCTGCTTCTCTTTATCGGCCATTCTTATTTAACGCGTGGGTTTCTGATCCGCGTTCTCCGCGTTAATTCGCGGCTAATTCCGACCTCTGTCTATCCGTGCGAATCTGTGGCTGATTCAGTTGCCCCCGGCAATAGCCGGCACGATCATGATCGTGTCGCCATCTTTCAACGGCGTTTCCGGCCCGTTGCCATGGCGAATGTCTTCTTCATTGACATAGACGTTCACAAAATGACGCAGCGTATTCTGCTCGGTGTACAGATGCTTGCGCAGGTCAGCGTAGGCGGTCGCGAGGCGCTCGAGGGCCTCGCCCGCTGTCGCGGCGTCAACTTTTAGTTCGGAATTTCCGCCGGCGTAACGGCGCAGCGGAGTGGGAATGGTAATGGTGACTGACATAACTCAGGTTCCTTTCGTTATTTCCTCTTCATCAAAACGCGACCGGTCCGTCTGCATTTCCCAGGAGCGAAGGTCCGCGGCGCTTCCCTGACGCACTGAGACAATGATATAGGACCAGGTGGGCCAGGCATGTTCCAGATCATACTGAGACGGTACCGCCGGATGATCCGGATGCGAATGATAATTGCCTACGACGTCAAGCTCTTGCTCGCGCGCATAACGCTCACCGCGCATCAGTTCTTCCGGCAGGATCAGTGAACGATGATGACGAGCTTCCTCTTCGCGAGCGTTGGAGATCGGATAGGTTTCCAGCACGACCTTGTGTCCATCGACGGCGAAGGTGCCGATCAGCAGACCGCAGCATTCGTGCGGATAATCGCGTTCGCCATGCCGGCCGATTTCGTCAAGGTGATTCTGTGCAAGTGTGATCATATGCTACCGGCGACTCGACCGTGGAAGTCGCTTTGCGAATCCCTTTCATTCTGTTAGCAAGTGAGTGAACTTTATCGCACTGGGGGTCAAGACGAGAAATCATCACCGAAGAGGGCGGGCTTTGCAAGTGGGAAGAACGAAGGCTCTTGCCCGGCATACTCGCCTGCGATGCGCAGATACCAGGATGAATCGACTCGTCCCCTATCTCCGTTTAGATAGCGGACTTGTCCGCCGGCGCAGCGAGGGGCACAAGTGCCCTGTCTAAACGGACATTGATCAGCCAGTATTCCGCAGCCCGGCCGCGATGCCGTTGATCGTCGCCGCCAGCGCGTGATTCAGATTCTCGTCATCGGCGCCGGCGCGTTTACGCCGCAATAACTCCACCTGAATCAGACTCAACGGATCAACATACGGGTTGCGCAAGCGGATCGAACGAGCGAGCACCGGGTTCTGGTCCAGTAACTCTGTTTGGCCGCTCACACGCAGGACCATCCGTCTGGTTCTTTCGAACTCTTCGACGATCATGCCGAGGACACGTTCACGCACGGCCCGATCTCTGACCAGATCCGCATACAACCTGGCAATGGAAAGATCAGCCTTTGCCAGGCCCATCTCAACGTTATTGATCAAGTCTTCGAAGAAGGGAAATTGTTGCATCATCGTCTGGAGAGTCTGCTCGCTTTCCGGATTGCCACTGGCAAACTGCTCCAGCGCAAAGCCGACACCAAACCACGCAGGCAGCACATGGCGGCTCTGCATCCAGCCAAAGCCCCAGGGAATGGCACGCAGATCTTCCAATCCACGACCTTCGCCACGTCGCGCCGGACGCGAACCGATGCGGGCATGCTCTAATTCCTTGACCGGCGTTGCCTCTTCGAAATATGCCAAAACCTCAGGATTATCGGCGATTTTCTCTCGATAAAACTCGTACGCAGCAGCCGACATCGCCTCCATGGCCGCTTCCCATTGATCCTCAACCGCATGCGTTTGCGTGCCCGAACGCGAGAGTGCTTCAAGCGAAGCGGCAATCATCAACTCCAGGTTGCGCTCAGCCAACACCGGATCGGAATACTTCCAATTCATGACTTCGCCCTGCTCGGTGATTTTGATATGACCGTTAAACGACCGGAAGGGTTGCGCGATGATCGAGCGATGCGTTGGACCACCACCGCGTCCCACCGTGCCGCCGCGTCCATGAAAGAGGGTCAGCTCCACGCCGCATTCATCAGCCACCCGATGCAGCGC
>Ga0179594_10000181_pt1 | contig 18263 bp, 15 predicted proteins | sample CZOMad1_1_08_16f_FD_148625 | JGI IMG/M metagenome (GOLD analysis project Ga0179594, IMG submission 148625) | Vadose zone soil fungal communities from Angelo Coast Range Reserve, California, USA - CZOMad1_1_08_16fungal (Illumina Assembly) | ecosystem: Environmental > Terrestrial > Soil > Vadose...
AATTTCGTTTGCGACAACGAGCGCTCCAAAGCTTACAGCGGCCAGCCCGGCGCCGGGAAAAGTCGTGTCACCGACCATGAACAGGTTGGGAAAAGGCGTACGATGCGTGATGGAATTCGGACCGAAGACATCGAGCGATTGGCCCAGACCGCCTGCCATTCCCAGCTTTCGCCTGGTGTTGGCGTAATAGGTTTGCGGCGTGGCGGTGTCAATCACTTCCAGACCATCGCCAAGCTCAGGCAGCGCCGCATGCAGCCTCTGCCAAACCGTTTCCAACTGCGCCTGGTCCTGCGCTTCATGTTCACCTGCGTCTTCGTGGAATGTAAACCATTCTTCCGCGTCGGTGAGTACATGCACCATCGCAGCACGATGACTCGCAGGGGCCCGACGATTCCACTCGGGCGCCATCGCGAAGTTGATTTGTGGTTCGCTGACGGCCACGAGGTGATCGGCTGCCAGTTGCGACGCCACACGCTCTTCAATGCCGGCGTAGATCAAATAGGCTCCGAAACCGCGTAGCTGTTTCAGCCTCTTGCGGATTGCCATCGGGGTATGGTCCAGTCCCACGAGCTTTCCATACGTGTCCCACACCGTCAGGTTACTGACAATCGCGCGCGATGCAGTGACAGTCTCGCCACTGAGCAGAGTGACACCAATCGGATAGCCGCGAGTATCGTACGCGAGCCGCAGGGCCGGTGTGTTCAGCCGGATCTTGCCTCCACTTGCCGCTATTGATCGAGCCAATGTGCCGGCAAGCGAACTGGCGCCTCCTTCGATTGCAAACAAGCCTTGCCCTCTCAGAGTCAGCGCAACGCAAGCATAAGGGTACGCACAGTCGGCTACACCGCACTGGGCAAACAACTGCAATTGGGCATCAATGAAACTGCGAAATCTGTCGGACGTCCCCTCGAGGTGACGCGCCGTCGAGTCTTTAATCAATTGCCCCAGGCGAGCGGTCGAAAGCAAGTCGGGCCAAAGGGCGCGCACTTGTCGGAACCTGCTGGCCGTGCGTAGATCGGGAACACGATTCATCGCTCGCAGGAGAGCCTTGCCGAGGAGTTCAGCCTGTTGGTAGAAGGCGACGGCTTCGGCGCCGCATTCGGGAAAAGCGGATCTCAATGAGTCAAAGAACTTCTTTGAGTCCGTGCTCACCGCGATGTCGGTTTGATCGAGTAGGCGGATCAGGTAGGCAGGCTCCAGCTTCCGAACCGGAGGAGGAGTGACCGGCAGTTCGGCAAATATGCGATCGTGAATTTCGCCGCTGTCCCAGAGAGCGTAAAGACCCAGGCCGCTTTCGAATTGATAGCCGAACTTTTCGAATGCAGCTACGCAGCCGCCGGGGACTGACTGCCGCTCCAACAGGCAGACGCTCGCTCCTCGCGCAGCCAGCAGCGCAGCGGTTGTCAGGCCGCCAATTCCGCCTCCTACGACAAGGACTTCGTAGCTCATTGCTCAGCCAAGAGGTTTGCCCAGGAGTCCGATCACGTGGAGAATTGCACCGGCTGTCTTCTCTGGATGCCGTGATTCCAGGAAAGGTGTAACCACGATCTGAATTGACTGAATACCATTGAAGACCAGATGGATCAGAAAACAGGGAAACAATCTGCCGGTCCCAGCTCGCACTAGCGTCAGAGTAATGCTGAGCATCAGGATGACGGAGAGGACTGCGAGATTAGTCGCATACTGGGGAACGTGGACCAGCGCGAACATTGCTGACACCACCAGCACCGCCGCGATCGTTCCAAACGCGCGGTCAACCGCTGAATAGATCACCCCACGATAAACGACCTCTTCGACGAACGGCGCGGTTGCGGCTGCGAGAAATGCAGTAGTAAGGCGCGCCGCGAATGAACTCTTGATCAACTGGTCTATTTGCGTTTCCTGCCCCCCGAGCTTCCAGGTGATCAGCCAACCCAGAGACAGCAGTACCGCAGCGAACACGACCGTCGAGCCGATAAGTACGGCCCTTCTCAATGGATCAACTTCATCTGGCCAACTCCAGCGAATTGTTTCCCAGAAGGGACGCTTGCCCCACCCCGTCACGGCAGCCCAAGCGACGAGGATAGTGAGTGCATGAGCGGGAATCACTCCCAGCAGCGTCAGCAAAATTACAGTCTTGTCAGTGACCAGAGACTCAAATACAACCTCCGAAACCTTCATCCGGTAGACAATGTAAGGAAGCGCCACCACGACTGGCACCAACAGGAGCGTAAACCAGCTCGCTACCCAGGTACAGAACGCCAGAAACAACTGCCAAAAAGCGCTGCCGGTTTCTTTGATCGAGGTCGACGATTCTGTATCAGTTGGAGCGGCTGCCGAAGGATGGACCATCAGCTCGACGTTGGGATCCGGAAATTGATTTGTGGACACTATGCGAGTTTATGGGACCCGGGTTCGACCGGTCAATTCAAGGTTGGAAAAAGTAGTGTCCCAATGTGTAACGCAAACTGTTAGTTTGCGAAGTTTGAGGCATTCAACAAGATCGCAAGCTCACAACTCGCGTTACGAAAACCAAGTCAGGACAGCGCCTTTGAATGACAAATGCTGAAATGGCGCTTACACGGCGGGATATGCGCCGTCGGGCAGCGCCAAGCCGACGCGGGGCGCGGCGAGAATCAGTCCGATAATTGTTTTGGCATCCTCGATCTGTCCGCTGGTGATCATCTTCAACGCTTTGTCGAAAGGGATACGGAGCACTTCGATGAACTCGTCAGCTTCCAATTCCTGTTTGCAATTGCTGAGCTCGGTAGCCAGATAGACCCACATCTTTTCCTGCAGGAACCCGGGCGAAACGAAAAACTCGCAGAGTTTGTCGAGCCGACTGGCGATCAGTCCCACTTCTTCCCTCAACTCTCTCGCGGCCGTTGCTTCCGGCGACTCTTCTGCTTCCAGGGAGCCGGCCGGTATCTCTAGAAGATACTTTCGTGTGGGGTGTCGATATTGGCGCACGAGCGCCACCGTGGCGTCTGCGAACAAGGGGATGACTGCGGCACTGCCAGGGTGTCGAACGATTTCGCGGTTGTAGACCAGGCCCTGTTCCTTCACTCGATCGATCGAGAGTGCGATCTGTTCTCCGTGATAGAGCTCGCGGCTTTCTAATAGTTCTGGGGCGTCACTGCAGTTTGCGCCGATCGTGTGAATGGAAGCCAATTTTTCGAATCACCTCGAAGAGACAGGCTGCTGCCGCGTGAAAAGGGAGTTGAGGTCTCCCGCGATTGTCTTGGTGTTGTAGACATAGAGGGCAATGTTATCCAATTGACCGTCTGCGTGAAGGTCGTATTTCTCGATGAAGTCCATGAACTCGAGGATGATTGCCTGGATGCTATCCCATGGGTTCAGGTGTTTCGAGGCGGTTCCGCCACCAAGTACGGGGAAAGCGACTGAGCGCGAACCGAAAGCCACGGCGCAACACAGACAGCGGCGGACTACTTTCCTGATCAAATCCTGGTTTGGGTAGCGATCCTGTACCAGGTCGATGACAGCGGGATGAATGATCATCCGAGCTCCTGTCGCCCCGCCATTTGTCACCACGATATCGCCGTGGCCAAGAGTCGGCTCAGCTTTGCGGTAGTAGTTGAGTTCTCTGACCGTGTCCTTGCCGGCTTTAACCAGAATGGCTTTCGCGACGCCGCCCCTGGCCTGAAGGTAGTTGTCGTCTGAGCTTACCAATACGTCAGCCTTGGCATTGGCAATGTCTGCATTGTAGACCACGAACCTAACGCTTCTGATTTCGTGCTCGGCGAGGATCTTGTCTTCCGGCGTGATGCTGGCATTTCTGTCGGTTGCTGCCTGGAGGCGATTCTCATATTCGTCACTGGTTTGAACGTTCACCGGCCGTGGATTAGAAAGGAACTTAATGGCGGCTGCCGCGAGCGGGATGCCCACTGCCATGAGTCCAAACAGCAGGCGCTGCCAAATGGCGAGATGTATCCGTGCGTTAACATCCGCGCCCAGTGGGATGAACCCGATAGTTGCGAGAGCGAGCAGGGCCACGGCAATCGCCAGCATCAGTGAATTGACGCTATTAAGAATCTCTTTTAGAAACTCTCCCATAACTAATTCGGCGATCAGTTGCAGTCGCCGCCCAATAGCTCAGACTGACGAGTCTTTTTGCAGCCGGTATTTGTGATCTTCGAGAAACCGGAATGCCTCACCGACAAGGTAGAGCGAGCCGGTTACGCAAATCACCGAGTCCGGTTGGGTGAGGCTCACAGCCCGCCTCAGGGCCTCTTCCGTATTGCGCGCGACGGAGATTCTACTTGAATCCCCTCCTGCTGTCATGGTTTTCAGCAAGGTTACCGATGCCGCTCGGGCATTGTCAGGTTGAGTCAACACCAGGTGAGCTGCCGCGGGAAAGAGTATGTCGGTGAGGCTCTTCAAGTCCTTGTCCTTCATGGCGCCAAACACCATAGTGATGGGACTCTTCACGAATTCGTCGAGATAATCGCGGAGGGCGCCCGCAGCCGCTGGATTGTGAGCTCCGTCCAAAAGAATGCGTGGGCGACTTTCACATAGTTCCAAGCGTCCGCGGTGCCGCGCGCGTTGGACTCCGGCAACGATGGCTTCGTGCGAGATTGCCATTCCTCTCGCACGAAGGGCTTCAGCCAGTGCGATCGCCGTCGTCGCGTTGCCGATTTGATGACGACCGCGCAACGACAACTGAACGTCCAAATATTCGGTTGCGCCGGTGTTAAAGTCAGCGCTACAGCGCCCGTCCTCGGATGCATTGCGAAACCGAAAATGTGCTTGAGCATAGTTCGCATCGAGACTGCCAGGCTGCGAGCCGATGATTACGGGATGAACGCCTGACTCTTTGCACCTGGCGATGATCACGGCGAGGGCTTCTTCCGATTGGGGCGCGATGATCGCCGCTACGCCAGGACGAATAATGGCCGCCTTTTCGCCGGCTATTTCAGTCAGGCTGTTGCCCAGATACTGCTGGTGGTCCAGTGCGATTGGAGTGATCGCAATAGTTTCCGCTCTCGCGACTGTGGTCGAGTCCAGCCGGCCTCCAAGCCCCGTTTCCAGGATCGCAAGGTTGACCTGTGCTTCGGCGAAAGCGAGTAAGGCAATGGCCGTAAGCTGCTCGAAGAATGTCGGTGGCGTGGCAATAGTTCCGTCAGCGAGCAGTCGACTTACGGCCTTGCGCACGGTGGTCGCCAGACGCGCAAACTCACCTTCGGTAATCTCTCGGCCGTCGATCCTTACTCGCTCGGTGATCTGGATCAGGTGAGGAGAAGTGAATAAAGCAGTTCTCAGACCGGCCGCGCGGCAGATCGAGTCGAGCATCACCGCCGTAGAGCCTTTGCCGTTGGTGCCGGCGATCTGGACTGCAGGGTAATTTTTCTGAGGATTGCCGAGCGCTTGCAAGAGTAGTTCAGTATTGGTCAGGCCCAGCTTCATGGCCAGCGTTTCGTGCCCCAAACTGAGCAGGTAGCTGAGCGCCTCGTCAAAGTTCATAAGGAAGTCTGGAGTCGCGAGTCTGGAGTCACGTGTCTCAGTAGCATAGGCTTCAGCCTGTGATCTGGCGCGCGAAACACAGGCTGAAGCCTATGCTACACAAATTCGCTACACAGACTCCAGACTCACGACTCCAGACTCTTTATCGCAGCCGTGCACGCTGGGCCTTTTCAATTTCCAGTTCGCTGCGAATCTCGGGATTCATCATGAAATTCAGGGTGTGGATGAGGAAGTCGCGCAGCTCTCGGCGATCGACGATTTCGTCAAGCATGCCGTGGTCCAGGAGAAATTCCGACCGCTGAAAATCTTTCGGAAGTTTCTGGCGAATCGTTTGCTCGATCACGCGTGGACCGGCAAAGCCGATCAGGGCCTTTGGCTCAGCGATGATGATGTCGCCCAGCATGGCAAAACTCGCGGTGACGCCGCCGGTGGTGGGATCGGTCAGAACGGAAATGAAGGGCAGACGTTTTTCATCGAGTTGCGCCAGGGCTCCGGCGATTTTGGCCATCTGCATCAGGGAAAGCGTTCCCTCCTGCATGCGTGCGCCGCCCGACGCCGCGAATGTGATCACCGCGCCCTGTTCATCGATCGCACGTTCGATCAGCCGGGTGACTTTTTCACCCACCGCCGAGCCCATCGAACCACCGATGAACGTCATGTCCATGGCTCCGGCGAAGACCAGATGATCGCCGACCTTGCCGCGGCCGGTAATGATGGCTTCGGGCAATCCCGACACTTGCCGGGCCTGCTTGAGACGTTCCGAGTAAGGCTTGCTATCGACGAACTCCAGCGGATCGATCGAGATAACTTCGGTATCCATTTCCTGGTACTCGCCGTCGTCGAACAGTATTGCCAGGCGTTCGCGCGCGCCAATGCGAAAATGATAGCCGCAGTGCCGGCACACCTGCAGGGCTTCTTCCAACTCGCGTTTGTAAAGATGCGCTTCGCACTCTTCACATTTCACGAAAACGTTTTCCGTTTTCACGACGCGCTCTTCGGGCGGAACCGCTTCAATTCTGTTCTTTTTCTTATTGAACCAGGGCATCTAAATATCAAAAACTCCAGTAGTTCGAGAGCCGGATCAGTTCGAATTCAGAATCAATAACTCAGAGATAGAGGCTGGCAAAAAGGGTAGCACAGGAAGTTAAGAGGTCCAACTGGAAGTGACCCTGGTACTGGTGTAGTTTGATTCTTGAGTGGTAGGGTTGTTGTTCAGCAACGTGGATTTTCAAGAGCGGGCCGATTAATGTTGTAAGCACCTAATCAGGCGTCTCAGTAAACTCATCGTCCTGTTCCTTGTCTTTCCCTAACAGTTTTGTCCCGTCAAGAAAGGACTTAACGATGCCCGCAATACCAAACCCGCCAAAAATAGTGCCGGCGACAGCATGGTCGTGGAGCACGAGAATCATGCCACAGACAATGGCTGTCATGCCCATTATGAAAGCGAATAGAACCCCTAGAATTGATCGGACTGTGCCGCCCTTGAAGAGCCAGTTCTCAATGGAGCGGCGATGCGCCGCTTGGGTTTGAAATGAATCAACGATGGTCTTCAGTAGATCGGGAGATAGATCCTTGTATCGCTCGAGTGTGTCTGGGGAAGGTAGTGGGCCAATATGTAAAGAACCCGTCGTGCGTGACGCGATGATTCCCCCGCCCTCTATTCTATTGCTCACTACTGACAGATCGGTGGGAGGTGTACTATTCGGCGGTGGTGACGAGTCCTTGTCGCTCAAGTTCCTCTATTGCCTTTTCCATATCGTACCCAACCATAGCCCAGTCTAGCCCTATGGATTGGGCATCAAGTTCTTCTGGTGATTTGCAATGTCTGTAATAACTCGAAACCTGGGGCGCTGTTTTGGCAGACCAATATAATGACCAGTCTCCAGCGTGCGCAGTCGCAGCCCAGATGGAATAAAGAGCTCTTGTTTCTGTCTTTGATAGCCTTCGTAGAATCGCGCCACACTGAGGGCACGTTCGTAAATGTTTTTTGGCTCTAGTTTTGGGGTCCATACACCAGATAACAAAAGCCGCAATCGCCTTGCGTTACGGCTTTACCTCCGACTTTCGTTCACCCGCGACGATAAGGGCGTCAACACGCTTATTATAATCTCTAGAGGATCAAAGTCAACGCACCTCTCGCCGCAACGCTCGCGAGGTCCGAGCGGGACTCACGATCGATGCTCCATGTAGGCTTGAGCACGGGCCTTGACGAGTTGCATCAAGTGTTCAAGTTCGCCGAAGCGTTCCAGTTCAGCAGCCTCATCTTCGGACAATTCGCCACTCGCATTCCGCTCCAGCAGGTAACGCACCCGCTCTTTAGACTCGACCGAAGGTCGGAAGGCCAAGACCTCTGCCGAACTCGTGCGCGCAAACAGACCGACGATGTCGTCGTAGCATTTTTGAGGAACGCTCATTCTGTTGCTCCCTCCTTCGAAGACGCCAAGATCAAAACACAGTCGCCGTTACTGTTCAAGTACGATAATTTCGAGTTCTTGCCGAGTTACGTGTTCGCAAACAGCATCCGTTCTATGGTGAATGGGAAGTTCTATAGTCGCCGACCGGCGACGTGTCAAAATTCAATCCCGCGTTGCGCGCGGATGCCGGCGGTGAATGGGTGTTTGATCTCCGTCATCTCAGTGACGAGATCGGCGGCTTCGATCAGTTCCGGCGGCGCGTCGCGGCCGGTAACCACGATGTGGAGGGCGGGCTGATCAGCGCGCATGGCCACCAGCTCGGCGACTACCTCGGCCACCGACAGCATTTCGTAGCTCAAGACGTAAACCAGTTCGTCGAATACCAGCAAGTCGTATTCACGGCTGCGCATTTTCTCAACGCAGAGCTGCCAGGTGGCGCGGGCGGTGGCGCGGTCCTGCTCCGGGTTCTTCGTGTCCCAGGTAAACCCGTCGCCCATCGTATGGACTTCGATGCCCAGCTTCTCAGCCGAGACGTGCTCGCCGTAGCGGTCATTGCGCGCTTTCATGAACTGAATCATGCAGCAATTGAGGCCCTGTCCGGCGGCGCGCATCATCAGCCCCAAGGCACAGGTCGTTTTACCTTTACCGTTGCCGGTATTGACCACCAACAGCCCGCGCGTCTTCTCCTGGTAGTCGGCGCGGCGCCACTTGTACTGCTTGTCTTTGGCAGGCATCTGTCAGAACCGCCTGCGGTAGTGGGCGGTTGAACGTTGGTATGAGTCAACTACTCTTATCGAAGTACAACCGCCCGCTACCGCAGGCGGTTATGACCTACTTCAGCGAGTCTTCCGTAATGTCCCGCGCCCCGTTGGCGCGGTCGACCGCGTCGCGCAGTAGTTCGATGATCTTCGTTTCGGTCTCGTCCCAGGGGCCCTTGAGGGTGCAGCCTGCCGCGTTACGATGACCGCCGCCACCGAATATTTCGGCCACTCGCGCCACGTTGACATCGCCTTTTGAACGCAAGCTGGTGCGATAAGTCTCCGGCCCGGATTCCTTCAACAGCGCAACTGCTTCGACCTCAGCCACGGTCAGCGGGTAGTTAACAAAGCCGTCCGTGTCTTCGTCGGAGGCCGCCGCGCGCTTCTGCATCTCGAGACTCTGGCGCATGCAGGCCACACGCCCGGAAGGATCGCGCCGGGCCGTCGAAAGTACTTCACCCATCAACTGAATTCGGCTCCAGGGATAGCTGGCAAAGACTGCTTCGGCCGTCTTGGCAGGCTTCACTCCAGTGCGCACCAATTCAGAAGCGACTTTGAAGGTACGCTCGGTGGTGTTTGAGTAGTGAAACGATCCGGTGTCGGTAATCAGTGCCGTGTAGACACATTCGGCGATCTCTTTGGTGACCCGGACTCCCGTCGCTTTGCAGAGGTTATAAATCATCTCGCCGACCGCAGAGGCCGTTGAGTCGATCCAATTGATCGTGCCGAACAGCGCGGTAGTCGAATGGTGATCGATGTTGACGACGAATTGTTTTTCCAGATCGATCAGACCGGGACGGGTAATGTCCGAACACTCAATGACGAAAACGGCGTCGTAGGGACGGTCAACTGACGGTGTAACGCGGACATCGGTAGCGCCCGGGAGTTGCTGATAAGCATGAGGCACCGGGTCGCGCATGATCACTTCAGCGTCCTTTTCCAGAGCGCGGAGCAGCCAGCAAAGACCTAAGCTCGAGCCCAGACTGTCACCATCGGGGCGAATATGTGAGGTGATCGCAAAGTAGCTCTTTGATTCGATCAGCTCAACGACTTGACTAAGCATAGTAATAAACGATGAACGATGAACGATGAATGATGAACTCGTCTTGGTTCATCGTTCCGCGTTCATCGTTCATCATTGGTCCTTTCCTTCCCATTCCTTCTCGATCTTTGCCAGCAGTTTGTCGACACGGTCGCCCGCTTCTTCAACGCGGTCACGCACGAAATGAAGCTCGGGAATATGAGGAATATTCAGCGAGAGCCCAAGCTCTTTCCGCATATAGGGCGCGGCGTGTCGCAGGGCTGCCAGGGCGGCCTTATGGTCTTCTTCACTGCCGGCGATGGTCACATAAACGCGGGCCGTTTTGAGATTTGCGCCAACCCGCACGTCAGTTACGGTCACCGATGCCAGACGCGGATCTTGCAGCTCGTACCCAACTATCTGAGAGATTTCCTCGCGCAAAAGATCAGCGACTCTTTCCGAGCGATGCATAAAACCAGTTGGCAGTAGGCAGTGAGCAGTAGGCAGTGGCAGAGTGCTTCTGCCTTCTGCTTACTGCCTGCTGCCTTCTACAATTCCGTGGCGGCGACTTGCTCGATGATGTAAGCCTCGATCTGATCGCCAACCTTCATGTCATTAAAATTCTCGAGGCCGATGCCGCACTCGTAGCCCTCGCGAACTTCGGAAGCGTCCTCTTTAAACCGCCTCAGTGAGGCGATGTTGCCTTCCCAGGCAACCACGGCATCGCGAATCAACCGCGCCTTGGCCGTGCGCCGGATCGTGCCGCTGACAACCATACAGCCGGCCACGGCTCCCACTTTCGGCACGCGAAACACTTCGCGCACGTCGGCCTTGCCCAGGATTTTCTCCTTCTCGATCTTGTCGAGCATCCCGATCATCGCCGCGCGAATCTCTTCTTCGACCTTGTAGATGATCGAGTGCAGGCGGATGTCGACGTGTTCCTGTTTGGCCAGCTCAGCCGCGCGTGATTCAGGCCGCACGTTGAAGCCGATAATCACGACCGCGGTCGATGCCGTTCCCGCCTGAGTCGCCGAAGCCAGCAGCACGTCGGATTCGGTAATTGCACCCACGCCTGAGCGAATCACCTTGACCTTGACCACCTCGGTTGAGAGTTTCTGCAGCGTAGACTTGAGCACTTCGACAGAGCCCTGCACGTCGGCCTTGATGACCACCAGCAGTTCTTTGACTTCACTGAGGCCGAGAGCCTCGATGCCGCGCTTGGTCGTTTGCAGCAAGGTATTTTGCCGGCTGAGCATTTGGCGGTGCTGAGAAATCGTTTGCGCTCGAGTGATATCCGCGACCACCTGAAAATTGTCGCCTGCCTGAGGGACGCCCTGAAGTCCCAGCACGGCAACCGGAGTTGCCGGCTCGGCCTCGATGACCGGTGCGCCATGATCATCGAACATCGCGCGGACTTTGCCGGAAATCTGGCCCACGATGAAGGGATCGCCGACGCGCAGAGTGCCCTGTTGGACCAGGACAGTTGCTACCGGGCCGCGACCGCGATCGAGCTTCGCTTCGAGCACCACGCCCGAGGCCAGACGCGTCGGACTGGCGCGCAGATTGAGAATGTCGGACGTCAGCAGAATCGTTTCCAGCAACGTTTCCAGGTTCTCTCGTTTCTTGGCCGAGACCTGGACCATTTCAGTCTCGCCGCCCCAATCCACGGGATTCAAACCCTGTCTGGCAAGTTCCTGCTTGACTCGTTCGGGATTGGCATCGGGCTTGTCGACTTTGTTGATGGCGACCACAATCGGCACGTTCGCCGCACGCGAATGTTCAATCGCTTCGATTGTTTGCGGCATCACGCCGTCGTCGGCCGCGACCACCAGCACCACCACGTCGGTCGCTTTGGCTCCGCGGGCTCGCATCAGCGTGAAGGCTTCGTGGCCGGGCGTATCAAGGAACACGACGCGCCGCTTCTCATCGGGGTTGTCGGGACTCGGAACCTGAACGCTGTAAGCGCCGATATGCTGGGTTATTCCGCCTGCCTCGCCACCGGCCACATCCGTGGCGCGAATCGCATCCAACAGCGACGTCTTGCCGTGATCGACATGGCCCATCACCGTTACCACCGGTGCACGCGTCAGTTCGACATCGTCTGTGTCTGAAGCGATCAGCTCTTCGAACTCTTCTTCCGCGATCATCTCTTCGAACGGCACAAAAGTAACTTCGTAGCCGAAGCGCTTGCCCAGATCGATGGCCACGTCGTCATTCAAGGCCTGATTGATGGTGGCAAAAACACCGCGCTGCAAAAGCAAAGTCACGATGTCTTTGGGCTTGACCCCGAGTTTCTCGGCAAACTCTTTCACCGTCGACCCTTCGACCAGACGTGCCGGCTTCAATTCACCCGCGGCTGTCGTCTCGAGTCTGCCGGCAATGCGGTCTTCGAGTGAGAGCGCCTTTGGTGGTGCAATGAAATCGGCGCGGTCAAAGCGGCCGCCCTTCTCGCCAGTCTTCCTGCCGCCGCGTGGGGCAGCGCGACGGGACCGGCGCCGGCCACTATCGGGTGGCGGAATGTAAGTGGTTTGCGGTGTTGCTGTTTCCCCGGGAGTGCCGCGATATTCGGTGCGGCCCTGAGTTGCTCGCTCTCTCCGTCGCTCGGCCCGCTCGTCACGTTCCCGCGGCGTGGGGACAGTCGGAGGCGGTGTTGGCGGCGGCACGCGCTCACCCGGACGTATGCCTGCGTCGAGCGCGGCTGCCGTCGGTCGCAGCACTCGCACTTGCCTGGAAGGTGGCAGTGGCGCCGGCGCGCGGGTCTCGGCCTGGCGAGCGGTCGCGGTTGCGGCCGGTTCGACCGTCTGAGCGGCTTCCGCGCTTGCCTGAGGAAGAGCCTCGACCGGTTCAGGTTCCTCGATGTCCACAGTTGGAACTGCGGGTGCTGGTTGCTCAGCGCGTATTGCCGGCGTCAATTTCTTGATTACTCTCGCGGCCGCAACAGGTTTGGTCGCCGGAAGCGGAGCCGCCGCCGCGGGCGCAGCTTCGACTACTTCTTCATGAATGGGTTCGACGTCGGCGGCAGCAGGCGCCAGAGTTGTTTCGGCACCCTCGGCTGCTTCTTCCGACACGGGGCGGGCAGCCTTCTTGACGACCTTGACGACGCGTTTTACTGCCGTTTCTTTCTTGGGAAAGTATTTCGTGCGGATTTTTTCCGCCAGCTCTTTCGAGACAGAGTTGGAAGGTACGCTGACATCGACGCCCTCGCGGCGAACTTCTTCGATCAAGCGCTTGGTGTCGAGCTTGAGCTCTTTAGCTAAATCGTAGATACGGACTTTGGAAACGGTCATGCACTCCTTCGGGACGCTTGTAACGGGGGCGTCCTGGCCTTGAAAAGGTGACTAAGAACTCTCGCTCTCAATCACCTTTCCGGGACCACTTCAGAAGTGCAGCCCGAAAGGGGGAGTTGAGGGCGAGAGGCGATCCGCGCCGGCCGTTGTGAAGCGGCCAGCACGTTCGCCTTTTCTAATTTGCCGCGTCAGGGGAAGCATTTTGCTTCTCGTCTGCTTCACTACTCCCGTCCTGTGCGGCGTCTTCAACACTCTCGGGAGGTGAAATTGTTTGCGCTTCGGCGGCCGAAGCTTCCGTAGCGCTGTCGTCCGCTGCTGCGACTTCTTCGGATGATTCGTCCGCGCTCAGTTCTTCAGCCTCGGGCTCGGCATCGATAGCGGCAGCCGACAACTCTGCATCCTCTGTGTCCGCGGTCGAACCTTCGGATGTCTCGCCGGCTTCGGTCTCCGCTTCGGCTGATTCAAGCGCTTCTGTTGTGGCCGATTCTTCGTCCGGCTGCAGGCTCTTGTCGCGCATCGCGATGACTGCCTTCGCGGCGTCCAGAATCACTTCGGCTTCGTCGAGACTGAGGTCGAGAATCTCAACCAGATCGTCTACTGAAGTATGGGCCAGCGCATCGATGTCGTTGATCCCGTGCTCACCGAGGGCGTCTGCCTGTTGCGCTGTAACGCCTTCGATCGCTGATAGCGGCACCGACTCGCCGGAAGCGATCAGCACGCCCATTTGTTCAGTGATTTCGCGTTTGAGCTCTTCCTCGCTGCGGATGTCGATATTCCAACCAACCAGCTTGGTCGCCAGCCGAACATTCTGACCGCGCTTGCCGATTGCCAGCGAGAGCTGATCCTCGTTGACGATCACTTCCATCTGGCGATTCTCGATGTCGGTAATGCGAACCTGGTTGACCTTCGCAGGCGACAGGGCATTGGCCGCAAAGACCGACGGCTCATCCGACCATTCGATGATGTCGATCTTCTCGCCGCGCAACTCGCGGATGATCGCCTGCACACGCGAGCCTTTCATACCGACGCAGGCGCCAACCGGATCGACGTCTCGCTCGTTGGAAGTAACGGCAATTTTGGCGCGCTCACCCGGTTCACGCACGCAGGACTTAATCACCACCGTGCCGTCGTAGATCTCCGGCACCTCCATCTCGAACAATCGCAAGAGCAATTCCGGTGAAGTGCGCGAGACTTCAATCTGTGGTCCCTTGGATTCCTTCGAAACGTTGTTAATGACCACGCGAATGCGCTCGCCCTGGTTCCACTGCTCGCCGCGCGACTGTTGGGATCGAGGCAGGATCGCCTCGAGGTTTCCCAGATCCACAATGATGTTCCCGCGTTCAAAGCGCTTCACGTACCCGTTGACCAAATCTCCGATCTTGTCGACGTACTGTTCATAGACGTTGCTGCGAACGGCGTCGCGTACTTTTTGAAAGAGGATCTGTTTCGCGGTCTGGGCCGCAATCCGTCCGAGTTCTTCCATCGGCAACGGCAGCAGCAGAGCGTCGCCGATTTCCACTTCGTCTCCGGCCAGTTCGCGAGCTTCATCGATCGACAGTTCGGTGGCGGGATTGGTTACGTCGTCAACCACCACCTTTGAAGCTGAGAGCTCGATACCGGTTTCGGCGTTCCAGTCGACGGTAATGTCTTCACCCGAGCGGAACTGTTTCTTAGCGGCGGCGCGCACGGCCTCCTTCATCGCCTCGATGACCAGATCGCGCTCGATACCCTGCTCCTGGCAAAGTGCTTCAATGTTCTGCGCTATGGATGAACTCATTTTGAATTGTCCGTTTCCGCGGTGGCTCGACGCTGCTTGCTGTTGCTCGTCGTTTGAGCCTATTCAGTTGTGTAACGCAAGCTGTTAGCTTGCGTCGTTTGTTCCAACGATCAGTTCCGTTTCCCCGACGCGCGCAAGCTAACAGCTTGCGTTACCGGCGCCGCAGGTCCGCTGCAAAATCTATCTCCAGGTTTGCCCTGGCAATCGTTGCCAGCGGCACCCGAACTCGGCCATTTGTGCGATCCTCAAAGAGCACGTCGTCGCCGTCAACGCCCACTATCCGCCCGCGAAAATTTCGTTGCCCGCCAATCGGGCTGGCGGTCCTCATCTTTGCCAGGCTGCCGGCAAACCGCTCGAAATCGGCCCGCTTGTAAAGGCCACGATCCAGGCCAGGCGACGAGACTTCAAGGGTGTAAGCTGCGTGAATGAAGTCTTCGACATCCAGAATAGTGCCCAGATAATGACTCACTTCCGAGCAATCCTGGTGAGTTACGCCATTGGGCTTGTCAATAAAGATGCGAACAATCGGCTTGTTGTCCGGTCCGGCCACCTCGCTATGAACCAGTTCCAAGCCATGGTCGATGGCCACTCGCTCGGCGATTTCCCGGACTCGTTCTGCGATCGACCTGGGGTTCATGGCTGTCTCGAAAAGGCCCGCCTTTCAACTGTCGCGCAAAAGAAAAAGTGGGCGCTAACCCACCGGACGAGACCGCCGTGCTTCGAGCAAGCTGAGGATTATACGGAATGGGTTGAACAGAAGCAACCGGACAGTGATGGGTAACAGTGGTGCAGTTTGGCTTTCATTCACACCGTGGCTTCAGCCCGGCGATCGGCAGGCGCCTTTAGAAATCGTGAACCGTTTCAACGGTTTTCCCCGCTTACGGCGGTCGGAAGCCGTTGAAATGGCTCACCTAAACCCAAGCCTGCTGATCACCGGGCTGAAGCCACGGTGTGAATGAGACACTGGGAAAACCAAACTGCACCACTACAAGTGATGGCTATGGCCCTTCGTCCCGCATTCGAAATCCGTCAAGCCCGATCTCCGCGTAGTGACTTTCGGATAACGTTTTGCCGTTCGTTTTTGTAACGCAAGCTGTAAGACCACCCCAGCCGAGCTGCCCGGCTGGGGACCCCGGGCTTGCGCTCGCGTTGAATGCCATCCACCAATCGCAAACTAACAGTTTGCCGTTACAAATTATGGCACTGCCTCTAAACGGAAATTAGCTCACTACCTGGTGGAGGCGACCGCAACCGGGTTGCTCGAATGTATGGTAGTTTGAGCGAAAATCTCCGATAGGAATCATTGAAAACGATGGAGACGACAAAGGACCGGCTAAAGGATGAGATCAAGGCCAAGCCTCGCTCGCAGTGGCGTCGCCGCATTTTTTTCTTGTCACTAATTCTGATGGCCATCCTCATCTGGAGCGCCATCGATCTCTTTGCTCCGCGCACCGCTCATCTTCGAGACTTTGATGCGGATGAGATGGCCCGACTCGAGACCGCGATGTGGCGTTCCTATTATGAAAAGCATGAGGTGCGCCTTTTCAATCAGCTCGCGGAGTTGCTCAGAAGCCAGTACAACATGCCGCTCATCAGGTCGAACCGCGTTGCTTATAGTGCAGCGAGGGCCGCGTTCGTTTTCAAAAGGGGCAAACAGCGGTCTGATTACGAGAAGGCCTTGCCGTACTTGCTGGACTTCTATACTTCGGTGCGCGCCGTCAGCGATACTCCGTTTGACGTGAATCGCGCGGCCCGTTTGGAATTGGAGTGGTGGATCATCCATCGGGAAAGAGCGAGCCACACCGAGGGCGAGCTGGCCCGAACGCTGGCTGAATTGCAAGCCGAACTCTATCACGTGCCTGTCGAAAAGCTGATGGAACATGGAAGGCTGCGTGCCGAAGCGATGACGATTCGCGACACCAGGGCCGAGGCCGGAGGCGTGTCAGAGGAAGACTGGAAGAAGATTGACCAACTGCTGCACGGCTCATGGAGATCGCTCTCGGCGGCCGTCAAATCCTGAAGGTGCTCGCGGCCGTGGCCGACTGATCGCGAGTTTGGTGAAAGGCCTCGCAGCTCCGAAATGCAAATTCTTTTGCATCGCCGCGTGGACTACCCCCACTCAATTTATCAATTGACGGCTTGCTTCTGCACGTGTAAATTTGGCTCCTCATTGGCGGCAGGGAAGCGGCCCAGCACTTTGTTTCCTGCGCGCTCTCTACGGCAAGCCTAAGCCGTAGAAAAATTCTCAGAGTGAGGTGGGAAGCATGCCAGAACTACGCGGAGTACAAGCGACAGACGATGTGAAGACAGAATGGAAAAGGGCCTACAGTCTCTACTTGCAAGCACCGGGCGACCCTTACGATAAAAAGAACGACCGGACAGAACGCATCGGGTACGTGGCCCGAGCGCTGACGCTGACCCGCAAGCAGGCCAAGCGGCGGATCAGAAACTACGAAGCCTGGCAACGTAACATCAAAAAAGGATTGGTCACTGCGTAATTGAGTCGCGAATCTGGAGTCGTTAGTCATGAGACGAAACCAACGACTCACGACTTTTGACTCTTGACTCACGACTCGTGACTCGCGACTTTTCCCCGGGCAACGCTTTCCGCCGAAGTGCTATCAAAGGAATCGCGACGATAGAGACGCGTCGCAAAAACGTTTTGCAAAAAAAGTTCTTGACAGGATCGATGGTCCTAATCTATACAAGAACGCTTCGCGAAATGCGAACGAGAATTAGGTAAGGAACAATTTCAATGATGACGAGCAGGACACATAAAGAATACACGCGGACTTGGCAGCCATGCACCGGCATGCCGGCCGTCGGCGGCGTGTATCGCTTAAGTCTGAGCTTGTCACCCACCAATATTTTTGGCGGTACGCTCGGACAAAGAGCGGCACAATCGATAGATAGCCGTCAGATCAGGCATTAATCGCGGGAGCGGACTCCCGCTCCCAATCTCAAAGAAAAATCGCGAGAATTGTTAGGAGCGGGCAGCTTCCCTGGGAGGCTTCAGACCCCGCTCCTTTTTGTTTTTTGACAATCGAAATACCTATTTGCGAGAGATGAAGGCAGGGAGCCTTCTGGATGACCACGCCGTTTCTTTGCGAGAGTCCCGAGCGTCGCCATCCTCAGGAGAAGTGTGCCTCGAAGTGTGTCTTCGTTGGCCCATCTCTCTGCCTTCATCTCTAATTTTTTAACACAAACAGAACTGATTTGCGATTTGAGATTTGCGATTTGCGATTTGAGCTTTTTGTTTTGAGCTTTTTGATTTGAGATTTTGAGATTTGAAATCTGAAATTATCTGAAATCTGAAATCTGAAATCTGAAATCTGAAATTCGTTCGTGTGTGCATGCGTGGCTGAGCAGCAAAAGCACCTGACTGTAAATCAGGAGTCTTCCGAGACTATCGTAGGTGCGAGTCCTACCGCATGCACCAAAAGAGTCGCGAGTCGCGAGTCACGAGTCGTGAGTCTGAAAATTACCAGTCTGGAGTTGCGAGCCCTCAAGACTCGGCCCCCACACTTCCGGACTCCGACTCCAGAC
>Ga0179594_10000182_pt1 | contig 18218 bp, 9 predicted proteins | sample CZOMad1_1_08_16f_FD_148625 | JGI IMG/M metagenome (GOLD analysis project Ga0179594, IMG submission 148625) | Vadose zone soil fungal communities from Angelo Coast Range Reserve, California, USA - CZOMad1_1_08_16fungal (Illumina Assembly) | ecosystem: Environmental > Terrestrial > Soil > Vadose...
CCGCCGCCTGACTTGCTCATCTGCAAAGGCCTGGGCCGCTGCAACTCTTTGTCCTGCGCTGCCAGTTGGGAAAAAACCTCTTTGCCGCTCAGGTCCAGAACCACGAACTTGCCGTCCTGCGTGAAGCCGAATCCGTACGCGCCCGTATTTAATTCAAAGCCGCCGATTCTGACCTGCGAATCGGTGATCAGAAATCCCTGATACTTTTCTCGGACGTCGGCTGCGTAGCCGGCGGTATCCACCAAACCGGCCACCACATAACGGTTGGCGCCGAAGCGCGCCGCGGCGGCGTTTCGCATCTGCGTCGCCGCGGTCTGCCCTTGAAAATAAAATCCCGCCGGCACTACGCGGGTAAGTTCCGCACCCGCCAGTACTGTTCCCGAGTCTTGCGCTACCGCCAAGCCAGGTAATGTGCAAGCGATCAAGAGCAGGGCTAATGCAGTGAGCGGCAGTTGTTTCCATTTCGTCATCAGTTCTCTCCTTATTATTTGTATGGTGGCCAAATTATTAATATGGTGGTCAAGCAGGTCAGTACCGGTCGCTACCGCTCCCGGTACTGACCTGTGTCATGCGCATTCTGCCGTTTGTGCGGGAAAAGAAATTCCAGTATCCGTTCAACCCGCGCAGCCCAGGCGCGCTCATTATGCTCAGCACCTTCGGCTTCGAAATAGCCGAGATTAGTTCCCGACTTCCAACCCTTCTTGATCAGCGTCTCCTTCAAGAGCCGTGCATCACTTACACTCCGTTGCGCGTCTTCAACGTTCGCGCCCTCTCTGGTTCCGATGTCCAGCCAGATACGCGTCTTCCCTTTGCTTTGCGAAGCCTCAACGTAACGCACGATGTGATGATCGGCAAACCAGACGGAGGGTGAGACGACGGCCAGGCGTCCGAAGACTGTCGGGTACTTCAATCCCAGATACAACGAAACCAGTCCGCCCAGCGAAGAACCGCCCAGCCCGGTGTGCTGCGGACCTGGCAACGTACGATAGGTGCGATCGATAAATGGTTTCAATTCTTCGACCAGCATGCGACCGTAGAGATCCGCCTGGCCGCCTTTGTACTTCTGATCCGGCGCCGGAGTGTACTCACTGATTCGATCTTTGCCGGTGTTGTAAATGCCGACAATGATCAGCGGCTCGATTTTACCAGCGGCAATCAACGCCTCGGCTGTTTCGTCGACGCGCCACTCCTGACCGGGAATGAAAGACGTCGCTCCGTCAAACAGATTCTGGCCGTCGTGCATATAAAAGACGGCATAACGACGCTTCTTCGCAGCTTCATAACCCGGAGGCAAATAGACCACGAGATCACGATCATTATTCAGCACGCTCGAGTGAAAGCTCTTGTGCTCGCGTATGTCGCCGGTGAGAGTGTGCGGTTGCTGTGCGTTCGCTGCTCCAGCCACAAATAACGCGACAAACGCACAGAGGCGGACAGCGATCTGCCTCGTCACTTGCTCGGGGAAGTTCACAGCGCACACGATAACTCCCGCAAGCAGTGCACGCAAACGAGGGCGAAAATGGGTGGTGAGCTAATTTCCGTTTAGAGGCGAGCGTTGCCCGCCTCTAACAGGCTGTTGAAAAACAAGAGATCAGAGAATCCATCCGATCCACGAAGTCACACGAACGAACACGAAATAACACTAAGAAAACCGCACCTCTTTCGTGTGACTTCGTGCTGCTTCGTGTAATTTCGTGGATCGTAATCACTTTTTCAGCAGCCTGCTAAACGAAGAATTGATTTCAAATTAGGGCGCTACACGAAAATGGGTAGTGCCTTAATTATTATCCGGCAATAGTCTCAGTGAGCACGTTCAATTGCTACTGCGGGCATTCGGCATTCGAGCGCGGCGCGTTTGGCCCAAAGCGCAGTTGATACTCGGCTGCTGTCAGGAACGAACAGACCAGCGCGTTTTGCTTCGGCACATCGCGCACCGCCGCCAGGTTGATCTGGCTCTGCCAGAAAAGAAAACCTCCGATATCCGGGTTCCTCCGCAGATAACCAAAGTACAGAGTCAACGCAAACTGCCGATTGTATTCCGCATTGATGAAAGCCAGGTTGTTGATTGGGTTCTGCGGATTGTCGTCCGCCAGACGATACAAGACCATCGCCCTTCCCGGATTGCCGCCGCCCGCATTTTTGTACTGATCGATCAGCGCCTGCCGCTGTGTCGTCAGGTTCACATTATCGGCAGTTTGAATGTTCGCCAGAATCGCATCCACAAATTGCGCCGCCGTGGTCGCTGCCGCGTACTTCGTCGTAAACGCTGAGCGCGCGACGAACAGGTTGGCAAACGCTATTTGCGCGGCGGCCAAGTCCGCGCCGCCCACCACGCGCGCGCGATCGGCGACGAAGGTTGGATAGTCAATCAGCTTGTTCGCTTCCGTAGCGTTCGAGCCGTCAGGATTGGGGAATGGTTGATTGTTGCCAAACGCTGCCCGGTAAGCACGAAATACATAACCCGCAGTTTGTTGGAACTCCGGCTCGAAGAAGAAGGCGTTCGATGTCGTGATCGTTCGATCGTGCAGACATTGCGCATCGGCCTGGCAAGAGCCAACCTGATTGACCCAGAAATTGAAGCCGCCGGGGTCGCCATCGCGACTGAGAAAATCCAGATACTGTTGGCGCACAAAGAAGTTCTCTTCCAGCGTAGGATTCCAACGCAATTGCCCGCGAATCTCGCCGTTGGGGAAGTTGGCGCTGTGCACATTCAGGTAATGCAGCCCGGCTTTCAAATCGGCGACTTGCTGCGCGGTCGGACTGATTGGCGAGTTGGTCACGGGATTGGTCGTCGGCAGCGTGAACAGAATCGGTGCCGGCACACCTGGACCCGCCGGGCCATGAACGTGCGCCGCCGACTCGGCGCTCCCGAGGTTCTGAAACTGCAAACTAACTGAGGCCGCGGTCTCGCTTTGATTGAGTAAGACAAAGCCGGTGCCCTTGGCCGGCGAGTTGTTCGCTGGAGTTTCCTGCTGTCCATCCAGCATCGCGGCAAAGCGTTTTGGCGCCGGGCTGGTTGCGCCGGCTGTATCGTTGTCGGTGATCGTGATGGTGGCGGAACTTGGCGCGGCGAGCGTGGCGCCGAGGGGGTTACTCAGCGTCAGGTTCACCGTCTCGTTACTTTCGACGAAGGCATCGTCGTCGATCAAGACCAGAAAATTCTTGCTGGTTTCACCGACAGCGAAATTGAGCGTGCCGCTCGTGACCACGTAGTCCTGGTTCTGCGTGGCTGTGCCGTCGCTCGCGGCAAAGTCCACGCTCGACGCGCCGGTGGTATCGCCAGTTCGATTGACGGTGATATTTGCACTCACTCCCCCTTCATTGACGCTGTAACCAGCGACGCTGAATTGGACATTCGTAGGTGCTGGTGCATTGATCGCGAAGCACGCGGAAAACTCGGACGTGTTGCCGTTCGCATCCGTTGCCGTGGTGTTAATGACGCCGCTGTTTATGCCTACCGGAAAGTCAAATGGAAAGCTGAATTGCGCATTGCCCTGCGCATTTGTCATCACGTTTGGCACGCGGCCGGTTACCAGTGGCCTGCTGGTCGCCTGGTTGCTGCTACAACTTGCGATGTTCGCGAAGTACCAGTGCACGGTGAAAGTGGAGTTCGGTGTGCTGTTGAGTGTGCCGCTGACGGTCTGTGCATCCGTCCGCAGCGGCTTTCTCCCTTGCTCACGATCAAAGCGGTTGGGGCTGATCGACGTCAGCACGGGAAAGTTCTGCTGCAGGTTGGCGCCGACGTCTGCGTCCAGGTTGTCGTTTTGCGTAATGCCCGCATCGCCAAGGTCGATTCCCAGCGTCGTGTTGGCATAGATGGAATTGTCGAGAATCTGAATCCTAAAACCAGGAGTGCCGGGCACATCGCTGATGTTTGGAATCCTGACGCCGCTGCTTCCATTGTAGGCAATGCGATTTGACTGGATCGTATCGCTGGCAGATTGCACCTCGACAAATATGCCGTCTCGGACGTTGCCTAGCGCATTGTCGCCACTCGCGTCCGTGCCCACATAGTTACCTTGCACAGTCACGCCAGTACCACCTGCCTGCCCGTTATTCAGGAAGCCAACGTAGATGCCGGTGAGACGATTTCCCGAAACCACATTGCGAGCACCCGGCGCTGTAGCCGGATCTCCTCCCACAGTGCTGTCCGTCGCCTGGGTCACCGTCACGCCGTAAGTGTTAGCCAGAGCAGTCACGCCGCTGGCATTTGTGCCGATGTAATTTCCCTGGACCAGGGTTCCAGTTGCACCGACGCCAACCACTATCCCGTAAGGTTCGTTGCCGGAAATGAGATTGCGAGCCGCCGGAGTGGTGCCCCCAATCGTGTTGTTGGTCGCAGGCGTGGTCGCACTCGGTCGATAGAGAAAAACTCCCGCATTGCCATTCGGCACGGGCGCCGCACCGGTTGCGTTCGCGCCGATGATGTTACCTTGCACCAAATTATTGCTCGATTCGTCTTGCTCAAACACACCGTAATCCAGATTTCCGGAAATCAAATTCAAGGCTTGAGCGCTTGTTCCGCCGACCGTGTTGCCGCTGGCATTCTGAATGTAAACGCCGATTCGTTGGTAGGCGTTGCCCGAACTGTCGGTCAGGCGAACGCTGCCGGTAACGTCAGTGCCGATGTAATTACCCTGTACCAGATTCCTGGTGCTGCCATTGCCGATGGTGAGACCGGCGCCGTCTATTCCGGAAATCAGATTGCGTTTCGCCGCAGTAGTGCCGCCGATCAGATTATCGCTGGAACTCTGAATCGTGATGCCCGATGCGAGCCCATTCGTATTAGCCGGCGCAAAAGCATTTGTGCCGTTGGCGTCCGGACCGAGAAAGCAGCCTTCGATCACATTGTTGCCGTTGGTAGTCAGTCGAATAGCCGCGTCACGCGTGGCGCTGGTAAAGCGGTTCAGTGCCAAACCGCGGATCGTGCTGCTACCTGCAGTGATCCGCAGACCATCGCGAGTAAGGAGTCCACTTTGGCCTGCAAGGTTCTGGCCGTTGATCTCGATGAGTGGTGGCCCGGTATAGCCAGGACCGCCCTGCGTCCAACCGTCAATTGTGATCGGGTCTGTAATTTGCGGCAGCGGCGAGGTCAAAGTGATGCTCCGCAAATTACTGTTCGCGGTTCCCTGAATGACTGTAAACGTGTTGCCTCCGGTGATGGTAATCGTGCCGGAGCGTGGACTGCCTGTGCCATTTGCGCCAACCATGTAACTGACCGTTCCATTCCCGCTGCCGCTTGCACCCAGGGTGATCGTGATGAAGGCTGGATTGTTACTGGTAGCTGTCCAGTTACAACCAAACGGGGCAGTGACGCTGAAACTGCCATTACCACTGGCCGGTCCGAATCCCTGGCTAACCGGGGAGATCATATAGGTGCAAACACCTCCGGCGTTTTGTAATACGGTGAAGATTTGGCCGGCGATGGTCATGGTGCCGGTACGTGCCGGGCCGCTGTTGGGAGCAACATTATAGTTGACTGTGCCATTGCCGATTCCTTGCAGAATTCCGCCTGATGCTCCAGCTATTGCGATCCAGGGGACGTGGGACTCCGCCGTCCACGCGCAGTCTCCTCCGCTGGCAGTTACGGTGACAAAGCCGTTGTCTGGACCGGCGACCGCGTTCTTCACGGTGGGGTTGATTGAAAAGGCGCAGCCACTCGCTTGATTAATAGTTAACAGATGTCCACCGATGGTAAGCGTGCCGGAACGTGCAGCGCCGGAATTCGGATCGACGTTGTAGTTGGCGGCGCCGTTACCGGTCCCGGACGAGGTTGAGTGAATCCAGGGGGCGTTGCTGGTGGCCGACCAGGTGCACCCGGCATTAGCGGTGACCGTCACGTTGCCGCTGCCGCCCGAAAAGACCACGTTCACTGACGTTGGGTTGAGACTAAAGCCACACAGATCGATGGTCGTGTTAAGCAGCACACCCAGGGTGCTATTCCCAGTATTGGCGGCGGCGATGTCAGGTTTGCCGTCAAGATTAAAGTCGCCTATAGCCACTCCCAGAGGCCCGGAGCCGGCCACCGGAGTTGTACTAAATACCGGTTGTTGAAATGTCCCGTTAGTATTGTTCAGGAGAATGCTCACATTGTTACCACCGCTGGTGGCGACAACCAGATCCGGAAAGCCATCCAGGTTAACGTCCGCGGCCGCAATAGTGTTGGGATCTGAGCCGGCTGCGGGGTCGGTCTTTGTCGGGAACGTTCCGGCGCCGCTGTTGAGCAACACACTGACGACGCTGTGAGAGTTGGAAGTGGCGAGATCGAGTTTTCCGTCGCCGTTCAAATCCGCCGTCACCATGAACATGGGATTGACCCCGGTGGTGTAAGGCACGGGTGACTGTAAAGTTCCGTCACCATTGCCGAGCAACACAAATACCTTGTTGTTACCCACGACATTTCCGGAATTGCACGTGGCCACGTCGAGCTTTCCGTCCCCATTAAAATCTCCGGCCACAATAAACTCCGGAGCCGAAGTCGGAGTCTCAGGAAAAATAACTACATTCTGAAAGCTGCCATCGTTGTTTCCGAGCAGGACACCGACAGTGCTCGACTGATAGTTGGCAACGACAATGTCTAAATTTCCATCGGCGTTTAAGTCAGCCAGGGTCAACGACTCAGGAAAAGTCGTAACGTTGGGATTGGGATCCGTGTTGTAGTAAACGGGGGACGCAAATGTTCCATCGGAAGAATTTCCTAATAGAACGGCCACCTGATTAGCCTTCGAAGCCGCTACAACCAGACAGGGAACATTCAAATGGCCCAGATTGCCTGCCACGATCTGTTGCGGCTGAGAGCCCGCTTTGAGTTGGGTGGTAACTCCGCCGCCGAATGTACCGTCATAGCCGCCGCCAACTGGAGTCGCGTAGAACACAGTGACGCTGTCACCGGACTGGCCACTAATCTCCGGGCGATTGGTGACGGCTATGCCAGGCTGACCAAGGCGGCTAAAAGCCACAACAGTGTGTGGATGGGAATTGTTTGTGGTTGGTAACGCGTAAGACGTTTGGCTCGTAAAACTCGGCGCTTGCACCAGGACATTACCTGGGCTCCTCGGCGCCGCGACGATTCGCTCGCTGGTCTCGGGATTAGAGACAGGCGCGGTAACAGTATCGCTAACAACGGTCTCGTCCTCATTGGCAATATTGCCAGCCGCGATGTTGAAGCGTACTTCGTCCAACCCGGGCGCGGGAGTTCCCTGCACCTGGAGTTGCTCACTCGCCGTCAAATCCGATTTCAAGAGGTTTTCGTTGGCTAACAAGATTGCTTCTCGCAGCGTCAGTTGGTTGTCGCGCACATTCGTATCCGCCGAACTATTCACTGTGATGATTGCACTCGGCGCACTGACCACGACAACGGGAGCAACTGATCCGTTCTGCAGCACTACCAGATCGTCCAGTGCGTCGCCATTGAGACGTAAAGACAATGCCGTTATCGGAGCAGCAGCTTCAGGCAAAATGCTTTCCGAGAACTGTGCACTAAAAAACCCGGCGGACCGCGCAAACACTTCCGACTGTTCGGGGGATTTTGTGAGCACGCGTAGTTGCCGACTGCGACCGTCTGGTCCAATCAAAGAGTCCAGCGGCGAACTTCCCAGTCGACCAACGTTCAAGCGATTTAGTCCCGTCCAATTTCTCGCGGCGACGTTTCCCGTCCAACTCGCAAGGACCTGCTGCCGCTCGGCGTCAACATAGGGTTGAGACAGAATCCAAACCTCGCCTTGGTCGTTCACCCAGGCCAGATCGGTTCGCCCTTCCCTGGTGAACCGTCCTGTTGTTAACGCGGCCAGCGGCGATTTCAGCAGCCGTTGTTCGACAACCGCTGCGCCGACTCCGGCCCGCTGTTTTGCGTTTTGCGAGAGTTTGCGATCGCGTCCGTGGATCAGCAGCAAGCGGCGACCAGCACCCACGACAATATCCGACATCTGATCGTTATCCAGTTGACCTAAGGAGATCGACGTGACCGGGTTTGAGCTAGCGAATGCCTCGGGCTCGGCGTTCATGGCGCCATTGGGGCCCTCGTAGACCAAGGTTTGCGCGCCGGTTGGCCCAGACACTCCAACCACCAGGTCCATGACGCCGTCTGCGCGATTCACGTCGCCGGTAATCAGCGCCGTCACCTCCCCGCCCGCCTGCACCTTCTGTGTTCGCGGAAAGCGGCCGTGGCCATCGCCCAGGAAGTAGTACAGAATGCTTTCCCTTCTGCTCGCGGCGACGATATCGAGATGGCCGTCAGCATCAAAATCACCGGCGCCAATAAAATCAGCAGCAAACGGCACTTCCATGAGCTGAGCCGTCCCAGAGAAAAGACGGTTGCCGGCGGCTGCCGTTGGTACTTGCTCTCGGGAATGACTTGCAGAGAGAGACTCGTTATTTCCGCGGACTACACTGATGATGCCGAGCTCTCCTTCGCGATAGCCGCATACCAGATCGGGCACACCATCTTCATCAAAGTCGGCTGCAGCCAAACTAAGCGGCTCGGCGCGATTATTCTCGAGGGAAAGCCGTGGCCGCTCGGGTCCAACATACGCCAGTACCAACTCATGGCCATCACTCAAGCTGACTCTGGGGCCATGGCCTGAAGCATGAATTGAGACTTGATTGCCTGAGCCGGCGGGAGCAAAGCGGTTCTCGCGCAACGGCGGAGAGCCACTCCTCACGCGCGCAGGGCTGAGCATTAGAGCTAAGGCCAGTAGGCTTAAAAGTGAGACCGGCAGAATCGTGCGGAGAGTCCGCACCCGGTAGGGCGACAAAGCTGTGGGAGAATTCATTAGCTTTCCTTTTTCTGGAAGACGAATCGAATAGCACAATGAACTAGTTTGAGGGCTGAAATTCGAGGAAATGCTCTGCTGAGGAGCGCGAAAATCCGCCGCTGCAAGTCGATGGCGCAGTATAACGCGAGTCGCTACTTATCAACAGCAAAGCGTCTTCGCCAGTAGCGGCTCAGTTTGGTTTTTCTCTGCGTGAGCTCCGCGTGCTCTGCGTCTCCGCGGTGGAGAAAAGTGCAGAAACTCTCACCGCCGAGGCGCAAAGAACGCCGAGAACCCGCGGAGAATTCAAACTGAGCCACTACCGTCTTCGTCTTTGGATCTGACTCTTCCAATATTAATGGCACTCCGGCAGAAACGTTTCAAGCATCACCAGGAATTGCGGCGAAGTCGGACGCTTTTAACCAAGCCAATGACTGAACCCGAACGTTCGTAGTTTCCTTCAAGAGTCACTAAGCGAACGAAGCGCGACCTGATCGAATCGCTCATCGAGCGCGATTCAATTGAGGATCTCCTGAACTCGTTGTTGCTGTTCCTGATCGACGAGCCGGGCGGCAATACCCCCGAGGCGGCTTTTAACGAGGTAACTCCTGCGGCAGATTCGCGAGCGTGTACGCCAGCACCGCCATCGCCGCGGCGTTTTCTGCCAACTCGCGCGGCACGACTTTGTCGAGCGTGTCCGCGGCCGTGTGGTGATAGTCAAAGTAGGTACGCGTGTCTTGCCACAAACCAAATGAAGGAACGCCCAGCTTGGCCATCGGAGAAATATCCGTCTCAGTATCTTCGGCTGACTTCAAGAGCCCGGCGCCTGAGCTTTGCAGCATCGCGGACATCGGCAGCAACAGCGGCAACACTTCGTGTTTGGCCTTAACTTCAAACCCGAGCGGATGTCCCGCGCCGCGATCGCTTTCGATGGCGGCAAAATGATTTCCGGCCTCAGCCGCGTAATCTTTGGCGTAGGTTTCGCCGCCCGCCACACCATTCTCTTCGTTCATCCAGGCAATGAAGCGAATGGTTCGTTTTGGACGCAGTCCCAATTGCTTGATCAGGTTCACAGTCTCCATGGCGACAACTACGCCGGCGCCATCGTCAATCGCTCCGGTACCGAGGTCCCATGAATCGAGATGGCCGGAAACAATGACGACTTGCTCCGGGTGTTCGCTCCCCTTTAAGTCCGCGATCACGTTATAGCTGATCGCGTCGGACAGTTGTTGCGGAGTGAGCAGCAGATGCAGTCGCACCGGACCCTGTGCGGCCAACCGCGCGATCAGGTCTGCGTCCTCGGCCGCCAGCGAGCCGGCAGGAATCTTCGGCGCATCGGCGGCATAGCGAGTAGCGCCTGTATGCGGCAGACGAAATTCCGCGCCACCCGCCGATCGATTCAGTGAAGCCACGGCGCCCAGCCGCGCCGCCGCACTGGGCCCAAAGCCGCGATACATGAAGGCCTGGCCATACGCCTCACCACCGAATCCCTGGGCGGCCATTTGCCGATCAAAGGGCGCATTATAGACGACTATTTTTCCGGCAACTTTGTCACGGCCAAGGGCGTTCAGTTCCTCAAAGTTGTTCACGACCACCACTTCCGCAGTCAGCCCCTCAGCCGGCGTAGCCACGCTGCCACCTAACGCCGTCAGGAAGATCTTTTGCGTTGTCCCGGACACCTGACCGGGATACTCGACCAACGTCGCCGTCTCTGCGCCGCGTACCCAATGCGTCACTGTGAGCTTTTCCAGTTTTACTTCCAGACCAAGACGCCGCATCTCCCCCGCGACATAGTCGACCGCCGCATTGGCCTGCGGCGAAGCGGTCAAACGCGGCCCGATGCTGTCGGTTAGATGGGCCAACTGGCGATACGCATAGTCGCTTTTCAACCCGGCCTGCTGCAGTTGTTTCAACTCTTTCAGAAGTTGGGGCGGGTAAGTGATCGCGGGTTCCTCTTGACGCCGCTGTGCCGGCGACGGCAAAGCAGCGGAAGCGATAAAAATAAAAATGATCGCCAGTGCGCACAGGCGATTGATGATCCTCATGGCGGCATAATTATGCATGTCCGCGTTCTTCCATCCCTTCCACTGAATCCCTGGGAGCGCGGGCATCTTGCCCGCCTTCGTCTTTATGGGTCGTGTTGCCCGAAAAAGAAGCGTGCAGATTTTGGCACAGCCGTGCCGTTTTCCCTAAGGATCACCTCCTTAATACGCACTGCGGAAGTCTGGTTGTCGAACTATCATTCACACCGTGGCTTTAGCCCGGTGTAAGCCCCACCATTAGAAATAGGGAACCGTTTCAACGGTTTTCTTCTGTGCCTCTACGCAAAACCGTTGAAACGGTTCGGTTGAATCAGAGACGAGTTTTGTGCACCGGGTTAAAGCCGCGGTGTGAATCAGAGGCACCGTTCCCGTGTCCGTCTTGCCGGTCATCGGTCCCGGCGGTATAGTCCCATCCAATGCTCCCGGAACTGGATATTGAACACTGGCATCGCCGCGAGACTTTCAATCTCTTCAGGGATTACGACAACCCTTTCTTCAACGTGTGCGCGAACATCGAAGTAACGAGACTGCTCGATCTCTCGCACAGCCTGGACATTCCCTTCACGATCGCCTGTCATTTTCTGTCGTTGAAAACTGCCAATCAGCTCGAGCCGTTTCGCTACCGGCTGCGTGACGATCGCGTCGTCATTCACCCTCGCATCCACGGCGCCTCGACTCTGCTGCTCGACAATCAAGGCTTCAAGTTTTATCACTTCGAGTTTGACGAAGACTTCGCGCGCTTTCAGGCGGGCGCCGAGGCGGCGGTCGCCATTGCTCGCGAGACACCCGACTCAATGGACAATCAACCAGAGCGCGATGATCTGATCTACTACTCAGTCTTGCCCTGGATCTCGTTCACCGCTTTTTCACACGCCCGCCGATCCGATCGCAGCGACGCGATTCCCAAGATCGTTTTCGGCAAGTATTTCAGCGAGGGCGAAGCGGTGAAGATGCCTCTATCAGTCGAGGTGCATCACGCGCTGATGGACGGCGTGCATGTGGGCCAGTACTTCCAGCAATTGCAGGATTACTTCACGCATCCACAAGACTTCTTAGGTTGAAAAAGTTTCCAGGCCCGAAGCACCGACACTGATCAATACAGCACGGAGCTCGTCAGCAGTAGCAATCGGGTCAGGGCTTTGCGCCGTGATTCAATGCCGTCAGCACCCAGCACGCCTGCCTGCTGATGCGCGGGTTGGGTGACTCACTACGCTTTTGCACAGCCTCTCGAAAAATCGGCGCATCCAGCAAACGAGCCAGCAAACAGTAGCGGCGGAACTCGCGCCGACCAGCGCCTTCGATTCGATCGAGGATCACGGTTCTGAGGCGTTCCTGCTGGTCATCAGTCAACACCGCTCGACGCAGATGCTCCAGCAGTTCCTCCTTGATATAACCGGAACGAAAGAACCAGGGATCCGACTCCAGGAAGCGGACGGCCATTTCAACAGCCTGCGGATCACGTGCTCGCAACAACTGTCTCTCTCGATCCAATCCGCCCGGAAACGCCAGGCTGTCGTAGGAAGTATGAAAGCGATGACATGCTTCCTTCCACAATAAAAAGTGCGTTTCGTCGAGATCGCGGTGCACCACCGATGTTTTGATTTCTTCGTAGAGATCACGCATTGTCAAAGAACGTTCTTCATAACTGCCAGCAGGACGAAGACCTCCGCAAGACTTCCGGGTGCAACACTATTAACTCTCAAGACGACTCCTCGCACGCTGGGACTACGGGATGCGATGGAGAATCTGGCGGGTCCGAAAAAATCCCCGCAGTCTTCCCCACAAACAAACAGCGGCGACCGTTACCGATCGCCGCGAGTGGTTGATTGATTTGGTCGGGACGGCGAGATTCGAACTCGCGACCTCACGCACCCCAAGCGTGCGCGCTACCAGGCTGCGCCACGTCCCGTAAAGGCTTCAAAGTATGTCTGCAAAATCCGATTTGTCAAATGCGCTGGATTAAGTGTGCTGTCCGAATTTGTAACGCAAACTGTTAGTTTGCGCCTGGTGATTGGCGCTCAATCCGCAAGCAAGCTAACAGCTTGCGTTACAAAAACCCAAACTGGACATTACTGGATTGACGAGGGACAAGACTTCCTGGCGAGTTTATTTTGTTCGAGAACTCGATGCTTTGGTTTCTGCTTCCAATAATCCCAACAGTTCGCGCAGCTCGGCAGCAATCCGGCGCAACGCCAAGCGATCGTCCATGGTTCGAGCGCCGACGTTGTCAGGTGGGGTGAAGCCGGCGGTTGCAGTCTGGTCAACCTGGAGTTGCGCAAAAGTCGGCTGCTCGCCATCTTCCGGGTTTTCAGAGCCGCCTTCAACGACCCTCAGCTTCGTACCGGCGCGCAAGTCATTTGCGAGTCGCTTCTTGGCTCCAGCGATCGTGTATTGATCTTCGTAGAGTAATTCCCTGATCCGGAGCGCCATTTCCACGTCACGTTTGCGATAGACACGCTGGCCAGCGCGATTCTTTTGCGGCGCGAGCATCGAGAACTCAGACTCCCAGTAGCGGAGCACGTGTGCCTGTACGCCCGCGAGTTCGCAGACCTCACCTATTTTAAAGAAAAGCTTCTCTGGTATTGCGACGGCGGATTGGCTCATGCCTTTGAAAAGCCCACTATGAAGGTTGTGTTTGCATCCCCAACCGGGAACGTTCGAGCGCCGGAGCAGGCCGGGCAGCGCTATGACCTGAGGGATGTTACTCGTCAGCTATTAGTATGTCAATACTTGTATTTAGGGGCTTTGAGTTCAAACGAAGTCTTAAAGGTTAATTCGAGGTCGCGGCTATTGTCCGACGAGCTCAGCTTGTCGTCGAGGCAGCGCAAATGAATGCTCCTGGACAAGGCGGGCCTTTGCTAAGCTGGTCGACAAGCTAAAGCTCGGCGGACGATTAGACGCATATCGAGTGCGCGGCTATAATCTCGGTTTCATACTCGCAGGATCCGCCATGCCGGAGGTTAAGTTCACAACGTGACAACGTCACCCACGCTTTTTCGCCTCGCTTCGCGCCTGGACGAGGTTGGCTTTTCCGACATCGTCCGAGTTCGCAACCGCATCATGGAATTGCGAGCCGCAGGCGCAGAGGTCCATCAGTTTGAAGGCGGCGAACCCTACATCAACACTCCGGACACGATCAAACAAGCAATGGTCGAAGCGCTGGCGGAGAACAAGACCCGCTATGCGGCATCGTCAGGAATTCCTCCGCTGCGCGCGGCCATCGCCGAAAAGCTGCGTGACAAGAACCGCATCCCCTTGCGCGAGGAAGACGTCATTGTCGTAAACGGCGGTATGCAAGGATTGTTTGGCGCCTTCCAGGCAACCGTTAATCCAGGCGACGAGGTTTTGCTGTTTTCTCCTTTCTGGACCCCAATCAAAGATCTGATCTCGTTCTGTCAGGGCAAGACCGTGCTGGTGCCGACGATGGAGGCACGGGAGCGCGGCTTTGAAGAAACCCTGGCCCACTACACCACCGCCAATACCAGAGCCATTTACTACAACACGCCGCAAAATCCGACCGGTGTCGTCTTTACGCGAGCCGAGGCGGAAGCTGTGGCGCGGTTTGCCAGGCAACGGGACCTGATCGTGATTGCCGACGAGGCCTACGAGGATCTGGTCTACGACGGCGAGCACTTTTCGATTGCCTCACTCGACGGCATGCTCGAAAGGACGATCACTTCGTTTACCTTTTCCAAGTCGTTCGCCATGACCGGTTGGCGCCTGGGCTACGTCGCGGCGATTGACCCCTGGATGACGGGATTACGCAAGACGACGCTGTACTCTTCGAATGGCGTGTCGACGCTAACTCAATGGGCGGGACTGGCGGCCTTCGAGATTAGTTTAGACACACTGGAAAAGGTCCGCATCGCTTATCAAGAGCGGCGCGATTTACTTCTGGCCGGTTTGAATGAGCTTGGTTTGCACTGCGAGCCCCCGGCCGGCGCGTTTTATGCCTTTCCGGATGTCGCGCGCGTTAGTACAGACAGCCGCAAAGCCGCAGACATCCTGCTCGAGCGCGCACAAGTGGCGACGGTGCCGGGTGTCGTCTTTGGCCCACATGGCGAAGGGCATTTGCGTTTTTCGTTTTCCACATCGATTGAAGCAATCCAGGCCGGACTTGATTCCCTCCGACGAAATCTTTAACGAAGTGATGAGCAATGAGTAAGTGACGAGTTGAGAGACCAGACTGTTCTCGAATCTCTATTCATCAAGCAAAGGGAATTGCGGGGCATCTCTCATCACCGTTTCTGAATAATCCTTTGTGGTCCGAATCCCTATCCACATGAACGAGTTTGATTTCATCGGCCGACTTCGAGAACGAGCAACCGCGAATGAGCCCGCTTCGTCAACACTCATCACTCATCACTCATCACTTCTGACGAGCATCGGCGACGACGCAGCCGTGATCCAGCAGTTGACGGGGCGCAACACGGTCATCACCACCGACCTCCTTGTCGAAGACATCGATTTTGAACGCGCAACGCTAAGACCGCGATTGCTGGGCCACAGGGCTCTGGCCGTTTCGCTTTCAGACATTGCGGCCATGGGCGCGCGTCCGCGTTGGGCGCTGCTCTCGATTGGATTGCCGGCTGAGGTGTGGGATTCGACCTTTGTCGACGAATTCTATGAAGGCTTTTTTTCGTTGGCCCAACGTTACGATGTGCAGTTGGTCGGAGGCGACGTATCTCGAACTCCGGAAAAGATCGTCATCGACTCGATAGTCCTCGGAGAGTGTGGGGCCGAGCGCGAAATCCTGCGCCGAGGAGCCCGCCGTGGCGACCAGTTGTTCGTGACAGGGGCGCTGGGCGGCTCGGCCGCGGGACTGCGTTTGCTCAAGCGCGGCGCGCGCCTTGAAGTTCGTGACGATGCGGATCAGGACGCCCATTCGGTCGAGCAATTGCTGCTGCGTCATCTTCGTCCCGAGCCGCGCGTGGGTTGGGGGCTGGTACTCGGCGAAGAGCGTCTGGCGAGCGCGATGATTGATATCAGCGACGGCCTCTCGTCGGATCTACATCACCTTTGCGCGGAGAGCGAAACCGGTGCGTTGATTGATGCCGCGCGTCTTCCGATCGATCCGTTTGTCGCCGCGCTGTGCGGACGGCGGGCGCTGGACCCGCTGTTGCTGGCACTGCACGGCGGCGAAGATTTCGAGCTGCTGTTTACCGTTCCTGCAGCCAGATTGGCCTCTTTGCCAAAGACTGTCGACGGTGTCTCGATCACGCAAATCGGTGAGATTACGAGCGAGACGGGCAAGATTTGCGTTGCCGAAAAGGATCGCGTTTGGGAGCTCGAGCCGAAGGGCTTTGATCATTTTCCGCGAACGGCAAGCGCGGAACGAAAGGGATAGAGCACTAACCACAGAGGACACAGAGGAAAGAAACAGCCCAATGGAGCCGTTAGGGCGTCGGACAAGGACTCTCAATTCAGTCGCTTCCTTTTGTGTTTGCTTCCTCCGTGTTCCTCTGTGTCCTCTGTGGTCGACTATGTTCATCAGCTCTGTTTGACTCGCCTCCGGTCCTTTCTTAGACTCACACGCTATGTTGCGCTTCCACAACACACTGTCTGGTCAACAAGAAGACTTTCGCACGCTTACCGAAGGTGAGGTGCGTTTCTATTTTTGCGGGCCCACGGTTTGGAACTTCGGCCACATCGGCAACTTCCGTTCAGCGATCGCCACCGACATTCTGCGCCGCTACTTGAAGTTCAAAGGCTACCGAATCACGCACGTGATGAACATCACAGACGTCGACGACCGCATCATTGCCAAGTCCCTGGAAGCCGGTTTGACCCTGGACGATTACACGGCGAAATATATTGACGCGCAATGGGAAGATTTTGACGCGCTGGGCTGCGAGCGACCCGAAGTCGCGCCGCGAGCGACGCGGCACATTCCGGAAATGGTCGCGATCATCGAAAAACTCCTGGCGAACGGTCACGCCTACAAATCGGACGGTTCCGTCTACTATCGCATCAGCTCGTTTCCGGAATACGGCAAGCTCTCAAAGATCAATTTTGCCGGCAACATCGTCGGCGGCAGCGAGCGCATCGACACCGACAAATACGAGAAGGAAGACGCGCGCGACTTTGCTTTGTGGAAAGAACCGGCCGATGCGCAGGAACCGGCATGGGACTCGGCAGTCGGGCGTGGCCGCCCCGGCTGGCATATCGAGTGCTCGGCCATGTCAATGAAGTACCTGGGCGAGACTTTTGACATTCACGCCGGTGGTATCGATCTGGTTTTCCCGCATCACGAAAACGAGATTGCCCAAAGCGAAGGCGCCACCGGGCGTCAGTTCGCGCGCTACTGGCTGCACATCGAGCACCTGAAAGTTGAAGGCGAAACGATGTCCAAGTCAAAGGGCAACTACTACACCTTCCGTGACCTCACTGCTAAGGGTTATTCGCCGGTGGCCATTCGTTATTTCCTGCTCAGTGTGCCGTATCGCAAACAACTGAACTTCACCTTTGACGCGCTGCGCGGCGCTGAGAAAACCGTCGAGAGTCTGCGCGATTTTCACGCGCGACTGCGCGAAGCAAAGACGGAACCAGGGCTGAACGAAGATCTGCATGGGGCGACCAGCAAGGCGCGGAAAGAATTTGAAGCCGGAATGGATGACGACCTCAACACATCAGTAGCGCTGGCGGCGCTGCATAATCTCACTCGCGAAGTGAACAGCGCGCTCGCGCGTCGCCGGGTGTGCGCTGACAACCAGCGCGAGTTACTGGAACTGATTCGGCGGTTCGACTCTGTGCTCAATGTCTTTGGTGAGGAGCAACCGCAAATGCTGGATAGCGAGGTGCAATCGTTGATTGACGAACGACAGGAAGCCCGGCGCCGCCGTGATTTCGCGCGCGCCGATGAGATTCGCGTGCAGCTCGCCGAGCGGGGCATCGTCCTCGAAGACACCAAAGACGGTGTGCGTTGGAAGCAGAAATAGACGAGCCTCTCCGGGAGCGCGGGTACGCCCGCAGTGTCATGCCGATTACCCACCCGCTACCCCAGGTGGTACTGACCTGTTGCGCAGTCGCGTAATAGAGTGCAGTCGCGTAATAAAGGCAGTCGTGTCGATACTGCTCTTACACCAAGCGATGATTATTGATGGCAAGCACATCACGCGGCGCTCGTTCCTCAAGGCCGCCGCTCCCTGCATGGCCTTCAGATTGACACCGCTCCTTCCGAGCCAAACTACCGTCGAACTGCTAACGGCGGGTCACCTCACCGAATGCCGCAGGCAACTGCTTGAAGTCGTAAATGTCGAACGAGGTTTGGCGGGAGTCTCCGCCGTAGCCCTGGATGAACTAGTGTGGCGTCCCAGATAATTCTTTACAACGACGAACCTTCTCAAGGATGACATCGGCAGTGGCTTTCCAAGCAAACGGCTTGGGCTCATCGTTCCAATGGGCCAACCACTGGTAGATAGAATGT
>Ga0179594_10000184_pt1 | contig 17874 bp, 4 predicted proteins | sample CZOMad1_1_08_16f_FD_148625 | JGI IMG/M metagenome (GOLD analysis project Ga0179594, IMG submission 148625) | Vadose zone soil fungal communities from Angelo Coast Range Reserve, California, USA - CZOMad1_1_08_16fungal (Illumina Assembly) | ecosystem: Environmental > Terrestrial > Soil > Vadose...
ATTCGGCAGAGATCCCGTGCCGTTGACATCAGTGCCAATAAAGTTGCCCTGGACCAGATTCTGAACCGAGCCGGTGTTATCGACTTCGACGCCTTGACCATGATTGCCCGAAACCAAATTACGGGCAGCAGCGACAGTACCGCCGATCGTGTTGTGCGAGGCAATAACGATCGTATTGTCAAAAATGCCGCCAACCAGAATGCCCGCCCCTTCGTTTGCCAATGCGGATGTGCCGCTGACGTTGGTGCCTAAATAATTTCCCTGGATCAGATTGCCACTCGGATCGGTGAGAGCTAACGCGATGCCGTATTGGTTGCCGGAAACAATGTTGCGGGCGCCGGGGACGGTACCTCCGATCGAACTGGCTGAACCGGTTTGAATCTTGATGCCATTCCCCAGATTTCCGACTATCGAATTTCCCAGCGCATTGGTGCCGACATAGTTGCCCTGTATGAGGTTTCCCACTGGCTGATTGCCTGTGCTGGTGGCCACTGCAATACCATTGACGTGGTTACCGGAAATGATATTGCGCGCATTGGCGGTCGTGCCTCCAATCAGGTTGTTCGAACACTCGATTCCGACACCGTTTCGCAAATTGCCCAGCGAGCCGGTGCCCGCGGCATTGGTCCCGATGTAATTGCCTTCGATGATGTTGCTTCCGTTCTCGGACAGAATCAGCCCGTCAAAACTGAAGCGATTAAAGATCAGGCCGCGCACACGGCAGTTGCCCGCAATCATCTTTAGTCCGTAGGCTTCAACGCCGGCGCTGGTCCCATTCAATTCTATTATCGGATTGCCGGCAAAGCCAGGTTGCGAGGTGCCGTCGATGGTGACAGTCTCAAGAATAGTCGGCAGAGGGGACAACAAGTTGATAGTCTTGAGCCCGGAGCCAATGTTGAAAGTAATGAGATTAGGACCTGGGTTGGCATTAGCATTTAAGATCGCCTGGCGCAGGGATCCGGTACCGCTGTCGTTAGTGTTGGTTACGGTCGTGTCCGTAATCGCCACCGAAAGGCTGAGTGTGTAGTTTCCCGTGAAGAAAGGGTCAAAGGCATTAGCAAGCACTGTATAGACGCCGCTAGCCGGCAGCGTGATAAAGCCTGAGTCGGCCGGAATGCGCGAGTTGCTACCGCCCCCGCCATTGTTGTCCAGTAACACCGTTCCATCTGGAAAGATTAAAAACAAGAAGGTGTCGAAATTCGCGGAAGACATGCTGAGCGCAATCTGCTGTCCCGCCCGCCCGCTAAACGCATAGGTATCCACAAACGTGTTGTCTGCCAGGTGACAATCAGACGCCGCCAGCGCGCCGCTAACGGTCTGACCATAGCTGATTGAAGTCGTCGGACAGCCGCTGGTGTTAGTGATGATCTGAATCGCGTAAGTCCCAGTCCGCGCCGCGGAAAATGAACTGGCGACCAGTGTATAGGTGCCGTTTTGCGGCAACGCAAAGAAGCCTGAACCTTTCGGAATGCGTGCATTTCTATCAATCGACCCGTCGTCGTCTCTGGCGACGACTGTTCCGTCAGGGGCAATCAGGTACATGATTGGATCGAAGTCATTCGACACCATGACCATCGCCACTTCCTGCCCGGCCACCCCTGCGAAAGTGTATAGATCCCCCAAGGTGCCATTGAGCAATGGACAGTCCGTACCGGACAACGCGCCGTTAATAGTTTGACCAAAGTTTATGGCTGTCGATTGGCAGGCATTTCCCACGAGCGCCACCTGATAGTCGCCCGTCACAAAACTATCAAAGGAACTGGCGTAGATGGTATAAACGCCGCTGGCCGGCAACGTAATGAAACCGGAAATCTGCGGGATGCGAGAGTTCGTGCCGCCTAAGCTCAGCCCGTCATCATCAACCGCCAGCAATGATCCGTTTGGAGCTATTAAGTAAAGATAGCTATCGAAGGCGGTTGAACTCATGCCGATCGCCACTTGCTGACCGATGACTGCGCTGAAGACATAGGTATCCACGAATTCCCCGGTTACCAGAGAGCAATCAGCCGCGCTCAGCGTTCCATTCAATGTCTGGCCCGCGGAGATTGGAGTCACCGAACAAACCTCCGGAGACTCAGGCCGGAAGGAACTCATTGTCTTAGGGCGAGATGTTTGGGACGCTTTTTTCTCCTGGGCTGACTTTGCATTATCTTTCTTCCTACTGGTTTCCAGGCGGCCGGCGGTAAGCCAGGGACTTGTGCCGTTAACTGCCAGCGTAGTTGGCAGCGGCGAGGTTTCCTCGCCAGCATTGTTACTTTCCGTTTGCGTCACCACGGGATTACATGAGTCTTCGATAAGCAGCACGAGATCGTTCAATGCATCCGTATTCAATTGCATTGGTAGCACGGCAACAGGTGTAGCTGACGCCTCAAGTTGGATAAGGGCTCCACTGGCCTCTATCTGTACGTCTCGCTTGGTCTGGTTCTTCGCAATGCGAAGTTTGTCTCCAATCAGCAAGTCGATGCGGCGATCCACGGCGTCAACGACTAACAAATCGTCCTGGGAGCGGCCGGAGACTCTGGCCGCGACCAGGGCAGTCGCGCCGGCCCATCGGCCCGCGTCAAGTTCCGCGTCGCGCCACTCAATAAGGCTTTGCGAATCCTTCTTGTCGATCTGCTCGGCTGAGCGTTCCAGGAGATGCACGGTCCCGTCTTCGAAAAGCAGCGCCAGACTCGTTTGATGTTCGCCTTTGAAGTCGCCCGCAGCGACAGCCCTGATCGACGAAGGAAAAACTCGGCTGTCTTTGATCGGCGCCGGCACGGTTGCCTGCTGATCAGCTTCCAGGGAAAGACGACGGTCACGTCCGTGTATGACGAGCAGTTCTCGGCCAACCGCGGCGGCTATATCAACACCTGGCTGATGGTCCAATTGCGCAATGATTAGGGAATTACAACGTGCCGGGATGGCGATGGTCTCCGGAACCGCTTTGATGGCCCCGGCCGGCCCTTCGAACACCAGAATTCCGGATCCGCCATTTCGCTCGACTGCGACCAGTACGTCTACTAACCCGTCCGCCCGGTTGACTTCACCGGTTGCGAAAGCCGTGATTGCCCCGGGCACTTCGACATCTTGCGCAGGATAGACAGATCCCTTTCCGTCTCCCTTGAGAAACTGAAAGGACGTTCCGCCAAGACTGGCGGCTACCAGATCATAGTGCCCGTCGCCATCGAAGTCACCCGCCCCTAGAAAAGTCGGCTGCGTCTTTAGTCCGAAAACTCGCGCCGCTGAAAGAAACGAAGCGTCGCTGAAAGCCCCTCTGGATCTGCGCTCCTGGGCCTCAGGAGAGTTGGGATAAATGGAATCGACGTTGCCGCTCCGTAAGGTGACGATTCCGCCGCTGCCGCGCGCGTAACCACTGACCAGATCAGGCACGCCATCCTCGTCGAAGTCTGCTGCTGCCAGACTTAACGGCTGCGCCTGGTTGCGCGTCAGGGTCTGTCGCAGATCCTCTGGTCCATCATAGGCGGTCAACACCTCGCGGCCCTCGCTCAAGTTGATCGTGCGGTTGCCACCATCGGTTACGCTCACGCGCGGGCGCGAGCCGAGTCGCGCCGGATTCAGCGCGTCATCCTCCGTTCTGGTTGCGGCCGGGAGCGGAGAGCGAGCAACCGCGCGCCTCAGCGCCGGCAGGAATGTCAACGCCGCGACCGCAGCGAGCATAATGAATAGACTCGCGCAAAGGCGGCGGTAGCGATTTGAGATTGCAAGTGTCCCGAGACGAGTGATGTGAGAATTCATTTAGCCCTCTTCTTTCCAGCGAGCTTTTGAGTAGCGGTTGAGTCGTACACGAGGCGCCGGCACATCCGAGAGTATGTGCGAAGAGATTGCCGGCGACCCGTTCTGTTAAAGATCGAGAGGATTATACGACAGGTTTGCTACCAAAGGGCAAGGTATTTTGGGGTTTAGAATCTCCTGCGGTTAGCCCGGCAGGCTGAAAAACTACGTTCGCATCTCGGCGCAACGAATTTGGAGCGCGGCGGCAGCGACGCCGCTTTGGATATTGACTCGCACCTCAGAAAGCATTGGGAAATAGCGTCAATCCAAAGCGGCGTCGCTGCCGCCGCACTCCAAATTTTTGCGTCCTTCGCTGAATCTGAGAGTTTTTCAGCACCCTGTTAGAGGCGGGAGTTGCCCGCCGCTAAACGAAGAGTCGAGTTCAATCCTGAGAGTTGTACAAAGCTCACGGACCTTGCTTGCCGTCCAACTTGTCGAGCAGCGCGTCGTAGTAGGCTTGCGCATCTTTATCGCTCGGGTCCTGGGCCAGTTCGCTGGCGATCCGTAGCGTGTCGTACCAGACGCCGAAGTTTTCGAAGACGTGTGCTTGATCAAGTTTGTCAGCGGCGGTTTTGGGCGAGTTCAAGCCAGCCGTCATTAGCGCCTGCCTGACCTCGTCAGCATCCGTGCCGGCCAGAATCTTAATTCGCGCCGCCGGGCCAATCTCTTTTCCGGTTGGCGTCGGCGTGGAAACTCTCCACGAATAAAGCTTGCCGGGCTCCAGCTTGGGCGCGTCTTTTGGATAGCTGAATTCAAGTGAAGTCACGTCGGTTTGAAAGACAATCCGCGCCGCTGCATCCTTTTCCACGTCTCCCTCATAAATGGCGAAGTGATAGGTGCGCGATCCAGGCTCTATCTCCCAGGCAAAGAACGGTGTCGCTTCGTAAGCCGCGCCTTCGAGAGGCGCCACCGGTCTTCGCGGGTTGACGCCACGGGTGGCCCCGCCTGCAATCAGTCTCGAAGAACTGTCTTGTCCGGCATACTTCTCAAACCCGCGCGCGCCGCTCTGCGGTTTTGGTAGTGTGCGCCGCGGTGTTGGCGTTGGCGTGGGCGAGGGATTCTGTGCCCGCGCGGTAACCGCAAGCCCGATCAGGCAGATTGCCAGCAGCGGCAAGAACTGCAGCATTGAGGAACGATTGGTGTTGCGTACTCTGAACATTGGGAGCTCCTTCTTTTCTAATTGATGCGGCGAACGAGCAAATGATCGTTCACGTCGCTCGTCGTTCGGAAGTTTAGACGACGGCGACCGGAGCAGCGGCTACTGCCGCGCCCTTAAGCTTGACGGAAAAGATCCTGGTACTCTCATTCTTCCCCTTGACCTTTACCTCGCCCAGTGGAAACGATTCGTATTTGGCATCCAGCAGACGAACGGTTTCATTGCTGGCCAGCAGCGGCACTCCGTATTCCTTGGTTGTTGATTCCAAACGCGAAGCGAGGTTGACGGTGTCTCCGATAATTGTATATTCCAGCCGGCGTTCCGCACCCACCACACCGCAAGTCGCCTCGCCTGTGTGAATACCGACACCGATCTTGATTGTCGGCCGGCCGGTTCCCGTCCAATCCATATTCATCTTCTCGACGGCTTCCAGCATTTCCAAACCACAGGCCACCGCGGCTCTTGCTTCGACTTCGTCACCGCGGGACGCCGGAGCGCCAAACACAATCATCAGTCCGTCGCCGAGGAACTTATTGATGTGCCCTCCCTGCCGGGTAACGATGGCTTGCATCCGGCTGAAGTAATCGTTCAGCCAAACTACGATTTGATCGGACGAAGCAGATTCTGAGAGAGTCGTAAAACTGCGAATGTCCGTAAAGATCATACTGACAATGCGCCGTTCGCCGCTCATTATCTGGTCGCGACTCTCCCAAAGTTCACTGGCGACCTCAGCCGAGACACAGCGGGAGAGGATGTCCATCACTTCTGCACGTTCGGCTTCAGTCTCGTCGTGCAGCACTCGCTCGTGCGCGTAACGCAAAGCGAGCCCGAGCGGTGTGAGCACCGCCAACCCCAACCACGCGCTGGCTAAGGGCAGAATCGTGCCATGCGCATTGAAGGCCCAGGACGAAACTGGCAGTGTGATGATCGCGATCCCGATCACGGCCAGCAATCCCCAGAGTGAACGCAAACGAAAAACGGCGAGCGCACAAAACAGCAGCGGTAGCATCAGCGCCGCCAGTTGCCAACGGTAACTGGGACGCACGGCCGGCTGGCCGAACAACATCGTGGCCGCGGTGGTGGCATGCAACTCAACTCCGGGCGTGCGCTTTGGAGCAGTGGGAAGACTGCGGTCAAACAAGCGAGCCAACGCCGAAGATTCATAGAAAGGCGTCGGAAACAGATCGGGCGCGTCAACGTTGGTGGCCCCGATCAGCACAATTCGATCACGGAAAAGGTCGTCAGAAACTGCTCCGTTCGGGTTGAACAGGATCTCGCTGGCAGATACGTGACGAAACGCCGGCGTGCCGCCGCGAAAATCCAGTTGCATGGTTCCGCCAATGCGCAACGGCAAGAGTCGTTTGTTAAGCAGTACGTTTTCCGCGTCGACCTGTGTCAGGTACTGCGGTGTTTGGCCCTCGGCCAAATGAGCGCCGAGATAACCGACTGCTAAATGAGTGGCAAAGCTGTACTGCATCTTCTCGTCCGTTCCCCAACTAAGCTGTGAGCTGCGAACGAACTCATCACTATCAAGCGGTAGGTCCACAAAGCCAACGGCGTAGGCGGCATCGGCAAATAAGGGCTTGGGAGTGATTGCTGGAAAGCCGCCGGCTTGCAGTTTGCTGGCGATGACCACGTTTCCGGCTTCACTCATCGCCCGGGCCAGTTGCTGATCATAAGCTTTGTCTTCAGCCGAGGTGCCTCCCTCTTCGCTCAGGTAAATGTCTAATCCGATGACGCTGGCCCCGCCCTTACTGGCGCGCTCGATCAACCTGGCATACCAATCTCGGCGCCACTTCTGTAAACGCACGTCTGATGCTTTGATCGCCTGTTCGTCGATTTCGATAATCGTGATCGGCTCGCTTGTCCCGCGCGTACGCAACGCTGGACGCAGGACGTCGCGCAATTGAAACAACAGATCAGTTGCCTTATTTTCCAGGCCGGTGTTCAAACCATAGGGTCTTGAGGCGTAGTTACCATCAGCATCCTTCCGAGGAAGCAGCGCCAAGGCGAGTCCCAGCCACACTGCAAGCGCCAGAAGAACCGCTAGTGCCCAGTACCAGCGGCTCAGCAAGTGTGCTGTCAGTGGCTTATTCTTGGCGAGGGACATGGGCAAAAGCGTGCTTACTGTTTCAGCACTCTCAAGTTCAGGGCAAAGACGCTCAAGTCCTGAGAGGCTGGGTGTCGTTGTTGAGCTGCAATCGATCCCATCTTTAACCTATGGCGTCCGGGCAACCAAAAGATCATCAGGGCCTCGATTGTAGGGACCCCGGTTGCGGCGGTCAATGTTTGGGAGCGCCAAAGCTTTCGCCGATGCCGAGGCGGAACCGCAGCGCGACTGCCCCAGTTTTGAGTCACTGCATGAACTCATATCAATTCACGGCTCCTCGTCCAAGAATTGACGCCCGCGTCGATGCTGGCATATCGTCTTGGCTCACCGGAAGCGATTGACCACAGAGGACACAGAGGAACGCAGAGGAAGGAGAACAGCGGAATGGAGCTATCGGTTCGTCGGACAAGGACTCGCGCTTCAGACGTTTCCGGTTTTGTTTTCTTCCTCTGCGTTCCTCTATGTCCTCTGTGGTTGGTCTCCTGCCTATCGCTACTGTTCTTCGTCCTTGCCGCTGGAGCGCTCCCGAGTTCCCTACCCTCTGCTTCGGCGAAAAAGGAAACGCCGCCAAATAACAGTCGTCCAGAGCTGGTGCTGCAAACCGGTCACGCTATGCGAGTGGATGGCATGGCCTTTAGTCCGGACGGAACACTGCTCGTTTCCGGCAGCGCTGATAACACAGTCAAACTCTGGGACACCGCCAGCAAGCGCGAAGTGCGCACGCTTGCCGGGCACGCGGGCGGTGTAAAGGCAGTGGCGTTTCGGCCAGACGGACAATGGGTGGCCTCCGGAGGCATCGACGGCAATATCAAATTATGGGAGGTAGCAACCGGTAACCAAATGCGCAACATGGCAGGCAATGGCAGCGTGACCACCGTCGCCTTCAGTCCTGACGGGCGCTACTTTGCGGCCGGGAACATGGAACGGGGAGTCAAACTTTGGAATCTCAAGTCCGGGCAAGAAGGGCTCTCGCTGCCGGGTCACAGCGGAGCGATCATGAGCCTCGCTTTCAGCAGCGACGGGCGTTGGCTGGCTTCTGGCAGCCTAGACCGAACCGTCAAAATTTGGAACACGGAAACCGGCAGTGAACAGCGCACCCTGATGGGCCACAGCGATCGAGTTACTGCTCTCGGCTTCAGTCCTGATGGTCGCCTTTTGGCCACCGGGAGTCTTGATACCAAAGTGAAGCTTTGGAATGTTGGCCCATGGGTTGAGCAGCCTTTTTCGGTCGCGGGCCCCGCAAAGGTGTTGGCAGTTGCTTTCACACCGGATGGGCAGACGCTGATCTCCGCCTATGCCAACAAGACAATCAAACTCAGCGACGCGCAGACCGGGCGTTTGCTGGACACCATCGGTGACACGCCCGGTGACGATGTGCTTGAAGCGATCAGTATCGCCTTCAGCGTTGATTCGCGCTGGTTGGCGTTGAGCACAGGCGACAAGACAATCGAGCTACGCGATGTCGCCACCGGGCGGGACTCGCGCACTTTGACCACGCATTCGTACTCAGTCTACGCAACAGCCTTTAGCGCCGGCGGCCACTGGCTGGCCACTGGCGGCAAGGAAAATACGGTCCGGCTTTGGGAGGTGGCGACTGGACGAGAGCTGAACACCCTGGATCCTAACGCCGGTTTCGTGAATACGATAGCCTTCAGCCCTGACGAGCGTTTATTAGCGGCTGGAAGCTTGAGCGGAAGGATTACGCTCTGGGAAGTAAACACTAGTAAGAAGGTCCGCACTCTTACGGGCCACGGCCGCAGTGTTAACTCGCTGGCCTTCAGCCCCGATGGGAAATGGCTGGTCTCTGGCAGCACAGACAACACGGTCAGGCTTTGGAACGTGGAGGACGGAAGCGAAGTTCGTCCGGCCACGAATCAAGGAGCCGAAGTGAATGCTGTCGCTTTTAGTCCGGATGGAAAATTGATTGTTACCGCTGCCGCCGATAAGAAGCTCAAGATTTGGGACGCGGTAACGGGACGTGAGTTGCACACCTTGTCGGGCCACAGTGGCGAAGTTCTCGCCGTCGCTTTCAGCCCGGATGGCCAGTGGATCGCGTCTGGCGGCACAGACAAATTAGTGAAGGTTTGGAACGCAACGACCGGTCACGCAACCAATACTCTCGTGGGCCACGAGGGTGAAGTGAAAGCCGTCGCTTTCAATAATGACGGGACGCTGCTGGCGACGAGCGGCAAGGACGGCACGATCAAGTTCTGGGATGCGGCCACGGGAAAACTGGCAAATAGCCTCTCGGGTCACACCAGCGAAGTTTATTCACTGGCCTTTAGCGCCGATGGAGCTACGCTCGCTTCCGGAAGTGATGACGGCAGCACGCGCATTTGGGATGCAAAGACGGGCGAAGCGATAGCGACGATGATCTCTTTGCGTGAAAACGCGGCTGGCTTCGCGCTTCCACAAACAGACTGGTTGGTGGTTTCTCCCGATGGCTTATTTGACGGCTCGCCGGCCGCATGGAATCAAATCCTGTGGCGCTTTGATCAGAACACCACCAGCATTCGCCCGGTCGAAGTCTTCTTTAACGAGTTCTTTTACCCGGGTCTGCTGGGAGAGCTGCTGGGCGGCAAGAAACCGCGCGCGCCCAAAGATATTGCGCAGATCGATCGCCGCCAACCACAGGTCACACTGGCTCTGACTGATGGGAAGCAGGCAACTGGCAAAGAGTTTACGACTCGGGACCTTTCGCTCAAGATCCAGGTCGCGGAAGCTGCGCCGGACAAAGATCATCCTGCCGGAAGTGGTGCTCGGGACGTGCGCCTATTTCGCAACGGCTCGCTGGTCAAGGTCTGGCGGGGCGACGTGCTACAACGGAAAGGCAACCAGACTGATCTCGAGGTAACGATCCCGGTGATTGCCGGCGTCAACGAGCTGACGGTCTACGCTTTTAATCGGAACAATATCAAGAGCAAAGATGCCACGCTGGTGATTAACGGATCCGATAGTCTGAAGCGTCAGGCTGTGGCTTATCTGGTGACCGTTGGCCTGAACACTTACGCGAACCCCGGCTACAACCTGAAATATGCCGCGCCCGACGCGAATGACTTCCGCGAGGAAGTGCGGCTGAACGAAGAGAAGTTGTTGGGCCGCTTTGCGCGCGTCGAGATGGTCCCATTGCTTAATGAAGAAGCAACGAAGGCGAACATTTTGGCCGCATTGCACCGGCTCGCCGGAGATGAGCAACCGTTGCCCGCCAACGCGCCCGCGGCGCTGTCGAGATTGAAAACTGCCCAGCCCGAAGATGCGGTGGTGATGTTCTTTGCCGGTCATGGTATCGCCTACCGGGGAAGCTTCTACATGCTGCCGCACGATCTCGGATTCCTCGGCCAGCGGCGTCGTCTGGACGACGCTGGGTTCGTGACCATCCTGGCACACGGTGTCTCGGACCGGGAGCTGGAACAAGCGTTCGAGCGTGTTGCTGCCGGCCAGATTCTGTTCGTGATCGACGCGTGCAACTCAGGCCAGGCGCTCGACGCTGAGGAGAAGCGGCGTGGTCCGATGAATTCACGGGGACTGGCTCAACTGGCTTACGAAAAGGGTATCTACATACTGGCGGCCGCACAAAGCTATCAGGCGGCTTTGGAAGCAGATGAACTGGGGCACGGGCTGTTGACTTATGCGCTGATCGAAGAAGGGTTGAAGAAGGTAGCCGCCGACCAGGCGCCGAAAGATGGGCTGGTGTATCTGCGTGAGTGGTTCGACTATGCGACCGCGCGGGTGCCCCAACTGCAGATGGAAAAGATGCGACAAGGACGCGGCATTGGTAAAGATGTGGCCTTTGTCGAAGGCGAGGAGCAGCGTGAATTGCGGCTGCGGAACCTGCAACGCCCGCGAGCTTTTTACCGTCGTGACATCCCGGTACCATTGATTGCGATCCGCCAACAAGGATCGCCTTAGGACGTTGTATGCGGCTTCGCCGCTCTACAGTGCGGTAAGGCTCTGCCTTACCGGAACAGTCTAAATAGATTCTTGGAGGCTGTGCCTCCCCTCCCACGACGGAGGCGCAGCCTCAAATTCAAATTCATTGTCCCCGGTAAGGCACAGCCTTACCGCACTGGACAGCGGCCAAGCCGCCGAAACCGAAACATCGAATGTCAGGGCCGGCACGTTGGAAAGGAACCTAAGAGACACTATGTTGGCAGTTGGCCTCACCAGGAAACTCATCGCCTGATTTAGCGTGACAATGGACGCGAATTCTTACATCATCTCGTCGCTGCACCTCGCGACCGAAAGAAGAGTTAACTGCTAACCAAACTGCTAACCAAAGGAAAGGTGATCCTCGTGAATCTGAAATCCCACCGTTCGCTCGTTCGGCTCGCCGCTCTGAGTCTGTTACTGATTCTTGCCGGCGGCAGTCGGACGTTAGCGCAAGACACGGTCACGGGCGCCTTTGAAGGCACCGTCAGCAATAGCCAAACCGGCGCGCCTTTGAAAGACGCAGCCGTAGAAATCGTCAATCAACAGACCGGCCTGACGATTCAGTTGCGGACCGACACTCGCGGACGGTTTTATCAGGGACTGCTATTGCCGGGAATCTACAAAGTGCGCGTCGCACTTGCCGGGTATCAAACACGCGAGGTCTTGCAGCGTTTGAAGATCACCTATACCGGCGAAGTTGTCCCTGTGCCAGTGGCGCTGGACCCAATAGCGCCGGCTGCAGCCTCGACTCCTTCACCTCAGCCTTCACTGGGCGTAGAAGATACCGACACTCGCGCAAGCATGAACCGAAACGACGGAACGCGCAGCGGCTCATTCAGTGAAGAAGAGGTCGCAACCTTGCCGCTGCGCACTCACTCAAGCCGCTCTTTCGATGATTTATCCTTGCTCTTGCCGGGTGTAGCGCCGCCTCCGCAGACGCTGGGCAGCGTCGCAGGTCCCGGAGTCGGCGCCGGCGTCGGCTCGGCAGGCCAGTTCTCGGTCAATGGAATCCGATCGCGCGCGAACAATTTTACGGTCGACGGATCGGACAACAATGACGAGGACATCGGCGTTCGTCGGCAGGGATTTGTAGCGTTGGTGCCGCAACCAATTGAGTCGATACAGGAATACCAGGTGATCGCGCTGCTGGCGCCGGCACAATTCGGGCGCAACATCGGCGCTCAGGTCAACGCAGTTTCCAAATCCGGCGGTAATCAAACGCACGGGACCGCCTATGGCTTCTTTAATTCCAGCCAGCTCAACGCCCGCCGTTTCTTTGACTCTAATTTGGGCAATGCCACTACAGCGTTGCGCAGCGCCAGCGGTCAATCGGTGCTGCTCAACGGTAGCCCGATCCTCGTCACAAACCTGAGCGGCGGAGAGGATTCATACACCAGTGGACACGGTGGGTTCGTGTTGGGAGGTCCACTCAAAAAGGACCGAATGTTCTACTTCGTTTCTGCTGAGGGTCAACTAACGAACGCCACGCAGGAAGAGAGCTTTGGCGTACCCACGGTCGAGCAGCGCGGCGCGTTCGGCTCAGGGGCGACCGCGATCTTTCGCGATCCGTTTGGCGCCCGAGACCCCGCCGGCAACCCGCTGCAGGTCTTTGCCTTTCCGACCACTGTTCAGGGCGAGGCAATCTTCAGCTACTATCCTTTTGCGAATAATCCTGCCGGCGTATTTGGCCCCAACACATTCACGGAAGTACTGCCGGCGAGCCAGCGCGGCAAGATACTCTCAGGAAAATTCGACGGTAATTTCAAGGTCAGGCAAAGACTGCAAACCGTCACCGGCCGCTATAACTTTACCGATGACCGTGGGGATATTCCCGCGGTTAGCGGCGCGCTGTTTTCGTCGCTTCGCTCGCATGTACGCACGCAAAATTTTTCGTTCTTCCTTAACAGCCGCGTAAACAGTCCGGCGGCGAGCAATTCTGTCTTCAATCAAATCCGTCTATCGTACGGTCGAACGCGGCTCAACTTTGAACAGTTGCGCGACCCGGTTTTTCAGCGGCCGAGCGATCTTTTCCCGAACACTCCGTTTCTGCTGAATGCGCCTTTGCGTCTCAACTCGACTTTGCCGGCAATCCTCAACGCGCAGGGGACGCAGTTTGGACCGAACGTGGGCCCGGTCGTCTACACAACCGATCCGGCGGCGCCGCGAGCCGAGGCCGCTCTCGGGCCGGTGGGCCAGATTAACATCGCCGGTTTTAGCCCCGTCGGGGTCGACGTTTTCAATTTTCCGCAACGCCGCGTCAACAATACTTATCAGGTTGCCGACACGCTGACGTATCACGCTCGTAACCATAAATTCACCGTCGGAGCCGACACTCGCCGCACAGAACTGAATAGCGAGTTGCCAAGAAACTCGCGGCCGCTGATCACGTTCAATGGATCACCCGAAATCAATGTCACAGCCGCGGGCACATTTATCTATACCAACCGATTCATACGGCCTGAAACTTTTGCCTCCGCCTCGGCGGCCAGCGGCTTCTCGCAAACGCTGGCGACCGGTGGTGAGTCCGCGATCGGACTGCGTTTTTATCAACTCGATTTCTTTGGCCAGGATGATTGGCGTATCGGCCAGCGACTCTCCCTCTCACTGGGCTTACGCTACGAATACAACACGCCGCCGGGAGAAGTGAGCCGGCGTATCGAGAAGACTTTCAATGACCCGTCGTTGAGTCTGGCGCCCGGCCTATCGACGTTTCTCGGCGGTCGCAGCCGGATCTATGATCCCGATCGCAATAACTTCGCGCCCCGCCTCGGGCTGGCCTGGTCGCCGGAGTTGTTTGGACCAGAGCGCACGACCGTCATCCGCGGAGGCTATGGTCTGTTTTACGATCAGATTCTTGGCTCAGTGGTCAGCCAATCGCGTAACGTCTATCCGACATTCCTGACGATCGATCTGGCCGGCGGTTTTGCCAACCTGCGTTTTATTCCCGGCCCTGGTCCAGGCGGCAGCTCGTGCCAACTGCAGAATGGTTGTCCCTTTCAATTGATCAATCCCCAAGTGTCGACCCTCAATGGTGTGCGTTTGGTGTTGCCCGGAACGCTGAACACGCTGAACCCGGCGATCAGTTTTGCGCAAATAGCCGGCATCGTGAATCTGGTCGGCGGTGGTCCTGTGCCTGCGCAAAGCGGCTTTGGCGTTACGCTGCCGACGCGGAAACTCGACATGCCGATGGCCCATCAATACAGCTTCACCTGGGACCAGCAACTGGCGCGAAACTTCATCGTGTCGGCGGCTTATGTCGGCACGCGAGGTCAGAAGCTACTGCGCTTCACCACGCCGAATCTTGGCCGCAACGCTTTGCTGACACCGCTGGCGTTCAGCACCATTTTGAGTGCCGAGCCGATGTTCTTTGGGTTGGCGCTGCCTCCCGGCGCCCACATCACGGCTTCGGGCAACATCACCGGTGGCCGGCCACAAGCCACCGTCGGAGCGGTAACTCAGTTTGAGACGACGGCGGATTCGCGCTACGACGGATTGCAGTTGCAAGCGCGCGGCCGTTTCCGGCGCGGCCTGCAATATCAGATTGCCTATACGTTGTCGAAAACGACTGATGATGCTTCCGATGTGTTCGACCTTGCCGGGTCGTCGTCATTGCCACAAAACAGTCTGACGTTGGCAGGCGAAAACGGTCCGTCGAACTTTGATGCTCGTCACCGTTTCTCGTACAACTTCATCTACGACTTTTCGGCATCAGCGAACCAAAGCCGCCTGGTGCGTGGGGTGACCAGGGGTTTAGAAGTCGCGGGAACCGGGCAGTTTCAAACCGGCCAGCCATTCACCGTCAACAGCATCTTTGACATTAACCTTGATGGCAATCTAACGGATCGCTTGAACAATACGAACAACCTGGTGGTCACTGGTGATCGGGCGCAGCCTTTGCGGCTGACTGGCGACCCCTCCACTCTGGTCGCGCCGATCGGGCAGGATGGGCGCATTGGCAGAAACTCGTTTCGTTCCGGCAGTATTCTTGAACTCGACCTTTCGGCAGTCAAAACTTTCTCGGTCACAGCGCGGCAGAAGTTAGTCCTTCGCGCCGACGTCTTTAACTTCATCAATCGATCCAACTTTGGTATTCCCGTGCGGTTGCTGGAAGCGCCGGGATTTGGTCGAGCCACGAGCACGGTAACCCCTGGACGTCGCTTCCAGGTTGGTTTGAAATATTCGTTCTAGTGTCATGTTTCCTAAAGCTCTCGAAACACCACACTAGCGAGGCGCTGCCTCAGACCGATCAGACAAACATTGCGTGCTTTGCGCCTTTGCGTGAAGCGTCTTCCCGTTTGAACGGTCATAACTTGGGACGGAGCGTCTCACGCAAAGGCGCAAAGCACGCAAAGACAAGTCACGCGTCGAATAGAGACGCCGAATGATCTCGGTAGTAGAGTTCGGAAAGCTCCCACAGCCGAGCCTTGTCGTCCATTGACGGGGTTGCCTGGCTTCAGATCGATCGCGCACACATGCCCTCTCACCGATTTTTCGACACGCGGTTTCTGTACGCGGGCGCCATAATGATTACGGCGATTGTCTTAGCCGCCTGGTTGGCGCTTTCTTTATCTCACGCAGCAACGAATTCATGCTCAACCCCCAGCTTTGCCGCGGTGACTAACTTCGCCACTGGCGTCGAACACTCAGGCGTAGCCATTGCCGATTTCAACGGCGACGGCAAGCTTGATACGGCCGTCACAAATCTGTCAGCGAACAGCGTTTCGGTTTTGTTAGGTAATGGCGCCGGCGGCTTCGGAACGCCAACCAGCTTCGCTGTGGGCAACACGCCGCGAGCGGTTCTGGCCGCCGATCTTAATGGCGATGGGAAGTTCGATCTGGCGGTAAGCAATTTCGGCTCGAATACTGTTTCAGTGTTGCTCGGCGATGGCACAGGGAGTTTCGGCTCGGCGACCAACTTTGCAGTGGGCCAATCCCCCTGGTCGATCGCTGCCGGTGACTTCAACGGCGACGGTAAGGTCGATCTGGCAACGCCAAATACCGGTAACGTCAGTGATGTTTCCGTCCTCATCGGCACTGGATCAGGGAGCTTCGCTCCGGCTGTTAGCTTCAGTTGCGGCCCCAATATCGATCCCATCAATCGGCCGGCGCCTGTTTATGTAGCGGTAGCCGATTTCAACGGCGACGGCAAATCTGACCTGGCCGTGGCGAATTCCGGCAATACTTTCAACGGAGTACGCCTGCAACAAAACGTGGCTATCCTGCTGGGAAACGGAGCCGGTAGTTTTGGACCGCCGACATTCTTCCTTGCCGATCTCAATCCTCGTTCGTTGGCAGTCAGCGACTTCAACGGAGACGGCAAGCTTGACCTGGCCGTGGCGAATGCTTCGAATAACGTGTCGATCCTCCTGGGCGATGGCGCGGGCAGCTTTAGCGCTCCTACACATTTCGCTGCCGGCGCTGGTCCGTATGCGTTAGCGACAGCGGATTTCAACGGCGACGGCAAATCGGATCTGGCTGTTTCCAATCAGGGTGGCAGTAGTGTCTCGATTCTTTTGGGAGACGCCCTGGGAGGTTTTGGTCCACCAACCAATCAGTCGGTGGACCAGGGGCCGCTATCGCTCGCCACCAGAGATCTCAATGGCAACGGCAGTTCTGATATTGTCGTGGCCACCGGCAACAGCGTCGGTGTGCTGCTTAACACGTGTCCCAGCCTCCTGCAGGGCGTGCCGAACTTTACTGCGGCGACCAACTTTTCCGTAGGGTCGAACCCACACTCAGTTTCCATTACTGACTTTGATGGTGACGGGAAGAATGATCTCGCCGTATCAAACTCTGGCTCAGGCAATGTATCGATCCTGCGCGGGACCGGGGCTGGAAACTTTTCCCTGCCGGCAAATTTCGGCGTTGGTGCGACACCCGTAGCCAGTGCCGCGGGAGACTTTAACGGCGACACTAAGCCGGATCTCGCTGTCGCAAACATGGACAGCAACAATATCTCCGTGATCCTGGGCGACGGCGCGGGTGCTTTTGGTGCCGCGACCAACTTTGCGGTCGGGAGTCATCCACGCGCGGTTGTGACTGGTGATTTCAACGGAGACGGCAAACTCGATCTGGCAACCGCCAATAACGGCTCGGCAGACATTTCAGTGCTGCTCGGTAACGGTTCCGGGAGCTTTGGACCAGCCACAAGTTTTGCGGTCGGCGCCAATCCTCGCTCAATCGCGGTCGGAGACTTTAACAAAGACGGCAAGGCTGATCTCGCGATCGCGAATCAAGCGAGCAATAGTGTGTCCGTCCTGCTGGGACAGGGTAATGGTACCTTTGCGTCTGCGGCTAACTTCCCGACCGGTGGTGCTCCCTTCTTTGTAGCCGTCGGCGACGTTAACACTGATACCAAGCCGGACCTCGTGTTGGCGAACCACGACACCAACGACGTCTCAGTGCTTCTCGGTGACGGCGCCGGCGGATTCGCAGCCGCCACTAACTTCGCCGCCGGTACTGGTCCATACGCAGTTGTAATTGGGGATTTTTATGGTGATGGAAAACCGGACCTGGCTGTTTCGACTTCCAGCGCGGGTGAAGTTGCGATCCTCGTTGGTAATGGCACGGGCGGATTCGGTTCACCGTTTCCGTTTGCGGTAGGAAGCGATCCTCGAGTGCTCGCCGCCGGCGACTTTGACGGTGATGGTAAGCCCGACCTGGCGGTGCCAAACTTCGGCTCCAGCAACGTTTCGATTCTGATCAACAAGAGCATTGTCACTGCTCGACTTTCCGGCGTGGTCCGAGACACCCAGGGGGCTCACATTTCCGGGGTCAACGTCACGGCAATCGATTCAACGAGTCAACAAACCATCGCCTCAACCGTTTCGGATGCGAGCGGGAATTATTCGTTACTGGCGCCGCTGGGGAGCTACAAACTGCGGGCAACACCGCCGGCGGGCAG
>Ga0179594_10000186_pt1 | contig 17690 bp, 10 predicted proteins | sample CZOMad1_1_08_16f_FD_148625 | JGI IMG/M metagenome (GOLD analysis project Ga0179594, IMG submission 148625) | Vadose zone soil fungal communities from Angelo Coast Range Reserve, California, USA - CZOMad1_1_08_16fungal (Illumina Assembly) | ecosystem: Environmental > Terrestrial > Soil > Vadose...
TGATAATGCGCGTCAGCCGCGAACGAGAGATTAGGAATCACTGCGCCCAGGTGCAACATCGTGGCCAGTTGAATTCCGAGTTCCCCCGACGAGTGTACGGCCACACCCAATTGAAACGTGTCACAGACGCCCGCCGCTTTGACACACGGCCTGATGCCGCCCCAAAAAGTAGTATCCAGCAGGATCACATCCACGGCCGTATCCAACACGTTCGCGGCAAGTTGCTCGAAATTTACGACGACTGTGTTGGTCGCAAGCGGCATGCGCACCTTCTCGCGCACACGCCGCATGCCGGCCATTCCGTATACCGGGTCTTCCAAATAGTCATTGCGAATGTCCTCGATCTGCTGACCGAACCAGATCGCGGTCTCGGTGGACCAGACGCCGTTGGGATCAAACCGAAAGCGATCACCATCGAGCGCCTGGGCCAACGCTCGGTAACACTCCAGCTCGTATTCCGGGGCAAAGACGCCGCCTTTCAACTTGTGCGAAGTGAACCCGTAACGCTCTTTCAATTCGCGCGCATGCGCCACGAGCTGCTCGACGGTTCTGACTTCACCGCTGCCGTCCTTAGAATTGGGGTAGCGAAAAAAGAGATAGGAAGCGAAGGGAACGCGCTCGCGCAGGCGGCCACCCAGAATCTCAGACACCGGAACATTCCACTTCTGTCCCAAAATATCGAGACAGGCAAACTCGAGCGCCGCCAGGATCTGCGTGCGATTGTTGTAGAGCGAGGCCGTAGGGTTGGCAATCAGGAAGCGCAGCTCTTCAAGGCGCGCCGGGTCGTGGCCCACCAGATATGATTTCATCGCGCGAAAAGCCGCCTCGGCCGATTCGCCGCCGCCCCCCATCTCGCCTAGTCCAATCAGACCCTCGTCAGTTTCCACTTCCACGATCGTGCGCACGAAGCGTCCCCAGTGGCAGCCGTTCGCATGGCGGAGCGGCGCCTGCAAAGGCACGGTCACGGTCGTTGGTCGGATGTCGACGATTTTCATTGATTCATCGGTTCATTGATTCATCGGTTCATTGATTCATTGAATCAATGGATCAATGAATCAATTCAACAGGCTCTTCGCCTTGTACTCTTCCAAACTCTTCGCCGGCTTTTCAACACCAGCAGGCAGCGGGCGCTTCGAGAAGGTTTGGAAGTAAAGCAAACACGCATCGCGCCACCAGACGGCATCGCGCTCCTGGATAACCAGCTTCTCCGCCACTTCGGCGTGGCGCTCAGCATCAACGGCGCCCGACAATGCGGCCCAGTCTTTACGCGCGGCCCGCACCCAATCGACTCCTCGTTGATAATGTAGCGCCAACTCGTCCCAAAGTGTTCGCCCCGACCGAAGGCGATAGTCCCACGGCACATGGTGAAACCATAGCAAAAACTTTTCCGGGCAAGTGGCCAGGTTCGCAAAACGCGTCTGGACCTGTTGATGATACTGGCTCAACGTGTTGCTTCCCTTTGCGGTACGATCGAATCCCAGACCAATCTGGTCAGCCCGGTGAAAATACACCGGATTCCAATCGGCGCGCTCAAAGGTATCCCACCAGGGCGCTGGTCCATAATGGTGCCCGCCCCACATGATGTGGTGCAGGCCGAGCGGCGTCATGTAATCGACCAGGGCTTCGTGCGATTCGAGCATCATGCGAGCAATGACCTCGACCGCTTTCGCATCGCGAGTGAAAGTCATTTTGATCCACTCGTCGGCAATCTCTCTCGGAGTGAGGTCTGGATTCCACGCCAGCCGCCCAAACGCATACCAGTTGGCCTGCAGGAAATGATGGCCCGTCCAGTTGCGAACCGAACCCGTATTTGCGACGCCGGCAATTCCCGTCATGCGCTGCCCGTAAAGACCGCCATCCACCACTTTCGTCACCGTTGAGCCCGGCCCTTTCGCATACGTGTCCGAGTCGAGCACTTCGCGCCACATCGACGCCAGAAACACCAGGTGATTTGAAAAGCCCAGATACTCCTGAGTGATTTGGAACTCAGGCATGATCTGCGTCTTTGGCATTCCCCCAAACAGCGGATGGAAAGGCTCGCGGGGTTGAAAATCGACGGGCCCATTTTTTACCTGCAGCAATACATTCGCGGCGAACTTGCCGTCGAAGGGCTGCAGGTTTTCATAAGCCGCGCCCGCGCGATCGTACCCGGGCTTCATGTCGTAAACGAACGCGCGCCAGATCACCACTCCGTCATGCGGAGCCAACGCAGCCGCCAGCATGTTCGCGCCGTCCACGTGGTTGCGATCGTAGGTGCGCGGTCCCGGCTGCCCCTCGCTGTTGGCTTTGACGACAAAACCGCCAAAGTCGGAAATCTCTCTGTAGATCTCATCCGCCTTCTTCCTCCACCAGGTCGCCACCTCCGGGTCCAGCGGATCGGCAGTCTTTAGCCCGCCGAGTTCCATCGGCGCTGAAAATCGTGCCGATAGAAAAACGTGAACACCATAAGGGCGGAAGACGCCGGCGATAGCAGCGACTTTGCGAAGGTAATCGGCGGTCAGAATCTGGGCACTGGCATTTACGTTATTGAGCAGCGATCCGTTGATCCCGATTGAAGCGTTAGCGCGCGCATAATCACTTAGTCGCGGATCGATCACGTCAGGCAGCGCGCTCCAATTCCAAAGCGATCGTCCCGCGTAGCCACGTTCAACGGTGCCGTCGAGGTTGTCCCAGTGATCAAGCATGCGCAGGCGAAGACGTGGCTTCTGAGTGACGTCCAACTTGTCGATTGGTTGCAGCGTTTGTATCAGCCGCAGAAAATAAAAAGCGCCATAGAGCGCACCTATCTCACTGTTTGCGGCAATCACGATCGCTCGGTGAGCACTCAGTCTCACGATGTGAATGCGAAAACCCTCTGGCCCCAGCGGAGCGAGTTGCGCTTCCCAGTGCAGACTCTTGATCAGTGGCGAAGTTTGCGGCGTTCCTGCGACTACTGCGCCATCACGAGTGACTTCAGCGGTGGCGGGAACCGGACTGCCAAGCAATCCACTGCACGCATTAACCAGTTCCGCACGCAACGCATCAAGCGTCTGCGATTTGCCGGACACCACAATCTCGCTGACCTGCGCTCGATAGCCAGCGAGCGCTTGCGCCGGAAGCCGATCGTAACGGAGCCAAAGGCGATACCCGTCTTCGCCCCACGCCTCCTGGGCTGCGGCGAACAGCAGGACAACAGCAAGGCAAACCGCCAACGATCCATATTTGCGTTGCTGCTCAGAATTCACCTGTTCCAGATTCTCCCACTGATGCCGAATCGCTGTTCTTTAAAAGGCTGACCTTGGCAGCAGCTTGCTGAACAAACCAAATTTGGAGTGCGGTGGCAAGCGCAGCGCGACACCGCTTTGGATTCTCGTAGCAGAAATGCTAACAAAATCCAAAGCGCCGCCGTTGTCGGCGCACTCCAAATTTGCGCACTACCAACCTGCGTTTTTCAGCAGCCTCATGGATTCCTTCCTGACGTCTTCAGAGCGGAACTCCCAATATAGCGGCCGGCAAAGGTCAGGAACGTCGGCCAGTTCGGGCCGGTCGTGTGTCCGCCGCGATGCTGGCGAAAGGCAAGCTCGCCATCGATTAGCGCGGTCTCGACGGCAGGAAACTCTTTGGTACCCAGATCCTTCTTGCCGAGCAGTCTGAATACCGGACCCGCCGCGACGGCTGCCATGAAGCTGCCTCTCTGGTCCACCCACTGGCCTTCGGCGCCCGGCCCCTCAGAAGCTCCGTAGCTAATAAAAGTAGGACGCGGGGCGCACAGAGCGATCAGCTCATGAGCATCAACCGGCAGGTCATTCCAGGTAAGCGGTCCGGCATACTTGATGAAGTTTCCCGCCATCCAATGATACTCACCGGTTCCGGCAACGTTTTCAACCAACTCGCCAAAGTTTCGCCGATGGAGTTTCGCGCCGCCTTCGCCTGAGGAACCGATGAAGCCGATTGCGAAGCGTTGGTCGTAAGCCATCGTCACCAGTGCGGCTTTGCCATAGCGAGAAAGTCCTTCGATCCCGACCTGCTTTGCGTCCACCGTTTTATCAGTCTCGAAATAATCGAGCACACGGCTCGCACCCCAGGCCCAGGCGCGCAGTGCCCCCCAATCATCAAGCTTGCGCGGCTGACCCTTGTTGCACAAGCCGATGATGCCTTGCGTTAGACCCGCGCCGTTATCGGCTTGGATGGTGTTGGGAAGTAGAATCGCATAACCCCATCCCTTCGCGAGTACCTGCTGTTGCCACGTTGGTCCAGTCGGCGCCGCAGCTCCCGGGGGCGGCGCCGGCGGTCGGAATCCGGGAGGAAAAACGAAACCAAATTCCATCATCAAGGGCACTGGCCCAGTCGCGTTGGCCGGAGTTGTCACGGTCAATTGAATATCAACCTTGATCGCTGGGTAGGAAGAATTGTCTACGTGGCCCAGAAGCTTTCGCGTCACTGCTGGAATGTCGCCATTCTTCTCCGGCGTTGTGCTCGTAACTTCCCAACTCACCTTTGGCGTGTCTTTCGGGACTCGCCCATAGATCTCGCGGTCAAAGTCTTCGACAATTTCCGGTCGCCGTTGCTTCCACCACGTCTTGGCGGTGGTTACTTTTTTTCCACTCTTTAAAACCAGCGGGTCCGGAAGATTGGGATAGGGATTCGCTTTCGACTCATCATAATTGGCGGCGTTGGGAGCTTGGGCGTTTCTGCCATCCGCGCCTGGGCGCAAAGAAGTGATGTGCAACAAACCCATCAGGCGCTGGTGATCCTGCTCAGCAGTAAGGACCACCGGCACGGCCCGTGAATCCTGGGGCCATCCATTGGACGCTGCCCTCTTAAAGCCCGCCAGCGCGAGCATAAAAACAAGCACACAACTGAGCCAACGAATGATGCGTGGTTCGATCACGAACAACTTCTCCTGTTTTTGACTTAACCTTGATTGCTAGTGTACAGGGTCTAACAGATCTTGACTTATGCGAAAGTCCTTATGAAAAAACCCTTATGGGAAAGCCCTCCCTGACGGTCGGGCTTCTGCTTGGTTCAGTAGCAAAAACCGCTGAAGGTACTAACCCCGGCAGAAGCCCGCGCGTCAGCAAGGGCTGTCTCTGCGTCAGCAAGGGTTGCCGCTCGGCTTTTGATTAGAAGGAGAAACGTCCGGCAAAGCGCCATTGCCGTGACTGATTAGGTCCCGTAAGGGCGGTGATGTAGCCGAAGTTTGCATTGTTGAAATCGGCCTGTGGATTGGCGAAGTTCGGATGGTTCGTCGCGTTCAAAGCCTCAGCCCGAAGCTGGAGTCTGAAACGTTCAGAAAACGAGAACGTGCGGAAGACGCCAAAATCGAGTTCGAAGAACCCGGGCCCACGCAGGTTGTTACGGCCCGCTGAGCCAAACTGCGCGGTGGTTTCCGCCGCATAGGCCGTAGTGTCGAACCACTTTCCACTGGCCAGGCCGCGTTGCGAGGGGCTGCCGATACCGCCCAAAATCGCCACTAGCGGATTGATCTGGTTGGGTACCTGGGCGCTGCCGCCGGCCAACAGGTTGGGGGCGGTTCCCTGAACTACATAAAACGGCGTTCCACTCTGCAGGCTTAAAGTCCCATTAACCTGAAAGCCTCCGAGAATCTTGCTGGCCCAACCGTCCTTCAACCATTGCTCGCCCTTGCCGAACGGCAAATCGTAAACGGTATAGCCCTGGAAATTGTGGGTGCGATCATAGCCCGCAGGCCCTCTATTTCGCTCCTTCGCCGGCATGAACTGAATACGAGGATTTGCATCGTTATCCGCATAGTTCATCGCCTTGGACCAGGTGTAGACTGCACCGAATACTGAACTGCGCCACCGCCGGTTGAGCGTGGCCTGCAGCGAGTCGTACGTGGTAGTTCCGTACGGCAGGATTTCGTTGATGTCGTTCGGATTGGCAAAGGCGACAAACAACGGGCGCCCCGCGTTTCCAGTGCCGGGAGCCGAAGCGTTGATGTTGATAAAGCCCATCTGTCCAACCGCGCGAGTACCGATGTAGCCAACCTGGGTCGTGAAATTCCAGGGCAGTTCGCGCTCGACGAGCAGGTTCCAGGAGTGGATCTCCTTGCGCATCGGGGTTGCCGGATAGGTCGTCGTTCCGGAATTCGTAGGCAATCTCAGAATGCCTTGAGTCAGGTCAGGCACAGGTCCCGTATTGATCAGGCCCTGACGGAAAGTGGTAACCGGCAGGAAACTGTTTTGCGTGCCGTTAAAGACAATTGCGGGCATGGACCAGGCATTGACGATCGGGTAGGCGTTGCGGAAATCGATGAAGGGCCTCGGGTCCGCCGATTGTCCGTAACCTCCGCGGATGACGGTCCGATCGTTCCAGCGATAAGCAACACCAACTCGAGGCAGGAACTGGCCCGGACCAGAGCTGGCGCCGCTATCCCGTGGGACGTCGCTCAGGCCGCCGGTAATCACGTTACCGGTGGCGGGGTCATAGCGATTGATGCCGGTGTTGTCCTTATCCGGGAACGGATACCGCTCCCAACGCAGGCCATAGGTGAGCGTCACCTTTCGGTTAATCTGCCAATGGTCTCTGGCGTAAAGCGCATAGGATTGCATGCGCAGCGCATTCGGATTTCTGAGCTGATCCACTTTTCCGGCTGTGGCCGCCTGCCCCAGCAGAAAATCAGCCCAGGAGTGGAGCTGAGTGCTTTCCGCGACCGAGGCTGCATTACCTTGCTGCCGCGTCGAATTACCGTTGAACGTGAACGTCCCACGCACAGTCTGGAACGTCCCACCCTGCGGCTGGAAGTGGTTCAGTTGCTGATTTTGATAGTCCACTCCGAAACGGTAATCGTGGGATCCCTTCAGCCAGGTGACATTACCGGCGAAGAGGAACTGATTGTCTCGGAACAGAAACGGATTACCGGTGTTGTCGTTGCCCAGATTCGTCCAGCCACCGTTGATTTGAAATGAAGGCAGCCCACCCTGGGTATGGTCTGGGCCATTAGTTCCTGGGATTTTGAGAACATCGAGACCGAGGTTCGAGCCAATGTCATCGGCTTCAGCACCCAGGCGCTGTCGAGTGTAGCCAAAGTTAGCATCCACGACGACGTTCGGACTGAAGGTGTAAGTGCCGCCGATCCCGGCCACCTGGATGCGACTGGGCGCCGCTCCCAACTGGCCGCCATTCAATGCTGGCCCACTGGCTGCGCCGAACACCGGTGGTTCGTAGATAGTCGTAGGCGAAATACTGTAACGGCCAAAGAGCGTCATTTTGCTGCTGGCGTTGTAGTTGATCTTGGTGTCGAGGTTGATGCGATTGAACAACGCCACGCCACCCGCCGTGTAGTTGCCGCTCAACCCGGCCTGTGTTGGCAACGGCAACCGCTTGAGCATCTCGATAGCCGCGATGTCGATCCGATTCCCGGGAATCGTGTTGTTTGCAAAAGGCGTACGCAGGGCGGGATTCGCATTGGACGCCGGATCGTAGAGCGTGATTCCGGTGCCGGTAAAATTGACGTTGCCATTAGCGTCCGGCCGCAGGCTCGCCGGCGCAATCGTAAAGGCCGAGGGCGAAGCGTTCTGTCGCTGGGTGGTTCTTTCCAAATCGGTAAAGAAGAATAACTTGTTCTTGATGATTGGACCACCCACCGCGTAACCGAATTGGGCCAGGATGCGTTTTGGCAAGTTCACCTGGGTCGGTGATTGGAAGAAACTGCGAGATTGGAAACGGCTGTTGGTATCGTAGCCCCAGCCGACACCGTGAAACTGATTACCACCCTGCTTGATTGTCAGGTTGACCGCGGCGCCTCCGGCAAGACCCTGCTCGGCATCGAAAGCGTTGGTTACAATGTTCACGGTTTGAATTGACTCAGCAGGTGGCACGTAAACCGTGTTTGTCGGTAACCAGGGATAAACGACGCCGGCGCCGTCGATCCTGGTGTTGTTCTGCAATCGCGAGACGCCGTTCACGTTGAATGAAATCGAACGCTGCGGGTTGCCGGCAGCCGAGTTCTGCTCGCCGGCGCTGACTGAGCCCGGAATGAGCGCCATCAAACTCTGATAGTTTCGGCCCAAACTTCCGGTCAGCGGCAGATCGTTTACCTGGCGAGTCGTCTGAGTGATGTTGACATCAGCCCGGTCTGTCTGCAGCGGCACTTGAGCCTCAGACGTCACGACGACGGTTTCCTTTACGTCCGCAACCTGCATTTGAGCATCGACGCGTTGAATCGTGTTCGGCTCAATCCTGACGTTTTCCTGAATCAGAGTTTTGAAAGACGTCAGACCAAACGTCACGCTGTAGGTTCCCGGCGTCAGGTCGCTGAACTGGTAATTCCCACTCGAGTCACTGGTCGTTTCCTTTTTCAGACCAGTCGCGATGTTGAGGGCCTCAACCTTGACGCCCGGCACCACGGAGCCTTTCTGATCGGCGACGTTTCCATTGAGCGACCCATACAACACCTGGCCGGACACTCCGTACGGGACCAGCAAAACGAGGAGCAGCACCGGGAGGAGTCGCGCCATCATCGAGGATTGTCCGGATCCGCGTTCCTTCTTCAACTCGGCGTCAAGTTGCGCCGCTCGAGGAAAGGTAAAACTTAAATTGAACATTGGTTTATCTCCTTAGTTCGAAGGTTCTTGAGATTTGACGCCACGGACTTGCGACGCCCGAGACTGCGGCGACGCATCCTCAGCGGCGAGAATGGCGCTTGTCGTCTTCCACCCCTCTGAATAGACTTCCATCACAAGACTCTGGCCTGGCCCTGGGAAAAAGACTCCTTAGTTGCCTGCTCAAACTCAGAGTCAGGCACTAATCCTCTTTAATTCGAGTCCACAACAAACAGCGCGAAGCAAGACACTGTCAGGCCACCGAAGGGGCTCCGAAGTGCTTCTGCAATACCAGGGCGATCGTGCCCCGCAGTCTTGGCTGCGACGATGGATCGGTAGACACGATTCTGGTACCTGCGCGTGTAAATGAATGACGCTTGACCGCTTCGATGATGATTGGACCAGCATGATCCCAGGCGCGTGTGATCTCGCCGATGACCACGATTACATCCGGCGCCAGCCCGGTGACGAGCACCGCGATGCCTCGACCGAGATAATCAGCCATTTGCGTAAGCGATTCCCTGGCCTTCGAATCGCCCTGAGCGCTCAGTCTCAGCAAGTCGTCAAAGGTCGGGCCCTGCCCTGTCCGTGGTGCTCTGGCTCTGCCGGTACGGACCGGTGACGCGGACTCAACGTAGTAACGCACCGCAGCCGAGTTCGAGGCGTAGACTTCCCAGCAGCCCCGATTGCCACAACGGCACTCAAGCCCGTCCTGGACGATCGTGGTATGACCGAATTCGCCGGCCATTCCGGTCGAGCCCTTGATCAGTTGGTGGTTGAGGATGAGGCCCGTCCCGATGCCTTCAGACACGGTGACGGCCAGAAGATTCTTCACGCCGTGTGCCTGCTTGCCAAACCACATTTCCGCCAAAGCACACGAATTAGCCGCATTTTCCAGCTCTACAGGCATTCCCGTGGCCTGCTCGAGCGGCGTTTTCAGATCGAACTCTCCCCATCCCAGGTTAGGGGCAAACACCAATCGTTGAGAAGCAAGATCGACTCGACCTGGTAAACTTACACCGATTCCTTCGCAAGCGATTTCCGGGCGCATCTTGATCAAGTTACTGATTCGCGGGACCAGTTCCGCGATGAACTGTTCATGGTTTTGCGCAGTCGGCAGTGATTCCTGGGCAACGAACTGTGCGTCGAGATCGGCGAGCGCCACAGTCGTTGTCGCCGGGCGGATATTGATGCCGATGATGCCCACTCGCTCTTTGTTGAGGTGCAGGAAACGTGGCCGGCGCCCACGTACCGAGTGACCGTTGGCTCCCTCGGTGACCCAGCGCTCGGCGATCAACTGTTCCGCTATTACCGAGACAGTGCTGCGCTGCAAACCTGAATGACGAGCCAGGTCGGCGCGCGAGATTGGCTGCTGACTGCGAATCAGGTTGAGCACGATGCGCCGGTTGATGTGGCGGGCGGTTTCGCTCGTGGCAACCTGAAAATTGGTCAGATCGATCTTGCGCATCTTGAAAACAATTCAGCCGAGCAAGCGACGGCGGTACCCTGCGGATAGTGCATTGGCCGGGTTGGCCCGCCTCGATTAATAATTCAGCGTTGAAAGACGATTTAGTTCGTTGCGCGAACTAATACCAAATTCTTTCCTGGTAAGTCAAGAAAAAAGAGCGGCAGGAGGTGTCTAAGTTTTAGTCTTTGCGGCTTTGCCTCTTTGCGCCCTTGCGTGAAGTATTTTGCATTTGCACGATGGCTCACGCAAGAACGCAAAGAAACGAAGCCGCAAAGGAAAATGAAGACCACTACCGAACTGCATGAAGTAGAGGGGTTCGGTTCAATGATTACTTTTACGCCATCCGCGCTATGAATTCAGGTCGTGGCTCAGTTTGGTTCTTCTCAGCGTGAACTCTGCGTGCTCGGCGCCTCCGCGGTGCAGGAAGTGCGGAAACCACTCACCGCCGAGGCACCGAGAACGCTGAGGACGCGCGGAGAGCTGAAACTGAGCCACTCCTACAATTTGCAATCGCAATGCGGCTAGCGAGGCAACTCGCTCTCGACCTGCAATTCGCTTTTCACGTCAAATAGACCTGGCACACCGCGGGCTCGAATATATGCCAATTGAGCATCGCCCTTGGAGTCCACGAGGCCCTTCAGCGTGGCGTGCCCATGATCCACGATAATGTGAATCGACGGGATTGACTGTGTCGCGTAGCGAAAAAGAGGCGAATCAGAACCGTATAGTCGGCGATAGAGCGCCAGCCGCAGCCGGTCGTCCTGCGGCGAGAGCGGCAGCACCTTGATTTCGTTCACTACTTTCGAGACCGAGTCGAGATCTTTTACCCGCGACTCAGCGTCCGATTTCGTGCTGGGTTTCACGACCTGTCCGCGCAGCACAACTGTGTTGTCAGGTCGCACCTCGAACGTGAGCCAGTCGAACACCCCGTAGTAAGGCAGGGTCATTAGCTCGTGCCGCACTTGTCTGATGACGCGAGCACTCATCGCCTGAGGTTTCGTCTTCGCAAATGCACCAGATGTCAGCGCCGTCGCGATCAGCGAGAGCGACATAATCGCTATCCCACAGCCGCGTAGACCTGTCCTGCTCATAATTATCCTGGACCTCCTTTAGCGAATGGATCGAAATAGTCAAGCTGCTGCAGTCGGGAGGAACTTCGCCGTACCTGATACAGCCAGGGCTTCCAATCATATCCGTTATTGAACTACGACGTCACCGGGCCAACCAGATTCGTGGGGTGTCAACCGCCAGGATAATTCAGAGAAACACACACACCACACCCGCCAAGCCACACATCAACACAGCACGCAACCGAAATTTGAGGATATCGATTTGAAGAGAGTGGTGCCCCCGGCGCGATTCCAACGCGCGACCTCTCGCTTAGGAGGCGAGCGCTCTATGCAACTGAGCTACGGGAGCATATGCAGATAGTAAACTGTGAACCGCAAATCGTGAATAGTAAATCGTGAATTTTGAAGACCGCAAACCGGAAACCGTGAACCGTAAACAGCAAAACGAGGGGACCGTTAACAGACACTATGACGATTCACGGTTCACGGTTCACGGTTCACGGCTTTTCACGATTGGTACTTGATCAGGGAACGCACATCGTAGCCGTCGAGTTTCTGGCGGCCGGGAAGGAATTCAAGTTCCACCACAAACACCAGGCCGGCGACGGTGCCCCCCAACCCTTCAACCAAATTGCAGACAGCCTTTGCTGTACCGCCGGTGGCCAGCAAGTCATCGGCAATGATCACTCGCTGTCCGGCGCCGACTGCATCGCGATGAATCTCGAGCGTGTCCCGGCCGTACTCGAGGTCGTAGGAGATCGACGCGCACTCGGCCGGAAGTTTGCGCGGCTTGCGCACCGGCACAAAGCCCGTACCAAGATGGTAAGCCAGGGCGGGCGCAAAGATGAACCCGCGCGCTTCAACGCCGATTACCGCATCGACCTTCTCGCCGGCAAACTGATCAGCCAACGCATCAACAGTGCGGCGCAAACCCTCGGGGTGTTTCAGCAGCGTGGTGATATCGTAAAAGTTGATGCCGGCCTTGGGAAAGTCCGGCACTTCGCGAATTAGTTGTTTCAAGTCGTCCATATTTTTGGGTATCGGGTGTCGGGTATCACGTGCGAGCTATCGAGTGTCAGGTGTCGGGGATCAGGCGCTTCGTTTATCCGGCACCCGATACCTGACATCCGACACCCCGCACTCGATACCTGACACCCCTTCTGCTATCTCTCAATTAGAAACGAAGAGTACTCTCCCGTCGGCTCCAGAGCGATCTCTTCAACCTGCTGCACAAATGAAAATCTGGGTCCGGTGGCCAGATCGTGCTTAAAGGCTTCGACCGTGTCTGCCGGGCCTTCGACCAAAGCTTCAACAGTTCCGTCGGGCATGTTTTTGACATAGCCGACAACCTGATGACGGGCGGCAGCTCGCTGCGCGAAATACCGATAACCTACGCCTTGCACATCTCCGCTGATTGAAAACTTTCTCGCGACCCTGAACATCGTTTCAGATTTCCAGCACTATCTTCTTCGAGTGTTGGCCTACGCTGGTCTTCTATGCGTCTACCTCGGCGTTGTCTCGGATCTCCGCGCTGAATCTTGCCGGAAAACACGTTCACCGCAGAGGCGCCGAGCACGCTGAGTTAGCGCGGAGAGTAGAAATCAGGCCACCACTTTTCTTCCTCTTCAGCCCGATTCCTCGTAAAGCGATCCGACATCTTGCAACGCAGGCGGGTGTTCATCTGCGGTGAATTGGTGCAATGAAACCCTGGCCGCGCGTCTCGCGTACAAACCAGCAAGCGAACAGTCGTCAGATAATAAGTCGATCAGTCTTGCAAACCAAATCCGCGTTGCCAAAGAAGCTCTGGCTCTTCCTGATGGGATCAATATTACTTGTGAGAGGTCAATCTATGTCGAAACTTGCCATGCAGTTGTCGCGGCTTCTGGTAGCGCTTGTTACCGCAGCGCTAGCGCTGTCCACGATTCAGGCCAAACCCCTGAATGTTCCAGTCGTCTATTACAAACTGCCGAACGGCTTGAAGGTCGTCATTTCCGAAGACCACGTAGCTCCCGTGGTAACCGTCGCCGTCTACTACAACGTAGGCTTTCGCGTCGAGCCGAAGGGTCGCACCGGTTTTGCTCACCTGTTCGAGCACATGATGTTTCAGGGCTCGGCAAACGTGAAAAAGTTTGAGCACGCCAAGTTTGTTGAGGCAAATGGCGGCAATCTAAACGGCCACACCGATTTTGACTACACAAATTATTTCGAGACGCTGCCGAGCAATCGAGTCGAGATGGGGCTGTGGCTGGAATCCGATCGCATGCGCTCGCTCGACATCAGCGCTGAAAACCTAAAGAACCAGCAGAACGTCGTTAGCGAAGAGATCCGCGTAAACGTGCTCAACCAACCGTACCAACTCTTCGAATGGATCGACCTCTGGGAGAATGCGTTTACAAACTGGAACAACTCGCATAACGGCTATGGCGATCTTGCCGAAGTTAACGCGGCCACCATCGACGACGTGCGCAGCTTCTTCAAGACTTACTACGCTCCGAATAATGCGGTGCTGACAATTGCCGGAGACGTTGACGTAAACGAAGTGAAGCAAATGGTTGAGAAACACTTCGCGCGTATTCCCGCGCAGCCCAGTCCTCCGGCGCCGAACCTCGCTGAGCCGCCGCAGACCAAAGAGAAGAAGGTCGCGCAAACTGACAAGCTGGCGAACATGCCGGCGCTGGCGACCGGCTATCACCTGCCGGCGCAGAACTCTCCGGACTTTCCCGCGATGGCCTTGCTGGTCCAGATTCTGCAGGGCGATGACAGTTCGCGATGGTTTCAGCGTTTGGTTAAGGATAAGGAGCTGACGTTGGATTTGTCCGGTGGTCTGAACTACTTCGGCAACGAATTCGACTACAGCGGGCCGATGATCATGACCACCCGCGCGACTTATAAACCTGGGCACACCGCCGACGAAGTGGTGAAAGAAATGGACGGAGTGGTCGCCGAGCTGGTCCAGAAGGGCGTCAGCGACAAGGAACTGGCTGATGCCAAGGTTCGTTTTCGATCCAGTCTCTACAACCAGGTGGAATCGTCATTCGGCAAGGCGCATCTGCTTTCGTGCCTGGCCTTGTTTCGAGATGATCCGAATCAAATCAATCACCTGCTCGACCCGTTCGATAAGGTAACCGCCGATCAGATCAAGGCCGCGGCCAGAAAATATCTGGTCGCCGAGAATCGCACGGTCATCGATCGCGTGCCGCAGGCTAAAGAGCAGAAGGCCGACGCGAAAGGAGGCAACTAGAATGATTCGCACCAAACCGAAGCAACCGCTTTTCGCATTGGCCGCTGCTACGCTGGTCCTGACCTCCGTCATTGCGGCCAGCGCGCAACAAAAGACGCCGCCCGCACCGGGAGCAGCCAGACCATTAAACCTACCAAAGATCACCGAACGGAAACTAAGTAATGGCCTGACGGTGGTCTTGGCCCCGTTGCCGAACGTACCAAAAGTGACGACGATTTTGACGTTTCGCGCTGCCGGCACTGCGGATGATCGCGAAAAGCACCCGGGCATCGCGCAAATCGCTGCGGGCGTCGCGAATGAAGGCACGGACACGCGTACCAGCAAACAAATCAAAGAAGAATTGCGGTCCATTGGAGGTTCATTGGGACTGGGCAGCGACGCCGACTCGACGTCGATCAGCGCTTCGGCGCTATCCGAGTTTTCCACGCGTATGTTCGCTCTGCTGAGCGACGTAGCCCAGCATGCTTCTTTTCCCGAGGCTGAATTAAAGCTGGCCAAAGAGAACACGATTCAGCGCATTCACGCGGGTCGGGCGGATCCAGGTTTTCTGGTGGGCGAGAGATTTCAGAAAGCCGTCTTTGGCAACCACCCTTACGCCTTCGTGGTGCCGGATGAGAAATCGATCAATGCGCTGAGCCGCGAGGATCTGAAGGGTTTTGTCGCGACCTACTATGTGCCGAATATCGCGCACTTGATCGTGGTGGGTGATATCGATCCCGAGAAGACATTCGCGGAAATAGAAAAAGCGTTCGGCTCGTGGAAGAGCGGCGCAACGCCTGCCGAGGACAATCCGCCAGTGCCCACTCGCGCGAAGCGGCAAATCTATTTTGTGAATCGACCGGGTTCGATCCAATCGGCAATCTATATCGGCAACGTCAGCATTCCGCGCAAGGACAAAGATTACTTCTCGCTGCGTACCGCGGATACGATTCTCGGCGGTTCGTTCTATTCGCGTCTGACGCGCAACATTCGAGAGGACAAGGGCTACACCTATTCACCCTTCACGGCTTCGAACACCCAGGCCACGAGCGGCTCATATGTCGCCGGAGCATTCGTTCGCAATGAAGTGACGGGGCCAACATTGCTCGAGATTTTTTACGAACTCGATCGCATGCGCGTGTTGCCGGTGACCGACGAAGAGCTAAAAGCGGCGAAGGAATACAGCAACGGAAACTTCTCGATAGAACTGGCCAGCCAGTCCGGACTCGCCGGACGCATCAACACGATCTACACCTACAATCTTTCCAAGGACTTCATCAGCGACTTCCGCGCGAAGATCGATGCGTTGACCCCGGGAGACATTGAGAAGGCCGCCGCGAAATACTTTGACACTTATCATGCGGCGATTGTGATCGTTGGTGATTGGGAGAAGGTGAAGGATCAAGTAACGCCGTTCGGCGAAGTGACGATATATGATGCCGAAGGGAATGTGATTTCGAAGTGAAATTCGTTACCAGGGTGGTTATCTAACAGGCTGCTGAAAGAGTGATTACGGTCCACGAAATTACACGAACCAGCACGAAGTCACACGAAAGGTGCGGTTTTCTTAGTGTTATTTCGTGTTCGTTCGTGTGATTTCGTGGATCGGAATCGATTCTTTGGTCTGTACACCTTTGTTTTTAAGCAGTCTGATAGAGTTCGCATAACAATGAATCGGTCAATCCGGGCACCTGTCTTCAGTCCCGGAGGGACGCAATATCTATAGAACCAGTATCTGAAAGAGTTGGCTCAGCTCCAGAGGAGCGAAATTTGCTTCGACCGGCAATCAGATATTTCGCTCCTCCGGAGCTTCGGCTCTTGGGGATCTCGTTACTATAAACATTTCGTTCCTACGGGACTGAAGACCGGGACAGAGGATTGAGAGCTTCTTTTGTACAAGAACTTCGGTACACCACATTAGTTGGGTTTGACTACCCTGTCGAGCTTCTCGACATCGGCGATAGCGCGCAACAGATGCTCGCGATTGGCGGGAGAGCGCAACAGATATTCCGTTTCATCGCGCTCGTAAACGGTGATTTCGATCTCTTTATCTTTGAACGCGGCCTTCACTGATTCAATGAAATTCTGGTCGAGTTCGTCGGCCTTCCCCTGGTAGATTGCATTCATCGTGATTTTCCTTGATTAAGCGCAGTTTGCTTAACGCTTCTTGCGTATTCTAGCAGTTGGCGTTAAGAGTCCCAATCATGTCATTGACCACGCCCTGGTAGACTGCATACCTTTTCTCGAACATCTCAAGCCTGAACCGGAGCCTGTTCGTTCGATACTGCTGAACTGCTATGTAGGTCGTGACCAACGCGATCACCGGAGTAAGCAAGGCTGATAAAAACTGAAATAGCTTTACTCGCGAGGTTTCTTGATTGCAGGCGGTGCCTGATGTGTAACGCAAAACTGTTAGTTTGCGATGAGTGAATGGCATTCATCGCGCGCGCGCAAACTAACAGTTTGCGTTACACAGCAGCCCTCCTTAACAGTCTGGCTACTGCCCCGCCGACAGCATCCAACTTTCGGACACCATGCACTGGTAAAGCTGCCCGCGTCGCATCTCGCTGGTTCACACAAATTTAAGTGGCAAGTTGCCTCGATTGGCGATACTATGCGCCACGAATATGAGACTTTCGGCGGGCGTGGCTAACCCGTTGAGCTGGCGAGTTTCATCAGCAACGATCATGGCCTTCCCCAAACGTTCTCGAAGGCCAGGCTTTACCCCGACGCTAACTCGAATATTGAATCAGCCCTGAGTACTGGGTAGGCACTCGATTTGATTGTGCTCCCAGTCCGCAACACTGTGCGCAAGCCACAGGTGCGCGGGATTCGTGGCGGTGTACCTCCGCCTCATCGACCGAACAAAAAGGAAAAATCGCATGAAAAAGTTAACCTTGAAAAGCTGGACCACAAAGCTGCTGGTCTTGGGTTGCGCGATGTTTGTTCTGACTATTTCGTTGACCACGGCGTCAATGCAGGCGCCGTTCAACGAAGGTTTTGAAGCCGGAGGCAAGACGGCTTATGTCGCGGGCAACGTCACACTCGGCACCGGGTCATGGTTTATGGACGATGCCTTAACGGGCAACCTCTCGACCGACCGAAAGACCGGCTCGTTTTCCGCGCGCGTGCGAAACACGGGCTTGCTGCATATGAATTTCAATAGGACCGGCGCCGGCACCGTCTCTATTCAACATGCGGTCTTTAGCAGTGACGGTTCGAGCACCTGGCAGTTATGGTCATCGACGAACAGCGGCAGCACGTGGTCTCAAGTGGGAGCAACGGTGACCACCAGTTCTACGACGCTGCAGACCGCGACCTTCACGGTGAACGATGCGAATGCGATTCGCTTCGAAATTCGTAAAGTATCTGGCGGCGCGAATCGCCTC
>Ga0179594_10000187_pt1 | contig 17530 bp, 13 predicted proteins | sample CZOMad1_1_08_16f_FD_148625 | JGI IMG/M metagenome (GOLD analysis project Ga0179594, IMG submission 148625) | Vadose zone soil fungal communities from Angelo Coast Range Reserve, California, USA - CZOMad1_1_08_16fungal (Illumina Assembly) | ecosystem: Environmental > Terrestrial > Soil > Vadose...
GGAGACAGTGCGTTGAGCGTATCGGTCGCAACCAAAGTATCAGCAATGATCTGACGCGCCATGCGTTGGCGCGCGGGCTTGTCCTCGTACGAACCGGGCCAGACGCGAATCACCGTGCCGTCTGTATTGATCAATAGATGTGACGGAGTAGTCATTCCGATTATCGACGCGGGCGGCGGACCTGCTTCCGCGCTCCAGAGAAGGCTCTGCGCACCAACGTTCAGTGAATCGCTATACTTGAAAGAGTCTGACTGCGGAATGTCCGACGCGAAAAAACACCAGGTAGTAATTGATGTCCATGCTCGAGAGCTTTTCACGCAAGTGAGTCATCTCATCGCTTGCCACTTTGCACATCGCGCAGTCGGGATTAATCGAGACGAGGACCATCGGTCGCTTACCTACCATACTCGCAAGCGTCTGCCCCTCTTTCGTTTTCAACCGTGTCATATCAATCTTCTCGCCGATGTTCGGCCCGCGCCACTCGTTATCGGAACTACGAAGAAGGTTGAAATCAAAGCCCTCGGTTAAGAATGGGCTGTTGTTGTTGCGATTGGAATTGGAGCCGGAATTGAGGCTAGAGTCGTGGCTCTGCCTTCGCGCAAAGTAAGCTTGCGTTGTAAACGCACCGAGAGCGAATGCGATCGCTCCTCCAATGATCAGGCCAAGGACAAATCGGTAGCGTAGAACTCTTCCGCCGAACATTGTCACTCTCCTTTGGATGTCGCTTGGCTCTGGTTGGGAGTCGCCTCCTTCGCGCTTCTGAGTCGCTGTAGGCAGACGGTGAGCAATTCCAAACGCACTTGGACTCGGATTGTGGGTGAGGTGATTGCTGAAACGGCTTCTTTGACCGCAAACTCGTCCATTTCGAGAAGAGATGCTGGTAGAGCTTTCGAGAACTCCGATCCAGCCAGACCATCGCCCTCATTGCTACCGGCGTCTCTATCTTTCGCTTGTTCAGCACGATTGAGTGCCGCGACAGCTTCTTTGAGAACGGCAGTAGCCTCGGTGGCCCGTATTTGAGAGTCAAAACGCAACCGCAATTTCCTCCTCTCGGTTAGCCTTGCAAAGCCTTGGCCCTAGCGTAACGCATGCCGAGGGCCAATGGTCTGCAAATACGCGCGGCTAGTGTGCTGATTGTGAACAGCTAACGGGGCTGGGGCAAGAACCAGATGCTCCGTCGAGAAGATATCGGGAACAGACAGACAGAATTAGTTCAACGCTTTGGCGCTGAAACCCCTGCCTGAGCTTTAGTTCTTCAAGTGTGTCCGCAACTATCTGACTACTCATATTGTACCGCGCATCTTTCCTCTGGTCTGTGCCCGGCCACCTACGTACAATGCGGCCGTCCGCATCCACTAGAATCTGCGAGGGAGGCACCATTTTGTAGAGGGCCTCTTGCGGCTCTATTCCGTTTGCTGACCATAGGAAGGCCGCTGCCTTTGCATTGAGCGAACCTGCATAAGGCGAGAAGTCGGCCGCCGATCTTGCTGTGACGGAAATCTGATAGTACGGCACACCAGCCTTGGCTAAGTGGAAACACACGTAACGCATTTCGTCGGAGGCTACCGCGCTAAATGATTTCCAGAGAGGTTGCACACGGTTGCACTTGCGCACTGGGTTTCAAGTCTAGACAGGTTGAGTGAAACGTTCCTGGGAGGTGAGGAGGTAACACGATTTCCACACTCAGTCGTAATTGAGCTAGTGTTTTCGGATTGTTGCTTTAACGTGCTCAACTGCGGAATTCGTCTTTGGCGTGACATGCAGGACCCCATGGGCATCACCAGTAATACTGTAGTTGTCTTTGGCTGGGAATTGGGTACTCATCGAAGGCTCGGTGCCCCGATGAACGATCCCGGTGCTTAGAGTTTTGCACAAGCTAAGGGTTGAAAGAAATACCAGATAAGTCTGTCCCGGCTCTAGCGCCGGCTGGCCTTCCGCGGGGAGAAAACCAGGCAAGAAGATGTTCACGATCCGATCAACTTTCACTTTTCCATCATCCTTGATGACTTCGACGATCTTAATGCGTGCCAAGCGACCGAGGACATAATCAGCCGGATTCTGTAATTCGACACGCACCTGTCCATTCGGAAGAGGCTTTGGCTTCGAGATCTCCCGATCGGAGCGTAGCACCAACGACACATCGTCAATGACGCCTACAACTGCGGCAGGACTTTTCGCCGCTAGTTCTGGCCACGTCGGACCCACCGCAGGAGTCTGGACCCTGCACATAGAACCCATGGAACCACAAAAGAGAACAACCGAGATAGCTATCCACGACATGATGAAGCCTCCCTCTCCCTAGGAAGCGGAACTATGTAAGCTGAATCGAACCGAGCCTTCCAGTTTACTTATTTGCGCGTGTTGTGCTGAATCAGCTTGATCGCTTCCGCCGCCATTTGGCTCAATTCTGAATCCCGCGATTTGGATAGGACACTCAGCCGTTGCAGCTTCTCATTCGGATCAGATGGTTGGATCGCTTGCCCGAGTTGACGGAATCTCAAGACAAAAGGGTCTTCAAGACTCTTAAGTCTGACGATGCCTTGATTTGGATCGAAAGCCTGGTAGTAGGTCGTCTTCGAGTCAAGTTCGTAAGACTTCGCTAGTTCAGTCTGATTAGAGATGGGGTTTACGAATATTAAGTATCGTTGCACGCGTTGGTAAAGCTCGTTTGGAAAATAAGCTGCGTCCCGCTTGCGGAAGATAAACAGGTCGCCAGTTGGAAATGACGTGGAGGGTCGGACTTTACCGAAATCAGTCCGCCTGGTGACGACTTCTTCGATATGGATTTTGAAGATCGTGCCGCCCAATACTTTGCTGAGATCATCTAATTTGGCAAGTTGTTCTGGAGGTAAGCGCTTCCGTACGCCAGTTGTGTCGACTACTGTCCCAACGACGCCGAATTCACTAGAGCTTGCGAGACGGAATAGGGCGTTGTCGTTCGTTTTCGCTAATTCAGGATTCATTCCTACGCAGTTAATCGCAGGATGCGTCAACCCGAATAGCATAAAAGCTGCCACCAGCGAAATCTTAAGGATTAACATATAGACGTCCATTTCCGCACTAATCGAGCCATGTAATGAACCGGGTTCTCACTCACAATTGATTTGGGCCGCATAACTGATAGACGTATTTGGGTGCAATCGGATCAGAAACGGCGTACGCCTGTGTCTCGTCGTCGCTGTGGTGGCTCGATACGAAGCTGTCTTGCTCATTTGTGTAGGTTGTGAGTTCCGCACTCAACTTATTGATCAGATCTGCTTGCGAAGTGCCAGTGAAATTCTGAATTCGCGCATAAAAGGCAGCAGCTTGATGTACGCCTCCAAACAGCTGTCCAGTTCCCCAATGATCCACATGAGCTTGCTCGTGTGCATCCGCCTTATTAAAGAACTGACTCGTGGTCGGGATAAAAACCTGTTTATGAGGAATCTGCCGCCCCAGAGTTCCCATTCCGGTTACGTGCCATATTCCGTTCGCATCAGCAGCCATAGCTGGGACACCCGTTACTCTGGCCTCGTTAGGGTCAACTTGACCTGCCGGTGCCCAAATTGCATCTACTGTTAGAGTAGTCTGTTTATCTTTGTGCTTGCCGTTCGACAGACTGACACGACACTGAATTGTATATGTCGAGGTACCGGCAGCGCTACACGCCTGGTTCGGTAGGGCAAACCAATGTGCGTCGGTGTCTGTTGATTGCGCCGCGGCGGCAGTGAAAGTTACATTCGGACTGTTCGCTGCCCCGGAAGGAGAAGTTGAGGTCCACGCGTAAGCAGTCCCTGTCGCCGGACCGGTGACAGTGACGCTGAAAGTGGCGCTACTGCCGTCCTTGACGGTCTGCGCACTGCTGATCACTACTTTCACGGCTTTAAAAGTCGCTGATGCCTCTGCAGGTTGCGGGTCTGATTGACAGCTCGACATCGTGCCGCCCCCGTTAAAGCCGCCGCACCCTAAGTCCGGATCATAGCAATCAGGGCCGTACGTCTCGTTGGGAGCCGACCACTGAGCCATGATCTCAGCTAATCCATCGTCCTCAGCGGTGACAATGGCATAGTTCCCATATCCCTGGACCTGGGCGACATCCGGATTGTCCGTGCTCCAAGTCACACCGGAGTTCGGCGCTGGTGTAAGGCTCGCCAGATGATTACCATAGCAATCTGAATTCTGCGCTTTCGCTTGAAAGTTATACTGGGTCGAATCACCCACGAACTCTGTATCGTCATCCGGGGTCATAACAGCGTAATTAAAGTTGGTTAGACAACATGTACCGCAAGCTGTCGTGAAACTCATCCCGCCACCAGCCTCAATTTGTTCAACGCGCCCGATCAAGGTCAGATTCTTTGGTTCCATCAGCACCCAATATACCTGGCCGCCAGTCGCGTTTGCAGGCATTAGATGACCATCATGGTCCTTAATTCCGTCCTCTTTAACGCGCCGAAGATCGAGCGCAATCGTTTGGTGCGGTGCGATCTTCTTGATGCCTTGAATCCAGAAGCCACCCGTATAGCTGGCTTGAAGGTAATACGAATGTTCCTCGTCTGTCACGTTCTTTACGTAAACCACGGTTGTGGCGCCGCCACCTAAATCCCAAGGATATTTCCCAGAACTGCTCATCTCGGCTTGGGCGTCAACTACAGAGACGCGATAGACCTGATTATCATCGCTACTGACACTCTGTACGGCAACAATCACACTACCCGGCGCCGACGTGTATTCAAACTCGACACCAGCAGTCATACCCTGTAATGCGCCAATCGAATCGGCGACCGTCTCAAGATCGATCAACTTCGTGACACCAGGTGTCAAATTCATCAGAGGTAGATCAACCGAACCCATGTTCCCATCAGAGGTGCTGTAGCGGATTCTGCCGGTTACGGCTGTCGGTACATCACCCGTATTCCTCACGATGGCAGTTGGGTGCAAGTCCTTGCCATTGAGTTTCCCGAGTCGGAGTCCCGCACCGTTCAAACTTGAAGACTTAGCGACGGCCGGATCTTTGAACTCGACGACTTGGGAGTAACCTATATGGGTGTCAGTGATAAACCCTCGAGCGAGGATTGCCCCCTTGTGTCCTGTATGCGAGATAGAAATGCCTCCGACCTGTCCTAGCTTTGTTCCACCGAAATCGCCTTCGCCCCTCGACAAATTGGTCGCTCGCGTTTCATGTGGGCCAAGTGTCACAGCCTTAGGCAGATCCTTCTCGACGGCCACCGTTGTCGTAACCGGTGAGTTAGTAACGTTTGTCAGCGCCAGCCGAAGTTCTGATCTACGGGAAGGCAGCCACCAGACGCCCTCAAGCCTAGTTGAGGCGAAGTCCATCTCCGGTTCCGAGAGTTCTTCGTCAAGAATCAAACTCTTCCTCGCATTGATCATTTTTACTGCGCCGCCCAGTTCCATACTCATACCGTTGTAAAGGATCTGAACGTTACCCTCCTGAAATGCCTGGCCACCAAGGTTGGCAAACTGACCGAGATCAAAGCTGCGCACAGTATTTGGTTCTAAAGTGATGGCAGGGATATCAAGGCGCTCTCCGTCAACGCCGAAGAGTATTACTCTTATGTCCATCGGATGCGGCCCCTGATTGCTCAGCATGAGAGAAGCGCTGAGCCCATCCTTAATCGAATAGAAGGAAGCCGCAAGCATATGAGCCATGTCTTCGTGTTTCGGCACACGTGGCTCTTTAGTTCGCCGCGCCTTAGTGGCGTTGTTACCTCGGTTACTCGATGTTTGCGCTCCGGCGTGCTTGAAGAACAAGATCGAATAGGAAATGGCGGCGAACAACAGTGCAAGCATTATTCCGGTAAACGAGTTCTTAAGAATCACACTCGTGGTCTTTTTAGGATGACGTAATACTGAGCTCTTCATCTCTGCCTCCTTATGACTACTGTGAACTCGTTCTTACCAGACCTTCTTGAGAGGCTCTGTGCAGGTTGCCTGCGCGCGAATCAGGCTACAACCGTTGTGCCATCGAACTTCGTCAAGGCGAAGCCGTTGAAGCTCTCACTGAGGCAGCCCCCACCGTCCGCGAAGATACTGAGGGCAACAGCCTCGCCTAGCTTTAGCCCTTCGATTGCATCAGAACGCCAATGCACGCCCGCAGCATTTCTTCCGATGGCGATATTTGCTGCCAACTTGTTCAACTCTTCGCCAACTGTAAGTTCTGGACCTTTGTAAGGGCTGATCGACAAGCCATTGGCACCGACTTTCACCGGATCTCTGAGTACAAAGGATTCTTCAAAGAATGCTTTAAGGACCGTGGCGCAAGCGCCCGCGACCACTGCGTGTCCAGCCGGATAACTCGGGTGCGTAGGACAGCCTTCGGGATAAGCTTGGGAAAGCAAATAGCTGCCATTCTGGTTGAACGTTTCAGCGAGAGCGCGCGAGTCCAGGACATCGTGATGAATCGGATATGTCGATTGACCGGTTTGCAACCGCTGAACAGCTCCTCCGAACTCTTCCGGCCTGAGCTTTCGATGAACCAACCACTTTTGATACCAAGCCGCCTTCAGTCCGGCATTGGCAACTCTGGCGACGGCGTCCAGCACGTGAGGAGGGCCAAAAGTGCTAAACGCACTCTGATTGCGGGACTCCATATATGGATTTCCCATGTCAAATTCCGCGTGCATTCCGAGCAAGATCAAACACGCGTTGAGAAACGCCTGGTAAGTAAAGTCCTCGCGAACAAACGCCGCCAGATCGCGAGAGCTGTTAATGTATCGAGATGTTGGATCAAACTTGCTCGGTCCAGTCTTAGCGCCATTCTGGACCGCTAACCAATCCGAATAAGACGTCAGGTAGTTCAGTTCAGGAACGGCCGTGCGTATACGCTGCAGTACCGGAATTGCGCCGTACTGGAAATTCTTCAACAGAAACTGCGATAGATACGATCCTTTGAGATCACCGGGCGTATTCCCTCGAAACAAAGTTGCCGGTGTAACCTCACCGCGAATCCTGGGTCCGCGAAAAGCTGATAGCTTAGTTAGTTCCGCGGCCGCTTTGATGATCAATGGATTAGACTCGTACTCGGCGAAAGGAACATCTCTGGCAAGTGCCTGCCAGTAGAGTTCAACCATTTCGGCGGCTGTTTCCGCGCTGCTGAATGTCGGCGGCGCAGCAATCGCAAAATGGTGCGAGTCAGATCCCTCCAAACAAAACGTAAGCGCGGATTGAGGGTTCGATAGCTTAACTTTGCCACCCAGCGGAATGCTCTCGAAATCAGTAGTGTCTCCACTGCTCAATGCCTTGAGCATTTTGTTGTAGGCATCAGGATTTACCTCACCCATTGAGTCATGGGGGAGGGCCTTTGAATGGTTGCCGATCCGATTGCTGTAAAGTTGTTCATCGCCATTCCCCAAATTCTTCGACGCAGGGAGATTTCGCTGGTAAAGGGCGGCCTTGCGGCGTACGTCAAAAGCTTGCTCAGCTCGCTTAGCGGTGACAATTGAAGTTGACTTTTCGGCGATAAACGGCTCTGCCTGCACTGAGGCGAGCGATGACGAACCCAATGCGTCCAAGGCAACCGTCGCCGTTGCTCCGGCCATTCCAGCGAGGAAGGTTCGTCTGCCTGGACCAGTCGACACGATGGCGGATGCTGACCGAGGATTCTCATCCATTGGATTGCCTCTTCAACCTTGGGTGATTGGGTTTGCCCTCGTTCTAGGCAATGCCTAGGCGAGCATTTTTACAAAACTCTCCCGTAACACGACTTCGTGACGAGCTTGAATCCTAAGATCCGGAACCGTGAAGCAGTGCCCACTTTGAGCATAGTCTCCCGGACTATTTCCGCGAGTCGAATTCTGACTTCTATATACTTATGTGATCTGAGACTGAATTTGTTCAGGCGCCGAAGCGCTTGCGCAATTGCTCTCCAATTCGCATAATGCAGGCGGTGTACAGCCGTTGCCTCCGGCGAGAGACTACCGGTCGAGAGGTGCTAGTCACTTCTTCGTAGTTATTAGAGATGCATTGGGCTAGTTCTTGATCAGTCTCACAGAACGGATCGAATACTTGAAGGTTTAGGCGCAGTCCTTCGTACTCAGACAGAATGCGCCAAAAGACGCTGTGCCAAGCTATGAGTTTGAAGCCCGCTTTCGGATTCTCGTCATGAATCTCTTCCGCCAAGCAAGTTAGCTGGCCGCCAAGGGACTCACCGAGGATATGAAGATCACTGCTGGCTTCACGGTCTGGATTGAAAGTAGCTTCGGCGTCGATCGAGCGGGCCATTCCATATTCGGGCCTGCCTAAACCGAGTTTCTGGTAGTAATTGCTTCGACCTAAATCAAAGGCGCACTTGCCCAAGCCATTCTTGCGCTTGAAGTCAAGCCAGCTTCGTTCAATGCGATTGGTTGACGTAGCAAACGCAACTGCGTTCAGGCTAAATGCTTGTTCATTGCATGATCCATTCGGGCGCTCGATGATAATAGGGAGCGAAATACCGGCCGCTGAAATTGATCGAAGCAGCAACGCAATTCTCGCCTCTTTCCAAATTGTGTCTCGCTTCAGCCCTTCATTCCACGGAAAGGATTCTACTAAGCGACTGAGGCTAGCGTGCGGATATTGAACGACGAACCGAACCAGGAACAAGCTCCTCGCGACGGCTGCGATGACTTCATCCACTATGTAATCCGCTAAGTCCTCGCGATATGATTTCGCCAAAGAGCGTTCATGCACCGGGAGCTTTGAGATGAACCGTGCGACGGCGTCAGGCACCGGACCCTTGTATTGCCGAGTTCCTTGGGCACTGGGAATGAAGTCACGTAGTGCAAAAGGAAGCTGAGTCACTAACAAATCTCCCGCTGCCTCAGTTTCGCCTTGGGCACCCAGCTTCAGAATGTCAAGCCACACTTCCATTTGGGAATGAACGGCTCCAGCTTAGACACCAATTTGGAATCGTTGAACGGGGAGACGTGAGCGAAGGACCTTGACGGCTCAGGGTCCCTTATTTCGCGAGAACAATAGCGCTCGGGCGTGCGCAGCCTTCGGACACTTCTCGTGTTTGAGAGGCGGTCTTCGCCAGCTGTTCTTCGTAAGCTAAACCTTTTCTCTTTATGTAAGTAGCTTCAGCTCCCTGACAGCTCATGAGAGTGATGCCACCCTCGATCTCTAAGACGCAGTCGATTATGACATCCAGAAAAACCAGGGACGAGGGGAAGGCCCGCGCCGATCCGTTTGCGCCATGTTCTTCTCCGTTCGTGGCGGCTTCGCGGCATAACTCGCCCCCACGTCACGAATGTGCCCGTACCTGAGATACGCACTGTGCAACTCAAGGTCAGAGAACGACTCCGACTCTTCGTAAATCGCCTGGCGCCTCGCAAACAGTCCGTGCGCATTCTCGCGGAGTGGGAAGCGGCGATTCAACGAGTTCTCATTCTCTTGCTTGCCGCAGTAGTCTGGACACGGTTTCGCCGACCGCGATGATGTCCTCAGGCTTACGGAGAAAGGCATTTGCGCCGGCAAGTTGCGCGCGCTCTTCATCCAAAGTCGCCGACAAGATAATGATCGGTGTTCGCCTTCGGCGAGGTATTTGACGCGCTCGACGCACAAGCTCCATTCCATCCACGCCGGGCAAGGCGTAATCCAGCAGAAGAAGATCATAGTGTGCGTGACTGGCAATCTTTCTCATCGCTGTACTGCCGTCCGCGCAGTTTTCAACTAACCAACCTTCAGGCGCGAGGATTTCTTTCACTATGCCAGCGACGGCACTATCATCCTCTACGTGGAGGACCTTTATCGTTCGCGCTTTCCTGGTTGGCCTTGAGCGAGGAACTGCCGCCCCGTGACCGTGAATGACACCTCGCCTTCGCGTTACGATTGGTTTCCTGAGCGCATCAAGTTCTCTGTGTCGCACAAGCATCGCATCAAGACTCTGGTGACCGGGCAGGCCAAGCAATCGCGCTGCTTTCGTAACTGAGCCGCCTGAGTCTTTGAGGGCAAGTTCCAAGAAATGTCCCTCATAACGGTGCAGCACTACCTTCACATCAAAGGTTGTCCAGTCAGGCCGTCCGGGGAAGGCATAGACCAGCAAAAGCACTCGGCAGGTGCTCTTGGCGAGGCGCTTTAGACTAATGAAATCACACGTGTTTTCTAGGAGCCTCGCCGCATTTCCGACGTTTGCGCAAAGCTCATCGTTGGAGAGATGGTCCCCTAATTCCTCAACCAGCGTCAGAGCGGCCAGACCCGCACTCTGAAGATCACCCGCATGCTCGGCTACCTCGATCGCTCGCTGCAGAGCGGAATGCGCTCGCTCACGATGTTTCAATCGCGCCAGGACGATTCCGTGTGTAGTCAGTGCTTCGGCCAACAGCGATTGCTCGCCACCCTTTTCGAGTGCCCTCACCGCACGCTGACAGGTTTTTGCGGCGTCCCTTATTCGCCCTTCGGCGAGCATTACTCGGGCACGTGTCTCGTCCACCTGGGCAAGATGAACTTTGTCTTTGAGAGTAGTTAGGAGAGCTTGAGCACGGTCGAGATGCTCATGCGCTTCAGCGAGCTTGCCGATACTGCAAAACAAGAAACCCAGGTTGTTTTCAACGCAGGCCTCATGTCTGGGCTGTCCGACCTGCTCGAAATGAATACTTGCGGCAGCAAACTCAATTAGTGCTCGATCAATGTAGTCCTGGCACTGCTCGGCTTCACCGATTTTTTTCAGCAACGTACCAAATGAATGGTGAAATTTTCCCGCTAAGAAGAGATCACTGCTCTTCTCTATCAGGGGTGAAGCCTCTGTAAAGATTCGCAAAGCGTCGTGAAATCGTTTAGCTGACCGGAACCGCGCGCGTTGCAGTTGCTCAGCAAGGAATGCTTGATTGACCGACGCTCTTTTGAGTTTCTTAGGTCGGGGTAGATTACTTGTCGGATAAGACTTGATGCGAATGAGTCAAGTTTCTACGGCGGCAGCTCCTTTGCGTTCTTAGCGTCTTTGCGTGAGAGGTTCTGTCCCCAGTTATGACCGTTACAACCAGGAAAGACTGTTCACGCAAAGACGCAAAGCACGCAAAGTTTGTCTGATTGGTCAGAGGCAGCGCCTCGCTAGGAACTCACTCCGCGGCGCAGTATTCGCCCGGCGTGAGGCCGCTGAGCGCGCGGAACTCATTGATGAAGTGCGCCTGATCGTAGTAGCCACAATCGAGCGCCACCTGCGACCATTCACCTCGACCCGCCAACCGAGCCTGGACGGCGGCGTGACGAAAACGAATGGCACGACAGAGTTGCTTTGGTGAAAGTCCTGTTTGCTGCAGACAGAGACGTCGGAATTGGCGCGCGCTCAGACCCGCATGATGGGCGAGTTCGTCGACGCGAACCAGCCCTCGCTTCAGCTCGGCGTGGCGCAACACACGGTCCGCCGGCAGTGGGACGTGTTGCTTGATTGAGCGAGTAGCCAGTTGCGTTCGCAGTTCGGTCTCAAACAAAACCACACTGGTCTTGATCGACGAAGATTCCCAAAGCTCTTCGTGGAGCCGGCGGGCCTTTGCACCCCAGATATCCTCCAGCGGCAATCTCTGATCGACAGTCTCTGTGCCTGGAAGCGTCACGAAGTGGGCGGACATTCCCGGACGAAAACGCACTCCCAAAAAATCGCCTTGCGGAAGATCAAAGAGGCCGGCCCGCGTCATAGTGCCGACCATTAAGAGTTCAGGCCGCGCCCCGGCTGGCCTGATAAACAGAATGTCCGAACAACCGTCCGGGAGCACGCGGTGTCCCATTTGCGGCATGACACTTTCGTGCGTCCAGAAACATTCGACGTATGCCGACAGTTCCGGGCCAGGTTGATACTCGCGGTACCTGGAGGCCAACGGCTCTGGGGTTGTTTGGCGCTGCATGGCTTAACTCTGCGAGGCAATATTCTAACTGAGGATCCGTCAGCCAGTCACTAGCCGCCGTTTCATCGCTTGCCTTGAAACCTCTTATCCGAAGTCTTAGACTCACGTGCATGCCGACGATCGACGATGCCCTCATCTCCTTGCGCCAACATTTCGGCTTCGATCATTTTCGCGCCGGCCAGAGCGAGGTAATCAGCGCCATTCTCCAGGGCCAGAACGCCGTCGTCGTAATGCCCACCGGCAGCGGCAAGTCGCTTTGTTATCAACTGCCGGCGCTGATGCTCGAAGGGGCGACGCTGGTCGTCTCGCCGCTGATTGCGCTGATGAAAGATCAGGTTGACGCCCTGCAAGCGCGCAACCTGCCGGCAACCTTCATCAACAGTTCGATTGACGCGGGCGAACAACGCGCGCGCATCGACGGGCTCGGCCGCGGCCGATTCAAACTGGTCTACGTAGCGCCTGAGCGTTTCCGCAGTGCTCGTTTTCTTGAGGCTTTACAACAGGTGCGCATCTCGCTGTTTGCCGTCGACGAAGCGCACTGCATCTCGACATGGGGCCACGATTTTCGCCCTGACTACCTGCGTCTGAAAGTAGCAATCCAGGCGCTCAAGGGTGTGCAGACTCTGGCGCTGACAGCGACCGCCACGCCGTACGTTCGCTCAGACATCATCCAGCAGTTGGGGCTTGAACGACCACCTACCTTCGTCAGCGGATTTGATCGACCCAATCTCTCGATCGAGGTAATTCATACGGAAAGAGAGCGGCAGAAGATCGCCCATATCAAACGGCTGGCGCGCACGCACGAAGGCTCGGGAATTATCTACACGGCCACACGCAAAGCGGTCGAGCAGGTCGCGGTGAAGTTGCAGGAGCACGGACTGGGTGTGGTGGCTTATCACGCAGGTTTGGGCGACGCCGCACGTGTGCGGGCCCAGGAAGAGTTCATGTCCGGCCGCGCGCAGATGATCGTCGCCACGAACGCCTTTGGCATGGGCATCGATAAACCGGACATACGATTTGTCGCACACTATCAAATGCCCGGATCGATCGAGGCGTACTACCAGGAGATCGGCCGCGCCGGTCGTGATGGTTTGCCGTCGACGTGCCTGCTGCTCTTCAACTATGCGGACAAGAACACGCACGACTTTTTTATCGAGGGTTCTTATCCGGATTTGAGCACGATTCGCAGCGTTTACGACGCGCTGGTGTCCACCGGAATGAAGACGATCGAGCTGACGACGCATGAGATTGCCAAGCGGGCCGGCGAAAGCAACGAGATGGCCGTGCAATCCGCTCTCTATTTGCTTGAGCGGGCCAACCACATCGAACGCAGTGGCTTTGAGAAGCGAACGGCTGCAACTGCGGGCGCAGCCCCGTGGGAAAGGCCGGCCAACAATAGCGGCTCAAGCGCAAACGATCGGGCGCGACGTATTCGTACGATCGTGATGCTGGACGCTCAGCCCGTTGCCAAGTTGCGCATCAATCCGGGTGATGTGGCCGGCCGCGCAAATCTCGAGCGACGCAAGCTGCGCGAGATTCTCAACTTCTGTTACAGCGATCGTTGTTTCCGCGCGCATATCCTCGACTACTTTGGCGATCGTCATCACGCGCGCCAATGCGGCACCTGTAGCAACTGCTCCCCGCAAGTGTCTGCGCTGACCCGCGAAGATCTGAGCGAAAAGAGCGCGCCGGTGCGAGCCGCAAAAACGACAGGCGGCGGATCAAAGAGCGGAGCCGAATCAGTCACAATTAGTGCTCGGCCGCTGACTGAAGACGAAACGCTGCGTGTGAGGAAGATTCTGGCCTGTGCCACGCGCATGAAGGGTCGCTTTGGCAAGGCGGTGCTGGCGGCCACCTTACGCGGATCGACCGCTGAAAAGGTAATGAGTGCGCGACTGAATGCGCTTTCGACTTACGGGTTGTTGCGAGACATGCGTCAGGACGACATCATGCTCTACATCGACGCCTTGATCGTTGCCGGCTGCCTGGAACTCACCTCCGGCTTCTATCCGACGATTTCCATCACTGATCGAGGCGACGCGGTGATGCGCGAACGCGAGCGCGTTCATTTGGCGTTGTCCGGATCGGTCGTGACGGCTTCTGCAGGCTCATACATGGTGGCGGCCAACGACGTCGACGGAGATTCCGGCGACGAAGTAACGCGCTCAAAGACAATGATGCAGACCTACGCTCTGTATCGGCAGGAACATTCCGTCGAGGAAATTGCCAAAGAGCGCCATTGCACCATGGGAACCGTTGAGGGGCACCTGATCGATTGCGTGCGTGCCGGTTTCCCCATCGATCTTGCTCAGTTCGTTTCAGCAGGGGATCGCGTATTGATTGAGGAAGCCATCGCGGCCCACAATTCAGATCAGCTCAAACCCATCCGCGACGCCCTGCCCGAGAGGATCACTTACAACATGATCCGATTCGTGATGGCTGACCTGGTGCACACGAAGGAGCGGGGCTGATTTTGATTTCGGCCGCGACACGGAGTTAGGTTTTGCCGAAGCGGCAACCCTGGGCCGGAGGGCGGAACCGCTTTGCGGTTAGAACCCGGGGGCATCACTTAATAATCGCGGCCACAAACTTTACCGAACGTGTGTACCGGCCTTGGAATGCATCACCGTTGTCTTCATCGCGGCCTTTGACGGTGTCGTTCTCGACCACGAAATCCTTCAATTGTCCGTTCTTGCTTTCCTGGGTCTGGCTGGGATGGTATCTGACCCAGTATCCGTCCTTGTCGATGGCGTATTCCAGGCCGCGAATCTTTTCTGCCAACAACAGGGTCTGCGACTTGATCTCTTCGGCCAATGCTTCCGCCGGGATCGGATTATCGGTCAGCAGGATGACCAAACTGTCGTTGCCGAATCGCTGTGCATGACCGGCGTAGGCATACTTCAATTGCACAGTTTCACCTTTTGCGGTGTAACTGCCGCTGGCCTCGCCCACACGGAGACTGCCCGGCTCGGAGGTTTTTGCTGGCTCAGTACTTTGCGTGGGTTGCGTTGGTTGCTGCTTTGCCGGTTGATTTGCTGCGGGCTGCGGCGATGACTGCTTGCCAAGTGAGCATCCAAACAGCGCCAGCGCCAACAGCGAAAAGGCCGCCAGGAACTCATGTTTTTGCGCGCGATTCATATTCGATTCGACTCCCTGATATGTAAATTCAAAAGCTTAAAATGCAAACGGAAAAATAACGAGCGCAAGCTATCAAAGACCTGACGCAATTTGCCAGCGAGACTGGGTGTCTCCAGCTCCACTCGCTGGGCCAGGCTGGCAGCCGGTTGGTTGCGCCATGCGTGGTTTGCTCTACGGCTTTTGGTTCCTCTGTGTCCTCTGTGGTAGTTCGCTGATTTAACCACAGAGGACGCAGAGGTACACAGAGGAAAGAAGCACGGATAACGAAACGAGAAACAGGAAGACCCTAAGTGATGAATCCTGATGGGCGTTGAACTTGAGAGACTTCTGCGTATGCGGTTCCCTGGTCGTCGGAGGGCGCGCAGTTGCCGAGTGCTGGCGTCGAGCAAACGATTGGAGAACCCGGCGACTTGTCTTATCGTAAGACCCTGAGGAGGCGAAAGACGATGTACTGTTCATCCTGTGGAGCGACCGTACCGAGAGAGTTGAGCTACTGTAATCATTGCGGAGCCAGGTTAGTCGGCGCAAAGGACGAGGCCTTCTCCGGGACCGCAGGCTTCACTCCTGACTCTTTGATCTGGGCGATAGTGGGTGTCTTCGTTTGCGGCCTTGGCAGCATCATCGGTCTGATAGCGGTAATGAAGAACTACGGGTTGAATGACGGACTGATGAACGCGGCGGTGGTTTCAATCTTTCTACTGATGCTGGTCATCGAAGCTGTATTCATCGGACTGTTGATGGGCAAGAGCCGTGGAAAGGAAAAGAAACAAAGCGGACGATTGAAAGAGAAAGCGACTAAAGAACTTGAGCCGGCCCAGCCCAGAGCGCTGCCGGAGCCTCTGACGAGCGTCACCGAACACACGACGCGCGCATTTGAGCCAATCTATCGAGAGCGAAAGACTGATTAATAACCTATCGTCAGCCTCCCGGAGAGATCATTCCAAAAACTCACTGACCGTTCCCGTGCTAGATCGTGTTTTCTTCGCTACCTTTAGTTCGACCCTCATATTTTAGTTACAGAATGGAGAGTCGTTCGCACAGCGACAAACTGAAGTCTGTCGGACATCGTTATGTGCAATGCCAGAATGACAAATGAAAAGTGAGAAAATGTAGTGCGCGAATCGGATAAGAGAGAATGAAGACTACTACCGGCTCCAAAGGTTCTGCAGCGCCGCCATCGCGTGCGCGAGTTCAGCGCGAGTCATTGGCTTTTGCGGGTAGAAGGAGCTGCCGCTGGACAACAATCCCTGGGACAAAGCGACGGAAACATAGCCACGCAAGTCGGCTGGAATATTGAGAGCGTCAAGCACGGTAAGAGGTGTGTTGCCCTGACCCTCTGCCTGCGAACGCAGGCCGGCTGCGCGGACCAGCGCCACAGCCGCGGTCAATCGATCCACGCCGTCATTAGGCCGGAACCTGCTGCCCGGCGCGGTGTTGATGAAGAGTGGTCCAACGGGCGCCGCTTGTGCGCTTTCGACGAAGATCATCGTCGCTGCGTCGCGCACATCGGGATAACTCGGCTGGCCTGGCAGGTACTGCGGCGTGCGGCCGCCGAGCACCAGGGCCATGGCCAGATCAGCGCGCGAGACTGAGGCGCTGGGCCGAAACCAGTTGCCGACAGGCCACATCGTGTAGCTGCGCAGATTTTGATAGATGTCCGAGCGCAGTGCTGGGCTCAGACTGCCGAGATCAACCATCGGCTGGTACTGTGCTCGGCTGATTTGCAAGACCCCGGTGAATACTTGTGAGCCCACTCCCACACCGAGCGTATTTCGCACATTCGCGCGCCACTCGCCGGCGGCGGGCTGCTTGAGTGCGACGCCCTCGCGTTTGCCTGTCAACCCCGGCAGATTGATGCTGTTGGACTGTGAATTAAGCGAGCCTCGCGGATCGTAGACATAGAGGCCGAGGTCGTTCGTGCTTGTCAATGGTCCCCAGGATATCTGCACTGAGGCCAGCAACGAAGACTCGGGAATCGACAACGTTGTGTCCGCGGCGCTGCCCGGTTGGACCGAGGCCGAAAAAGTTTTCGGCTCATCATTTATGAACTTAACTTGTCCGCGATCGAGCGTGTTGCGCCAGGCGCCGATGTGGCGCTGCGGGAAAGACGCTGCGAGCACGGCAGCGTGGACGTTGAGCATGCCTGCGCCCACTTCGTGTTGGTAGTAGGGCGGCGAGGGAGTCGCCGTGTGCTGCAAAAGATCTTTGACTTGTGCGGGATTGAGTCCCGGGTTTGCTTCGAGCATCAGAGCTATCGCGCCGGCTACCTGCGGTGCTGAAAAACTTGTTCCGCTCGCGGTTGTGTAGTACGGCAGCTCGGTCGAACTGAGCCTTTGCGTATCTGCGCCGGCGGCCACGCCTTCAGCGCCCGTGACACTCGCAATCCCTGAACCGCGCACGCTCACAACATTCAATCCCGGTGCAACCAAAGTCGGGTGGAACAAGGCACTGGCAAAATCTCCGCGCGACGAAAAGCTTGCCAGGTGACCAGGCGTGTCGGTGGCGCCGACGCTGACTACCCAGGGAGCGACCGCATAGGGATTCAACGTGTGCACCCCTGGCCCAGTGTTTCCCGCCGA